>Ga0163162_10001150_pt1 | contig 24690 bp, 24 predicted proteins | sample S55metaG_FD_115310 | JGI IMG/M metagenome (GOLD analysis project Ga0163162, IMG submission 115310) | Switchgrass rhizosphere microbial communities from Kellogg Biological Station, Michigan, USA - S5-5 metaG | ecosystem: Host-associated > Plants > Roots > Rhizosphere > Soil | place: USA... | reverse complement strand
GCCGAGAGATTTCCTGCGATGTAAGGCAGAGATACATTCGCAACTGACGTGTCCAGCACCTCCATGAAAGTAGCGAGCATAACGGAAGCCGCTATCAGCCACGGGTTGAAGGCCGGAGTCCAACCCTGGGCAGGTGCCACTTTCTTCAGAGAGTCCGTGCTGGCAGCTCGAGTGCTTATATCTCCAGCAGCAGCCGTTGCCTCGCTCATCGAATTGACACCTCAGGAACTACGGACATACCGGGAGGAAGCACATGTTTATCGTTTGGTGGCTCGTCGAAGACGATCTTCACCGGCACGCGCTGCACAACCTTCACGTAATTACCGGTCGCATTTTCTGGAGGGATCAGACTGAAGCGTGCTCCCGTTCCCGCCTGAATACTGTCGACGTGCCCTTTGAAAACGATTCCTGGATAAGAGTCGACCGTGATATCCACTGGTTGACCGGGAGCCATCGAACCAATCTGGTTCTCTTTGAAGTTTGCAGTTACCCAGACATTGGTGGGAACGATTGAGAGCAAGGCCTGCCCAACTTGGACCAGCGCGCCCTGCTCAACGGACTTACGAGTCACATAGCCAGTCTCGGTTGCGTAGATCTTGGTGTAGGAGAGGTCCAGTTCGGCCTGGTGCACCGCTGCCCGCAATTCCTCTGTAGTTGCGCCGGCGGTCAATGACTGCGCTTGAGTCACGGCCACTTGCTGCGGCGCTGTATCGGCTCGTGCAAGTTGGCCCAATGCCTCGTCAACGCTTGCTTGACCGCCGCCCACCTGTGCCTGGGCCTGCACCGATACATCAGCGGCAGCGGAGTGTGCTGATTGCGCTTCACCTACCTGGGCCGATGCTGCCAGAACGCGTTGCCGGCTCGCTTCGAGTTGGGCATTGGCGGTGTGTGCGGTCGCCACGGCCTGGTCCAATTGCTGTTTGGCGATCTCGTCTTTTGTGTATAGAGCCTGATAGCGTTCGACATCGGCATTTGCCCGTACACTTTCGGCTTCGGCCGCCAACACTTGAGCTCTCGCCTGCTCGAGATTTGCTCCAGCGGTAGAAACAGCCGAAACTGCCTGGGCCACCCGACTCTTCGAACTTGCCGCGCCTGCTCGCAGTGATTCAACGCTGGCACGCGCTCTCCGAACCGTCGCTCGCGCCTGCAACACCGAGGCTGCTGTCGTAGCGCGGGTTAAAGAGACGTTGGTTTCGGCTTCGCTCTGTCTGGCCAGCGCAGCTTGGAGAGCCGCCCGTGCCTGATCCAATCTGGCTTCATAATCACGTGCATCGAGTTCGACTAACAGATCACCAATCTTGACGAACTGGTTGTCGTTGACGTAAAGCCGCGATACATATCCTGAAGCTTTTGGACTGATCTGAACTATGTGACCGTCGATAAATGCATCGTCAGTACTTTCGTGCGAACGTGCGTAGAACAAGTATTTGACACCGATTGATGCTCCCACCAAAAAAACAATGAGCACAATAACAAGCACCGGTTTGCGCTTGAAAAAGGGAGTCGTCAGTTCGGCGGCAGTCTGATTGTCAGCGACTTGCTCTGCTACTACTGGATGCGCGGCCGGTAAGGCAGGTTCATCACTCACCGGCACCGCCTCAGCCTGATTTCCGTCCTGATGGACCACCTGTCGACCGTCACTCGATCGTTTCTCATCATCGATAGCTACTTTGTCTTCAAGCTCTAACATGCCTTATCCCTCAGTGTTTGGGCGGCCTCCGCCATTCCTGTTTCACTCTTTTTAAGTGAGCGAACTACCAACGGAATGCCTCCGCTCGACCCATAGCGGCTGCCAGATTCAAACGAGCTGCGTTGTGTTGGGCTAGCGCTGACACTTGAACATTTCGCGCATTGGCGAGAGTTGTTTGCGCCGTTACAACTTCGAGATTGTCAGCGACCCCTGACTTAAATCGATCCCGCGACATCTCGAGCTCACGTTGTGCAAGAGCAACGGTCTCATTAGCAGCCTGTACTTGAACGGCAGCTGTTCGTAGCGTGACAAAAGCAAGTCTTACATCCTCTTCTACCTGTCCGCGTATGTTTGAGAGTTGGAGTTCGTCTTGTTTCTGACGGCTGTCGGCGGCAGTTACTCTGCCGCGCGTGAGACCACCGTTGAAGATCGGTACATTCAGCTGGACCGCTACGCGTCGCGTGGGCAAATCAGAACGATTGGGTGTAACTCCGCTGCCGCCGTAATCAGCGAGAAGGTCGAGGGAAGGAAGATATTCAGCGCGAGCAGCTTGCGATTCTCTTTTGCTTAGATCCAGTTGAGCCTCAGCTACTTGAACTTCACGACGCTCGCGACCTGCTTGATCGATTGCAGTCTCCACGGCTGGAAGATTTTCATCGTTGAAACGGAGCTGGTCGGTGAGCGTCAATGGCCCACCAAGTGGTAACCCGACTACTCTTTGTAGATTCAGCCGCGACTGTTCAGAGTCAGTCTGAGTCTGCGCGAGTTCAACCTGTTGTTGGGCCAAACGTGTTTGAGCACGTATCACGTCTACACCGGTCGCAACGCCGGCATTTCGTTGGTCTTTGGCGAGTTCAAGCAGAGCCTGGGCCAGCTCGACGTTCGCTTGGGCAGCAGCTACTGCACGCTCAGAGCGGACTGCTTCCAAATAGAACAGGCCGACTCCATTCGCAACCTGTTCGCGTGCCAGTGCTTCCTGAAACTCAGCAATGCGAACGCCAGCCTGGGCCGCCTGGTAACCGCGAATTGCGCTAAGGTCAAAGACGGTTTGCGCCAACAACACGCGCGCATCAAAATTCTTAAAGGGACCGAGAAAAGGGGTGTCGAATCCTGGAATAGTTCCCGGTGCGAAACCGATCGCGACTAGATTTTCAGTCAGACTTGCCTGATATGCAGTCGCTGAAATATTGGGCAGCAGCGGAGCGAGGGCCTGCTGCTTTAGACCATGCGCTTCGCGGCGTCGTTCGTGTGAAAGAAGCGTCGCGAGATTGTTTTTGATGGCGGTCTGAATTGCCTGCTCAAAGCTCAGCGCGGCGGGTTGACCGGAACTTACCCGTGCCGCGCCTGAGACTTGCTGCGGACCACGAATGACTGGACCACGTACATCCTGAGCAAAGGTCTGCACGGTCGGCAGTAGCGGAAACAGCACGACGAGAATCAAACGCTGTAGGTTTACGGAGCTACGCATGACGCTATCTTTTATGTCATGGAAGCGAGGGCGAGTATTTTCTGTCCTTGTCTGGAAATGCGAGAATTTGCTGGTACTGAAGCAAAGTGTTTGAGGAAGGCCAGCCTCATTCACACCAGGCCGAGCGGCCGGTGTGAATGAGCTTGCGAAGCTGAAGGCCCGGAGATCAGCTAAGCGGCCTTAGATCCGACTGGCGTTGTGGCACGGTCGGACCCACCCAGATCGAGGTTGCGTGCGGGTAAACCCGTTTTCGGAGGTGAAATCAGAATCGGCAGTATCGCGGAGATCAGCATCACCAGAGCAATTATGTGCAGGGCACCCCGGTACGAACCGGTGGTCTCACGCATATAAGCAATCAGCAATGGACCAACAGCGCTGGCTACACCCCAGGCTGTCAACATTAGACCGTAGATTGGACCAACATTTTTTGATCCAAAATAGTCTGCCGCGAACGCCGGCATCGTTCCGAATCCACCTCCGTAACACATCAAAACTATGAAGGTAAGTATGGTCATCAAAGCAACCGTCGCGATTGATGGTAAAAACCAGAACAGTACTACCTGAAGAAGAAACATCAGGAGAAACGTAGTTCGTCGTGATAACAGGTCTGACACCCACGCCCACATCACCCTGCCGACGGCGTTGCCGATACTCGCAATTCCCACCATACTCGCGGCAACTACAGCAGTGACGCCGACTAATTCCTGAAATATCGGGGCTTCTTGCGAGATAATCGAAATACCGGCGAAAGTATTTAGGAACAGTAGTAACCACAACGCATACCACTGCCAGGTGTGCAGGGCTTCGCGCAGGGTGTAATCGTGTCCCGCGCGTTGCCTGGTTTCAGATGCGGTTTGACTCCAGCCGAGCGGTCTCCAACCTTCCGGTGGATTTTGCATGAACAGTCCACCAATAACAGTCACGACTAAATAGGCGACGCCTAGATATGAGAACGTCGTTAGCACACCGACACTTTGGATCAGGGAGGTGGCAACCGGCGCCGTTATTAAAGCGCCGGCGCCAAATCCGCCCACCGCCACACCGGTGATGAGCCCTCGGCGATCCGGAAACCACTTCACCAGGACCGCTACCGGCACTATGTAACCGAAGCCTAGACCGATGCCCCCTATCAGTCCATAGCTCAGGTACAGCCACCACAGTTTGTTGGCGGAGAAGCTCGCCAAAAAGACTCCCAGTCCGTAAAGGATGCCTCCCGTCAACGATACCACTCGTGGTCCTTTGCGATTCAACCAGAGGCCTCCAAAAAATGCCGAAACACCCAACACAAAAATGCTGATAGTAAAAGTCAACGTTACTTCAGAAATACTCCAGTGAAACTGGCTTACTAGTGGAGCTCGAAAAACACTCCAGGCGTAAACAGCGCCAAGCGCGATCTGAATTAGTACTGCAGCAATTGCAATGATCCAACGATTTGTTACCTTCATGATCTGTACTTCCAACCTTTGGGCTTCCGTTTGTTCACCTATCTAATGATCTCTTCAATCATCACCGAGGAGCTGGTTTTCTTCTTTCGATCCTTTGCCCGAAAAAGCATTTTCTTGCTTATAGTCAGACCCCTCCTATTACGGGAACCCAAGCGAAGCCCCAGATTCCACAGCGCGGCACGGCCGCAACCAAAACGGATGACGCAACAGAAATGCAACGCCGAAGGTGTTCGCCAGTTCGAGCCCAGGGTTGAGCTTTGACAACCCTGGGACATAGAAGTTCCGGTATTCGATCAAACCCCGAAGGGGTTCGCTAACGCAGCAAACCCTTTCAGGGTAGCTCGGCCATCACCCACTGATCCCAGGGTTGCCAAAGCTCAACCCTGGGCTGAAATTGGCCAACACCTTCGGTGTAAAAAAATCTGGTCAGGAAAACAAAAAGTTGTCGGTTTGTTACACAGAGTCACAACGCATGCAGAGACAACACAGAACTTTTAGTCTACTTTCCCAATGAAAAAGGGTGGCGTGAATGCCACCCTTGAGAAACGCCCGCCTTAACCATCACTAGTATCTTCTGTAGTAATGTCGATGTTTCTTGTTGCGATGTCTCTGAATCAGATAACCGGTCCCCGCACCGGCGCCGGCTCCGATAAGAGCACCCTTTCCGCCTCCGACTAATGCGCCGCCCACTGCACCCACCGCACCGCCAATCACTGCACCTTTCGTTCGGCTATGATGATGCGGCCGATGAGTTCTATATCGTCTTTGTGCATCTACGCTCACACTACCAAATGTACCCAGTAAAAGAACCAGGCAAAGAAAGACGCCCCATATTCGCTTATTTCCCATCCGTTCCGACATTATCCCCTCCAGGTCCACCATTGAATTCAAAAACGCACCGTTCATCCCGAACAGCTAAAAACATACTAGCGAATTCTGTGCCGTGGAGGGGTAGCCCACTCAATGTTGCAAACACCTTATGAGGAGCTTACAAACCGAAAGGTATTTAAGTAACTCGATCGATGGCGTGTAGGGACTTGGACCGCTGTGGTTCGAAATTGGTACTACTGCCGGACGCTGGAACAATACCGAACTGAGTTCCATTAATAAGACGCGTGACACTACGAAAGTGCCAATAGACCACCCATAAATTTACCAGCGACTCAAAATCGAGAGCGTCTTTTCCGAGGGCTGAGTTTCGTTCGCGAACATATGAGAGCACCTTTAGATGCAGTGATATCTCTTCGGCTCGCGCAATCACATAGCTCAGCTTTCCGGCTCTCGCCAATACTGCGACCGTGAGTCGCAATTGCTTCAGCCAGTTTAAGTGTTCTCTTCCTGAGGTTGATTCGGGAGGTGCTGGTGAGGCGGAAACTCCGTCGAAGGCACGAGCGAAATAGGCGTGTGGATCGAAAAGCCGGTTGAGCAGTTCACGAAAGCCACTCTTCAGTTGTTCTTTGGTCAAGTTCTTCGGAAAGAAGGCAACTTCGGTATCAGATAAATCCAGCCTTCCCTCTTCGCGCAGCCGATTGTAAAGAGGAGTCGTCGGCAACGGCGTGAGAATGCTGACTGAGACATTCGCAACTCCACTCTCCTGGATGAAGTCAAACTGTTCGTCAAAGATTCCCTCGTCGTCGCTATCAAATCCTACGATGAAGCCACCGACCACAAATAGACCGCCCTTGCGAACCCGGTCGATCTTCGTGAGCATCGAATCACCATGTACGTTTTGATTCTTGCGGGTTTCTTTCAGAGATTCTTTGCGAGGAGACTCGATCCCGATAAAGACTGAGCGAAACTTCGCTCGCACCATCAGATCAATGAGCTCAGCATCATCTGCCAGATTGATACTTGCCTCACATGAAAAAGTGAGCGGGTGACCATGTGATTCCTGCCACGCTATGAGGCTTCGCAACAGACGCTTGGCTTCAAGTTTGTTGCCGATGAAGTTGTCGTCAACCAGAAAGCACTCGCGGAACCCACATCCCACTAGTAGATCAAGCTCGCACAGTACCTGGTCAATTCGCTTTACTCGCGGTCGCCGCCCAAAAATCGTAATGATGTCGCAGAACTCACAAAGGAATGGACAACCCCGCGAAAATTGCACTGGCGCCGAAACATAGCGACCTGGCTTTAGCAGATCGAATCGCGGAAGCGGAACGGTGCTCATGTCCGTTTTTTCGGCCTGCTCGTAGCGACTATTAGTTGGCTCGCCGGAAGCTAACGTTCGCAAAAACAGTGGCCATGTTTCTTCAGCCTCGCCAATAAAGCGCACATCGGATAGTTCTGTAAACGTATCTTCACTTACGGTAACGAATGGACCACCGACGACGATTGTAGCTGGAAGAGATTGTAGTTCTTTCAATATCTCGAGCATGCGCTGCGCTTGAACAATCATCCCGGTGACACCGATAACATCGAATTCCTTCAACCATTCGAAGTGCAACGACTCGATGTTCTCATCAACAATGACAACCTTATGCTCTTCAGGTACCAGGGCGGCAACACCGACCAGCGCACCGTTGGCGGTCGAGTACTGCTTCTTCCGACCAAGATTGAAAAACTGTTGTCCGTAATCGAACGTCCAATAAGAAGGATTGCTGCGAGGATTGATAAGGCAGATCGAGAGGCTTTTGTCAGAGGTATGTGCCCGCTCTGCTTGAGAAACCATAGTCATAGAAACCGGATGTTTTAGTGCCGTCCCAAGAAGAGTAAAGAATATGCGAATCTGCCAGGCGACTCAACGCTTTCGTTGGATCGCCTGGCAGATAATTTAGAAGCCTGAAAAGCAAGTTATTGGGAGGTTCCCTTTTTGACGGTCGGCTTGGGTGTCGCGGGCCGGGCGAGGTAGCGCTGGCTGATCAGCCTTACGTAATCCTTAGTTTCTTTATAAGGAGGGATCGTCTGACCATACTTAAGCACTGCACCCTCACCGGCGTTATATCCCGCGAGGACCAGATCAATGCGGCCATGGAAGAGCGCCAGAAGATCCTTCAGATATCGCGTACCACCCCTGATGTTCTGCGCGGGATCGTTCGAGTTTGTTACTCCGTATCGTGCGGCGGTCGCTGGCATCAGTTGCATCAACCCTTGAGCGCCCTTAACACTCACCGCTGTGGAATTGAAGCTCGACTCTTGTCGAATCACGCAGTAGATAAAATACGGGTCTACTCCATATCGTGCACCGTTTTGCTTGATCAGACTGTCGATAGAAGCGCTACCAGTCGTCCAAGGCGGCGCATTCTGGGCCATCAAAGACATTTGCGCACTTTGAATTTCATCTGGCCGTGGCTCACGACGGGCTTCCGCAATAGCGAGTTCGGTGGTGGCTATCTGCTTCTTTACTTCATCAACTTTGACTTGAGCCGCAGCAATGTCGCCACTCATCGAGTCGTATTCTTTTTTTGAGATCAAACCGTCGTTGAACAGTCCCTGGATTGTGGTTGTTTGTTCGGTACGTTTTTTAAGATCTGCTTCATATAACGCCAGCAGGGTTTGCAGACTCGTTTTGTAGTCTTCGCTCGCCTTAATAAAGGACGCTTTAAACTCCTTCGCGGAAGTGCCTGAAGACACCTCAGCGGCTGGTTCTTTTCTGGTAGTTGCTTTTTGTCGTTTTTGAGCCTGAGCAGGTTCAAAAAGGCCAAACAATAGGATAAAGCCGAAAATGTAGGACAAATATTTCATCAATAATCTCGCCTGACTCCACAAAGCACCTTCATACGACCGCTAAGCTTGGATGTTCCGGATTTGTGGCGAGATTGCTGCAAATTTCGGGAGGCACAATCAAAAAGCCAGGCAACCAGTACAGTACGGCGAGCGAAGCGACCGGATGGTACATTCAACGAAATCATCAGGATCTGGGCGTAAAGTTGAATACCATCCGGTCGCTTCGCTCGCCGTACTGTAGTTTGCGCTGTTTACCACTAAGGGACTTACAAGGTCTCCAACCTAAACATCATGACGAAATTCGAATCCTAGACGACTGCCGCCAAAAGATCAAAAGCCCAATTCGCTTAAGCTCGCATGCTCATCAGGTCTACGACCCAAAGGCCAAAAGTATTTGCGTTCCGACTCTGCAATCGGGAGATCATTGATACAAGCATGTCGCACTTGCATTAACCCGTCCGTATTGAATTCCCAATTCTCGTTTCCAAATGAGCGGTACCAATGGCCGGAATCGTCGTGCCACTCATATGCGAAACGGACTGCGATTCGGTTGTCGCGAAATGCCCAGAGCTCTTTGATTAACCGGTAGTCAAGTTCTTTAGCCCACTTGCGAGTGAGAAACTCGACTATCTGCGTCCTGCCCGTTACAAACTCAGACCGATTTCGCCAACGTGAATTAATTGAATATGCAAGCGATACCTTGTTTGGATCGCGCGTGTTCCAGCCATCTTCAGCAAGCCGCACTTTTTGCACGGCCGTTTCGAGAGAAAATGGAGGCAAAGGAGGACGAGCAAGTTCGATTGTTTTACTGACCAATGTTTCGGTCATCATAACCTCTCGGAGAACTTGATCACTCTGCAACTGTCTCTGATAAGAACCAACGCCTACGCTCAGCTTCGTCGATCCATACTTCGATCATACTGGCAGTCGCAACGTCGCCATTCGCATCACATAGTTCGTGGGTAGTACGCAGGAAGCCGATGAGCTTGTCATTATCCGTTGATAACTCGGCAAGCATATTTTCGGGATTTACAAACTGCTGATTGTTATCGCTCAAGCGCTGATGATGCGAGATATCACTTATCGAATGGAGGGTTATCCCGCCAATTTTCCGGGTGCGTTCAGCGATGTCGTCGGACATCGCGAAAATCTGTTCAGCCTGCTCGTCAAGCAGCAGGTGGTAATCGCGAAAATGTGGTCCACTCATGTGCCAATGAAAGTTCTTGGTCTTGATGTACAAACTGAATACGTCCGCGAGCAATTGCCGGAGCGCGGCAGAAAGTTCAATTTTTGCTTGATCGCTAAAACCACCAACTGGTTGTGCAAAATCTGTTTGTAGGGCCATAAGATTAAATTCCTCTCGCAACTTTAGTGTAAGTATCCCGTCTTCGTTGCGAGCCACACTCTAATAGTTAGGAGCGCCTGAGTCTTATTGGTGATTGCTGGAACTTGCGGGGATTTGCTGGTTCGAGAAATAGTAAAAAATCCGCAGATTTAGCCGATTACACTGATTCTTTGTTAGAACCGTTCCTTTCAATGAAGGAATCTTTGCAATCGGCACAATCTATGGATGATCGTTTTGCTCTTTCTTCTCTTAGATGCCGTTCCGGAAGGCTCGGGGTGTGATCCCGGCCATCCTGCGAAATGAAGTAGTGAAGTGACTCTGACTCGAGAATCCAGATCTCAGCGCTATCTCTGAGATCGGCAAGTTCGTCTCTTTAATTAATTCCTTTGCAAAGTCAATGCGTCGCTCAGCAATGTAGTTTGTAGGCGTCATCCCCATTGACTGTTTAAAAGCTCTCGAAAAATGGAAGTAGCTCATGCCAACCTCGCGGGCGACGATTCGCAGCCCGAGTCTTCCTTCTTCCTCACTAGAAAGATGCTGGTCGATCAAACTGATCGCCTTTCTTAAACGGTGCGGAGCCATCCCGCCATGGCCTAGATGGACGTCCTTCAACGAGCTGTAGCGTCGCATCATCTGCATCGCCAGGCCGATTGCCAAAGAATCTGCATATTGACGACCCATTACGTTCGGCTCATTCAACTCACCTAAAAGCGACATTGCGACATGACGAATGGCCTTGCTCCGAAATCCGATCTGAGGAGTCAAAGCAAAATCGCTGGTTGCCAGTTCTAACTCCTGTACCGCCTGCTTCACAAACAAGGGTCTCAGAAACAACAAGAGAAGATTTTGTACGTGGCTACCACTCGTTTCTGTGGACCACGCTATCCCCGCAGGGATGATCGCGACTTCACCTGCCTGAACCGTTCCTTCAAAATTACGCTTTCCGACTCTGGCATTTAGATTTAGAGGGGCACCTAAATTCAGTATCACGCAATGATTATCCGAGGGACCAAGCGGCATCTCGTTAAGAGTCTGACGCAACTGAATAACTCGCAGGTCCTGCCAGGCTAATGCGTCGCTTGAAGCTACAACCGCTTCCGGATAGTTCCGGACCACATCGGACGTCGACGACCTTCTGAATGCGTCTTCCTGGTTCAGGAGCGGATTCGTTTTCCATTTCTCAGACCTGACTGAATCTGCCAGTGATTGTGTCCAGGGGGAACTACTCTGCGTATTCAAGGCTTGTAACATTAGATTTCCCTTCTGATAAATCAAATCTCCGCTGCATCATTCCCAGTTGATCTCAACTGAGACTGCGCCAGAGCGTTGAGTAACTCATCCTCTGAGAATGGTTTGGTCAAGAAAGCCACTGCGCCGGCCGCCATTGCTTTGCCTCGTTCCTCTTCGGTGTAGTGAGCAGTGACAAAGATTATTGGTATTCTTCTTTTCTGGGTAAGCAAACGCCGCTGCAGCTCTGGTCCACTCAAATCGGGCATTCTGACGTCCAAAATCAGACAATCGGAACTTTGACCCGACTCCGAATCCAGAAATGCCTCAGCCGACGAAAACTCTTCGACTTCCATTCCCAGCGAACCGATCAGCATTTTGATCGCTTCGCGCATCGACTCGTCGTCATCCACGATCGAGATTTTTGTAGCCTCGCTAAATGGGTAACATTCCATATGCGCCTTCTAAGGACCTGACCTCTGTTTCCGATTGCTCGGTAACGCTATGAGTCCACTTTAGTGATGGCACAGATATTTAACTATCGGAAGGTGAGGCAGGAATTTGGGAGGTTTCTGACTCGATGTAGGAGAAAACTCTAATACGAATGGGCGCTTTTGGAAGTCGCGCGCAATTTTTCGGACATTCGGACCAGATCGGCGAGGTAGTCTGCTTTCATCTTTTGCATAGCCCGGGCGCGATGAACGTTTACTGTCTTTTCACTGATACGTGGCTGAACGGCAATTTGCTTGTTGAGCAAGGCCGCCACTAATTGGTCGCGGTTCGCATTGAAGGGTCGTCGTCAATGACAAAGACCATTTGATCTGGGTTCTTCATTTCAAACTGCTTTTGGAACGCGGCAGACGAAACTGAACGGTAGCGCCGCCAGCCGAATTATTTGCCGCGGAAAGCCTGCCCTCATGGGCCTCAATAATGGTTCTACTGATTGAGAGTCCAAGCCCCATTCCGTCCGGTTTAGTCGAATAAAATGGATCGAAAATCCTATCTAAGTATTCCTCGTCGAAACCAGAGCCAGCGTCAGTGACGGCCACCACAACATCGTCCGAATCCCCACGCGCCGAAGAAATGCTTAACTCGTGTTTGCCTGTCTGGTCCACCATTGCATCTCTGCCATTAAGGATCAAGTTCAGAATGACTTGCTGAATTTGAATTCGATCCCCTTCAACCTCGGGTAAACCATCTGCAAGATGTGTATGCAGTACGATGTTACTGCGAATCAGGTCCTTCTTTACAAGACCAATCACTTCGCGAATCGTCTCGTTGACATCAAGTGGCTTCTTTTGTGGCGGGGTTTTGTTCAAGAGACCGCGAATACGCTTAATGACCTCGCTGGCGCGCATTCCGTCGTTGACCATGCGGTCAACCACTTCAAGAGATTTTTGAACATCAGGCACTTCGCGCGAGAGCAGTCGCACACAGGCTTGACCATTCGTCACGATTGCACCCAGCGGTTGATTGACTTCGTGCGCTATCGAAGCAACCAGCTCGCCCATGCTCATAACCCGAGACGCATGAGTCAACCTAGCTTGTGCTTTCTGCAAGTCGTCCTCAGCCCGCCGTCGTTCAGTTATATCGTTATTGGTCTCGAGGATCGCCACCGAGTTTCCCTGCTCATCTCGCTGCACAGCCCAGCGACTGGCTACCAGTATTGCCGCTCCGTTACGACGAAAGTGAATGAGCTCGCCTTCCCAACGTCCGGTCCGTCTTAACATCTCTTTTATCTCAGCGAGCGGAATCGGGAACACCGTTTTGGCAATTTCGTGAGAGACTCGGCCAACAGCCTCCGCCATGGTCCACCCGTACTGTTCTTCTGCACCACGATTCCAGTACGTAATAACGTCATTCATGTCGCGGACAAACACGCTATCGTGCGTGAGAGCAAGCAGACTGGCCCTTTCACTCAAAGTTTCTTCCACCCGTTTTCGCTCAGCAATCTCTGCTTGTAACACTTCATTTGCGAGTCGCAGATCTGCTGTGCGTTCTTCGACCTTAACTTCGAGGTCGCTGCGAGCTTGATTGAGCAGGTGTTCGGCCCTGCGTCTTGACGCGCTAAACCAACTCATCAAAAGCGCGACCAGTCCGAAGTAAACGAGATATGGTAAGGCAGTCAGGATTCGACCTGAGACACCGTCACGAGAATTGCCACCAAAGATCGCGACCTGGTACGGAACAACTATGAAGCCAAAAGCAATAGACGACAAAATCACAGCAACCACGCCGGGTCCCGTGCCACCAAACCAAAATGAGATCGCTATTGCAGCCAGGAATGACGAACTCAAGGGGAAAGTCACGTGGAACTGAAGGAATATCAGCTTGATGCCGAGCGCGATGACGACTGTTGAAACGGCGAGTCCATAACGGTATAACGACGATAACGTTCCGTCTCTTTCAGATATTGGTTGCGACACGCTGGGATCTCCGAGCCAGTACTTGAAAGTGGCCCCATGACGAGCCGGGTTGAGTAATGGCCCTACTACGCCGACTCATTTCTTCTGTCATTAGTCTGATTCGTCATAAATACTCTAACTCAATTAGAGCATTGTAAGCTCCTCCTTAACGTGAGGTCGCACGCGATACTTCGAAGCGAATCCTAAAGCCTCCTCGAAAAAGCCTTTCATTAGATTTCACGAGCCGGGTCACCTCTTTCGCTTTATTGCTGGATCTATCAGTTTCTTGTGGAAAGAAGCTTCAGAATACGTCTGAGATCCAGCAGCAGAGTCTTCAGCTCAACCACTAAGCAAACCGTAGTACTTCGAAGCAAGCATCCGCAAGATTAATCAAACTGAATCACCTCTAATGTTACCTCCCGCAACTCTACAAGATGTAATGGGTGATATCGACATGACGACTCAAGTAAAGATTGTTAAGAAAAATCGATCGCAAGAGACTATTGCAACGCTGGATTCCGAAGCCCAGAAGCTTCATGAACCCAATACACGCGACATGGTTCGCACTATCAAGAGTTGGGTCACGGAATTCCAGGATCGCAAAAGACAGCAAACGCACTCATTGCCCGTCTTTCCGGTGGTGGTAGTCCTGAATGAGCAGGGCACAGGTTTGAGTTTGGCTAGCTGATTCTCTTTTTGAAACTCGATATTGTGCCTACGGCATAACGGCAGCGCGACGGCTCAAAATCTTATCTATGTGCTGCTGTCTTTCGTTAATCCTCGCGCTCGTAGTCTCCTTTAATGGAGCACCTTCAAAAATGCGATACAAATATGAAATATCTCCAGCACCGCCTGGTTCAACTCTCACAAACTCGACCGACTTAAGGAATGCCGGGTTGCGCGCACCAAACCAATGCTCATCTTCTTGTTGAGTCCAGGTGACCAAAGATAGCAGTGAGCCAACCGGGTATGGACCTTGCGGTTCACTGCGAGCGTGCTCGGCTGCAACGTCATTGCCGTATAGCGTGAACATTGTCGACGACAGTGAATCAACACCGACTGTTATGACGGACCAGCGAAACGGATTGAAAGGTAAATCGCCAGTCACTGAGGCTTTATGATTGATAAGGGCCGTCGCACTGTTCTGCTGCTGAGCACAGTTTGAAAAGACGAAACTCGAAGCCAGCAATGCAATGGTCATCAAGGTTGCTCTCATTTCTCACCCTTGATTGGCTGTGTGAACACATAATCATTGACGCGCATCTGGTTATGGCAGCCTACGCACCCTTTGACAAAACTCCCATCCTGACCAAAAGGCTTGAGGTCAACTCCGCGCCAGCGAGCAAACCCCCAACCCAGTGTCGCAGCATGGTTCTTGCTGTCCTTGATCATGAACTCAACCTGCTTGAACTGGCCCAGCTGCGTTTGACCTTTGTCGTCGGTTAGTCGATCCCAGGCCACCTTCGCAAAGATCGTCCCATCAGGCCAGGGATTGATTTGATTAGCTTCAAGTGCACCGATGGCGACGTCGTTTCCCAGAACGATTCGGATCGTCTGGTTGTCAAGTCGCTCAGTACTGCTAATAGTCTCCCAATCCTTGTATTCAGGAATAAAGGCGATGCCATTTGGTGCCGGTTTTACCGGTGGTCTAATCTTGGTCGACTCGAGCCATGCTTTAAGTTCCGCTTCAGCTGCTGTGAATTTGTCTGCTCCTGACGGCGAGGACTGTTTGTAAGGGTTCAGATAAGCTTTTAAGACAGCGAGATCGTCAGTACTGATTTTCGAATCGCCGTGCAACAACCGATAGCTGCGAGGTGGCATATCACCTAACTCAATCCGGTTAACCACTTCAAAGAGAACTTCTTTCAATTGGACCTCAGGCATGGCCGCCAGTTCTGAAAAATTGAGATGACTTCTTGCTTTGCGAATATCTGCAGCGATTAGCCAGTAAGCCGGCACTACCTGATCAAACCATGAGAGCCTGGTCTCGTTTGAATGACAGTCATAGCACGAGTTGCGCAAAATCTCCTTAACCGCAATAGGTGCTTGTAGTTCGGCTGTGACAGAAGGGTTCTTGATGGCAGGTCGAACGAATTGTAAGCCAATTACGATGATCGTCAGGGATGCGAACAAAGACCACCAAAAATAACGAGGTGTTCTCGTGAGCACTCTGCGAATAGACGACATTGGACCATCACACCTTTCCTTTTAAGCAAAGGAAGTGTGTCCCGTCCAGGTGAGATCTTCTTTCCAATGTTTGCCTTCAATTACTGATCGTTGCTAATACAGGCCGGAGTTTGACTGGTATCAAGACTGGCAAGTTCGAGTATTTTGCAGCAACATATCTAAATAAGATACTTGTGCGAAGCACTACAGTAACCTGGTGGAGCTATGCGATCAGTTATCTTCACGACTACCGATAGGAGACAAGGATGGAATTCAGACAACTTGGTGGATCGGGTTTAATGGTGTCGGCACTTAGCTTTGGCGCAGCAACGTTTGGTGGGGGAAATGAGTTTTTCCGTGCCTGGGGCAGCAGTGACGTAGCCGAAGCGCGGCGTCTGATCGACATTTGTCTGGACGCTCAAATTAACCTGTTTGATACCGCCGATATTTATTCGCAAGGACTATCTGAAGAAATTTTAGGCAAAGCGTTAGAAGGACGAAGACAGCAAGTATTGGTCTCTTCCAAAGGCACCTTTCCGATGGGCGATGGTCCAAATGACCTTGGCTCGTCTCGTCATCACCTGATCCGCGCGGTTGAAGCAAGTCTTCGCCGGTTGAACACCGATTACATCGATATCTACACACTTCATGGTTTCGACGCTTTGACACCTGTTGAGGAAGCTCTGGAAACTCTTGACACACTGGTTAAAGCGGGCAAGGTACGCTACATCGCTTGTTCTAATTTCTCCGGGTGGCATTTGATGAAATCATTAGCCGTCTCAGAAAAATATGGGTTGACTCGCTATGTCGGTCATCAGGCTTACTATTCGTTGATCGGTCGCGAGTATGAATGGGAATTAATGCCGCTAGCACTCGATCAAAGAATAGGCACAGTAGTTTGGAGTCCGCTCGGGTGGGGCAGATTAACCGGAAAGATTCGTCGCAATAATCCTCTGCCTGAGAAGAGTCGACTTCATGAAACGGCTGCGATGGGACCACCAGTCCTCGATGAATATCTCTACAAGGTCATGGACGTGTTGGATGAAGTCGCAGCAGAAACTGGCAAGAGCGTACCGCAGATTTCCCTCAACTGGCTGTTGCAACGGCCAACCGTTTCCAGCGTAATTATTGGCGCGCGTGACGAGAAACAACTGCGGCAGAATCTCGAATCAGTGGGGTGGAATTTAACTGAAACGCAAATGACCAGGCTCAACGAGGCGAGCGAAGTAGTTCCGATCTACCCGTATTGGCACCAGCGACAATTTGCACGTCGCAATCCACTACCAGTACCGACTTGTTTCAAGAGTGGCCAGGATTTCTAAGTCGTAACTTCCCTAACTCCGTCCAACCTTTGTGTCTTTGGCTCTGTAGTAAAGTCCTAAGAAACCATCACCACAGAGCCACAGAATCTCGGAGCTATTTCGTGTGGCTTCGTGGATCGTCTCTTTCTGTTACCAAAAACCGGTCCACCAATTCACACGAAAGTGACGCGGAGGACCGGGGCTGCTGGTTTCGAGCAAGTGCGTAATGTCGACTGGAACCTTTGTCAGGGTTTTCTCCGTTTCTGGGTGGCAAAGGACGAACTACGAAGCCACACGAAATAGGCTCCCTGGTTGCCAAAGCTCAACGCTACCACCCAATGCGGGCTGCCCGCACGAAGGGGCCATAGCCAACATACAAGCCGGCAATCGCAACTTCCAGTACTTTAGGGCAACTTCAAGAAATACCTCACGCCCCTCATTCTTTAGAATCCGCTTCAGAATGAAATAGGACCATGTGCACGGCATTCCGTGTCACGGCTGAAGTGATTTGTGATTCATACCAAGGTTGCCATCGCGGGTGTTTCTTCAGAAGTCGGGAAAACTACACTTCTCTGTCAACTACTCCGTGAATTTCCCAGTTGGGAGGCAATCAAAGTAACTCGCGGACACTATCGTTCGTGCGGCAAGGATCCGCACGCTTGTTGTGTCAGTCACCTTCTCAGCAACGAACCAGTTATCAAATCGGGTTTCTTACAAACCTACGCTTCAGACAAAGATACCGGGCGCTACTGGGACGCCGGAGCCGCAAACGTTCACTGGCTGATCCTCACCGATGATCAGGTTGAAAAAGGCATTGAACTCGCTCTTGAAAGGGTGAAGTCAAGCGGGGTCCTGATCGAAGGAAACAGTTTTCTCCAGTTCGTCGACGTCGACTTCACCGTCCTGGTAGGTCGCAGTCGAACCGACGCAAAGTCACGGGCAATCAAAAGCTCGACTCGCTGGGCATACGAAAAGGCTTCGGCACTCTATCAATACGATCAGGACCAATCGTCCGGTGGTGCGATGGCCGAGGATTTGCGCAAACGCTTTGCGGGTTCGCCGCTCGGACGCGAGATCGAAATATATTCGAGCAAAACCTTATCAAGTCTGGTGTCGGACATCAGCCGCATTCACTTCAATAGAACGCTGTTAGCAGAAACCAGGGGGGTTGTATGTCAATTCAATTAATGCACGCTATCTTGTTGATTGGTTCATTGGTCAACCCGGGAACAATAACGGGCGGTTTAACCTTGGTCCAACAAACATCGGCACAAAAAACCAGCCAGCAATCGCCTGACAGCTCCAGTACAAAACCCGACGGTAACGAATACTCTGATCCGCTACTTAAATTGTTGGTTGATAAGCAGCTGCTGACAAATGAGGAAGCACGATCAATTGTGAGCGCCGGAGATCCGCAGCAGCAGCGAGACCGCCTGGCAACACTACTCAAAAACAAAGGACTGATCTCGGCAGAAGAATTAAACGCGTTGGGCAGTACAGCCTCTGCTGGACCAGCCAGTACACCAGTCGCGATTGTGCGACCTGCGGAAGGTACAACTAACAATACCGTGGCAGCAGCAACAGCAGTTCCTAAAGCTGCGCCAGCGGTAAACGCCGCAGTTGCGCCGATTCGCTTGTTACCCATCGATGCTCCGGCGCGCGATGGTTTAGTACCGGATATAAAATTGGGTTCCGGCGCGAGAATCAAGCCGTACGGCTACTTCAAGACCAGCGTCATCCACGATTCGTCTTCTCCTCAAGGAAACGACTTTCCACTTCCCTTGCTCGCGGCTGACACCGGACCAAATGCCTCGCCGGAGTTCCATCTGAAGGCTCGGGCCCTGCGACTTGGCGCAAACTTTGAATGGCTCGATCCGGCGCCAAAGACAGTGTTGACCGCTCGTTTCGAGATGGATTTTGAAGGTGACTTTACTCGCGTCGATAATCGCAACGTTTCGTCAATTCGTTCCAGTCAACCTTCAATTCGACTCGCATGGGCCAGAATCGATCGTCACTTTAATGATAAATTCAGCGGCTTTGCGCTGTTCGGCCAGGACTGGTCGCCCTTTGGTTCGTCCACACTTCCAAACACAATCGAAAACACAAACTTCGGTGGGATTGGTTACGGAGCGCTTTATGAACGCATCCCTCAAGTGCGTACGGGTTTTAACTACAACCTTGGCGGCGAACGCTCATGGAAGATCGCTCCGGAGATTGCTCTAACGTTCCCGGCATTTGGTGATCTACCTACCAATGTCGCTGATCAACTGGGGTTTGGCGAACGACAGGGAGCGGACTCAAATCGTCCGGGAGTTCAGGGACGCGTGGTCCTACAGTGGCAGTTGGATCCTGGAGAAGCGGTACCTCCCGCCGAGTTCATCGTAAGTTTCGAACACGCGCGCAGGACCGCCATCGTCACGGCTGCCAGTGTCCCAGCTCAGTTCAGCTCAGCATTTCCCCATGGCGCAGAAGTGAATAGCAGTAGCAACGGCTATAGTGCCGAAGTTCAGCTGCCGACCAGATATGTAACCCTCTCAGGAAAATACTATGCTGGTTCTGACCTGCGCTTTTTCCTGAGTGGGCAGCTACTTTCAACTTTCAACGACACGGCTGGACTCAATTCGACTGTAACAGTCCCGTCGATCGACGGCGCTTCGAGCGTTGTTTTCGGTCTCGAGAATGGAGTACCGACAATAGCGCCGCAGCGTCCGGCACGCGCACAAGGTGGATTCGTTCAACTTGGATTTCCGATCTCGCGTTTGATTCATGCTGATCCCAAAGGACGAAACTCTGGCTGGAGCGCCTTTGTCTATTATGGTTTTGACGAAGCGCTGCAACGCGATGCCAGACGATTTTCGCCAGTGCGTGGCCGGAGCGATCTGTTTTCGGGGAACATTCAATACAAATTGAATAACTGGGTCACGTTCGCGTTTGAAGAGGGTTATTATCGAACACGTGCTGCAAATCGTTCGGCAATTGATTTTGGTGGATTGCCACTCTTCAGAGGCATTCCGAGTTACACAACTCATAATGTGCGCTCGGAGTTTGCAACGATTTTTACGTTCTAGGTAGTTGCGAATCATCATCAGCCCCGGTGAACCGATCAGTCGCCGGCACACTTATTGGGAAGAGGATAAATATGAAGATAGGAATTATCGGCGCCGGAAAAATTGGCTCAACTGCCGCACGATTGTTTGTAAACGCTGGAAACGAAGTGGCTTTGAGCAATTCACGAGGTGGTCAAGGCCTTGAAAGCGTGATAGCCGGCCTTAAAGGAAAGGCCACTGCTACCTCGGTCGAGGAAGCCGCGAAATTTGGAGAAGTGGTACTCCTTGCGATTCCGTTTGGTAAATATAAGACGCTGCCCAAATACGGTTTTCACGACAAGGTCGTGATCGATGCGAACAACTATTATCCTTCGCGCGACGGAAACTTTCCTGAACTGGATACCAAAGAGACTACGTCAAGCGAATTGGTCAGTGAGCATCTTAAGGGCGCCAGACTCGTTAAGGCCTTCAATACTATTTGGTTTGAGCATTTGGCTACGGAAGGAGATACAAAAGCTCGACTTGAAGATCGTCGTGCGATTTTTATGTCTGGCGATGACACGCAGGCTAAAGAGATAGTTGCACAGCTGATCGAAGATATTGGTTTTGCTGCAGTGGATATGGGATTCCTACACGAAGGTGGCCGCCAGCAGGAGCCGGGTTCAAACGTCTACAACAACGACGTCAGCGTTAAAGAGGCAGCCGACTTGCTAGCTGTGTAGTGCATAGCAACGTGGGCGTCACACGACTGATGTGAGAGATGTTCCGGAATTAGGCAGTTGGGGAAGATGAGGTTCATTTTCCATATATCATTTTCCATTTTTCATTTTCCATTTGGGCCAACACCACTCGACGATCGAGACATGACTGTTAGGAGCGCCTGGTTACAGAACCAGGAGCGCAGCGACTGCAACCCCCGTTCAGTTGACAGCCGTCGCTCCTCTCCTTGTTCAGTAACGTTGCGCGAGTCTCGAGATAGCTATTTCTGGACGACCCAAATGGAAAATGAAAATTGAAAAATGGAAAATGATATATGGAAAATGAACCCGTGTTTTGGATTTTTGATGATTTGGTCGTAGATGCGACTTGTCGGTCCAAAGCGGTTGGCCTGCTGCCTAAATGCAGACTAGAATACCCAAATCACAAATAACACAAAACAGGAGGCACAGGCAGAAGTGCGGTCAGATCCGATTCGCATCCTAAGCGTGGAAGATCATCCTGTCTTCCGCGAAGGACTCATCACCATTATCAGCTCCCAGCCTGATATGCTACTAGTGGCCCAGGCAGGCAACGCGATCGAGGCGGTCGCGGAATTCCGTCGTCATCGTCCAGACATCACCCTAATGGACCTTCGACTACCAGGAACAAATGGTATCGACACCTTAATCTCAATTCGCGGCGAGTATCCCGACGCTCGTGTGATCATTTTGACTACGGCTGACAGTGACGGCGAGATTCAGCGTGCCCTACGAGCTGGAGCCTCAGGATATGTTTTAAAGAGTATGCCCAAGAACGAATTGCTGGATGTGATCCGCTCCGTCCATTCAGGACGCCGCTACGTCCCACCGCAGGTCGCCGCAAGGCTCGCCGAACATATCGGTGAAGAGGACCTTACTCAACGAGAACTGGAGGTCCTGCGCCTAATACACGATGGCTATCGCAATAAACAGATCGCAGGTCACCTTGCAATTGCCGAAACGACCGTCAATTTTCACATCAAGAATCTAGTGGAGAAGCTTCAGGCCAACGATAGAACCCATGCAGTTACCATTGCTCTTCGCCGTGGCCTTTTGCAAATCTGATTCGTAAGTAAACCTCGTTGCATATGATGTGAAGCAGCCTATGGGCGCGACGTTCGTCCTGCACAGCTCTCCCACGACCGAAACTGAGGTTTTGCTCTGAGTTCCCGAGCAAAATCGTTCGCCGCCCACCCACTCGCACCGAGGCTATCAAACTGTTTTTGAAAGCGCCTGCGAAACTCATCCACATGGTGTTATTCCTACATTTGCCTTTCTAGTTACTCGAAACCTGCAGAAAAATCTAGGCTGAATTCTATCGTAAAGAGGGTGTTCGGAACGGTTCGATTTCTCTATCCTTCGCACATCTTGGCAAAGAATGATTCAAACGTTCGCTGGCTTTCAACGGGACATTCACTAAACGTTCGGGATGCGTTTACGAGAATGTCAGGGTGTTAGATTTTCGAAGGGAGAGCGCCGTGTTACAAACAATCAAAACTGCGGAATATCTGGGCTGGGTTCCCTCAATACCGAATCGAGTTATCGATCAACCTGAGTCGTCGAAAAAGATCACTCCGGGCGCCCGACAAGGGGAACGCCGAGGTCCATCATTCGACGATATTGTCAGCCTGTATCCACATGCGATCGCCGCTTCCAGCGATGAGCTTGCCTGGCAAAACATTCGGGTAGTGAACCTGCGTCAGAAATCCAACGAGATGACTGTACCGGCTACCGAAAATCACTGCATCTTATTGAATATGAGTTCACCTCTTCGGGTGTCTGCCCGAATTGGTCAGAGCAATTTCGAAGGAGAGGTTCGTGCGGGAGAGGTTGCCATAATCCCGGCCGGCGCTGCCTGGTCTTCGAGTTCAGACGGAGTGCGACCGCGTAGCGAACTACTTCTGTTTCTGCGCCCATTCTTTGTACAGTCGACTGCCAGAGAGTTGGGTATCACTCAAATTCTGCACCAACTGAATCCGCAGATTGGTATCCAGAGCAAACATCTGCTGCACATTGGGCTGGCCTTGCTGAGTGAGTTGACGGAACCAAACATCACTGGCCGTCTGTACGCTGCATCGCTAGCAAGCGCTTTAGCGATGCAGTTGATCAGATGTTACAGCGGTCTAAATCAAGTTCAGACGGGTAGTGGTGGGATGGCGCCCCATAGATTGAGAAAAGCGGTCAATTTGATCGACGAACACTTTACAACGGAACAAGAGGGCCGGATTCCGCTTCGAGCAGTTGCTAAAGAGGTTGGCATGAGCTACTTCCATTTTTCACGTGCATTTAAGCAGTCAATGGGTATGACGTTAACGAACTACATCGCCGAACAACGAATCGAGCGAGCCAAGAGGTTGATGCATGAGACAGCTTTGCCGATTTCAGAAATTGCTCTTCGATCAGGATTCTCCAGTCAAAGCCATTTCACCACCTCATTTCGTCGCTTTGCTGGTATTACGCCAAGGTCCTATAGAAAATGCATCTAAGGCAAGATCTGAATACTCCGAGCAAATCATCGAAAGAGAAGATCACACAAGAGAGTTAAAGTTAAAGCTCATGATGAGACCCATTTTCAACGGGGCGTGGTGTCTCAGACAAATCCCTTGCGAGCCAGGTTGAAGGGCTCCATGGCTCGCAAGGGATCATTCTCAAAGCAAATCCGATTAGGCCCCGACGACGGATGCCGGCACCGACTCAGAATGATCAAAGATTCTCACAGTCGCTCCCTCATCAATCTCCGAATTTCACTAACTGACCGATGTAATTTCCGCTATAGTTACTACGTGCCGCTCAATGAATATCACTGGACCGGTAAGACCGAAACACTTACCCTCAAAGAAATAACCAGACGCAGTATTTGTCGCCGGACCGATCAGTATTCAGAAAACAGATTGGCGGCGGTGGCGGCGGCTCAATCCAATGTCCTTTCTAAAATGATCAAATATCAAAAGCTCGAAATGATAAACCTTGGAGGTTAACTCAGAAAATGCTTTCCACTGAAGAATCTCTGCAACGGTTTGAACAACTTCATGGTGACTTGTGTCCGGGTCAGATCCTCGGAGTTCGCATGGCCGTGCTGGGTTGTAAGCTAATTGGCATCGAGGATCCAAGAGGTTTTGACCAAAAGAAATTGATTGTCTGGACCGAAATAGACCGGTGGCTCGCCGATGCAGTTGAGGCAGTCACAGGTGTCAGACTCGGGAAACGAAATCTGAAGTTTCTGGATTACGGTAAATTGGCCGCAACTTTCTTGAACCTCGAAAACGGCGAAGCGGTTCGTATAGTCGCGCTCGGATCATCGCGAGGACTCGCCAACCTGCGTCATCCTGAGATCGAGAGTAAACACCTGCGCCAAATGCAGACTTATCGCGAAGCGAGCGACGAAGAACTATTTGGAGTCACCGTCGTTCCGGCAAAGCTAAGCGATTTGGATGCTCCCGGACACCCAAGCTCGCGCGTGATCTGTACATCATGTGACGAAGAAGTGAACGACGGGCGTGAAGTTATAACAAAAGACGGGTCGGTCAAGTGCAAACCTTGCGCGTCCTCTGCTAACAACTCAGTCTCCAGCCTTGGGATGGCGGCATCATAACTCTGGTAGATTTTCGGCATGTACGAGATGATCATTGTCGGAGCTGGACCAGCCGGCATCAGCATGGGTGCCGAGGCGCGTAATGTCGGTATTGCACCGCAGGATATCCTGATACTCGAAAAGGGCGAGACACATTCATGGGCCATCCGTAAATTTTATCCCGCCGCGAAAGTTGTGCTCGCAAACTACAAGGGAATAGAAGCGGTATGTCGTGGCGTCATGTGCATTGCGGATATGTCGAAGGATGAGACGCTGACTTATATCGAACGTACAATCGAACAATTCCAGCTGGTGGTCCAATACAACGAAGCCGTCGCGAGCATTCGGCCATTGCCAGATGAGGGATTCGAAGTAGCAACTTCAAAAGGAACTTACGAGTCGCGCAAGTGTGTGATAGCGATCGGTATTCTCGACAAACCAAACAAACCTGACTACCGCATTCCAGTGAGCCTCAATAAGAGAGTTCACTACGATATAACTTCTGCCGTGCTCGAAAATGAGGAATGTCTGGTCGTCGGCGGCGGAGACACTGCCGCCGAATACTGTCAATATTTAATTCAGCAGGGCAATCGGGTGACGCTCTCATACCGTCGAGCTGATT
>Ga0163162_10001146_pt1 | contig 24699 bp, 39 predicted proteins | sample S55metaG_FD_115310 | JGI IMG/M metagenome (GOLD analysis project Ga0163162, IMG submission 115310) | Switchgrass rhizosphere microbial communities from Kellogg Biological Station, Michigan, USA - S5-5 metaG | ecosystem: Host-associated > Plants > Roots > Rhizosphere > Soil | place: USA... | reverse complement strand
CGCGCGTGAGGTGTCGGTGCCCGGTGGCACCCTCAGTTCATGGACCACGAGACGACGGTGTTCTCCCTGATCCTCGACGCGATCCGAGAGCAGCCCAGCGACGACGAGGACGGCCGGCCATGACCGACGAGGTGCCCAGCAACCCGTATCAGGCGGCCGCGTGGCTACGGTCCCGACACCAGTGGCTCGATCAGCTCGTGACGCGCGTCTGCGGCCCGGACGACGGGTCCGAGCGCGGTTCGGAGTGGGTCGAGGCGATCGTCGGCGGCTTCAACGACATCTACGAGACCGGCCTGCGGTGGGAGGAGTACGAGCGCACCACCCCGGAGCCCCGCGACCGCGACGATGACAACGCGTTCTACCGGTGGCAGGACGCGGGCCCTCAGTACGCGACCGACGCGGCGAAGGCCATGGCGCCAATGTCGTCCGGCGAGCTGCGCGTCCTGCGCCTCGTCACGACGCTGTCACGCGACGGCTACGGCCAGCGGTGCCGCACCGGCTGGCTCGTCGACGACGTCGACTTCGACGAGCGCGGAGCGGCGATCGTGGAGGACTGGATCGCCGTCGTGCGCGCCCAGCTCACCGCACTGCAACACTGAGACCACGGGAGCCCCACTCCCGAGAATGACGGAAGGCCCCGCCAACGATCCGGCGGGGCCTTCCTCATGAGGACCGGCCCTGGACCCTCGGGCGGAACCGGTCGTGATGCGTCAGGACGGGGGAGCGAGGAACGCGACGTCGGCCTTCACCTCGAAGTTGCCGGCCGACCCCCAGTGCAGTTCGGGCCAGTCCTGCCCAGGTGCGGGCTCCATGGCCTCCAGCACGCCCGCGCGGGCGTCGGAGAACACCTTGGCGGTGAGCTCGTCAGCGATCCGGTCCGTCATGGTCGGCGCGAGCTGCTCGTAGACGTTGCGCACAGCGGCAGACACGCCGCCGATGCTGCTGGCCGTGTCGACGGCGTCCTCGAGCGCGGCCTTCACCTCGACGAGCATCCGGTCGAGCTTCTCGCCGGCGTGCATCGCCGCGTTGGCCGCGACGGGGCCGACGACCGAGGCGGACGGGTTCGTGCCGCCGGCGATCATCCCGACCCTGTCGAGGTCGGTGAACAGGTCCGTGGCGGCCGCGTATGCCGCCGGACCGACGTACGGGGCGACCGCGTCGAATGCCTCACGGCCCCAACGGTCCTCGTCGACGGCCTTCGCGATGTCGAAGCGGGCGTTTCCGCCGCGGGTGTCCGTCGGGCCGTCCGGCGTCCAGAACCGGGTGCCCTTGCGGGCCTTCGGGGACTCGACGCGGGCGGTGATGACGGCCTGCTGGCGCGACAGGAACCCGCGCACGACCTCGTGGACCACCTCGCGGGTGTTGGCGTACCGCTCCTTCCCGACGTCGAAGCCGAGACGGCCGTCCTTGCGTTCCATCATGCGTCGAGCGGACCGGACAGCCTCCGCGGCGTCGCCCGGCTGGCCTCCGGCATACCCCTGGCCTGCCTCAGCGACCGCAGCGGCGGCCGCGCCGGGCTCCCCGCCGCCCTGCGTGCCTACGCGAGCGTCCGCGAGAGCCTGAGCGGCTGCTCCACCGGCCTCCTGAGCGCCCGCCTCGACCGCGCGGGCCTCAGCGACCGCGTCAGCGGCCGTACCACCGTCAGGAGCGCCCTCGGGGCCACCCTCCGGCGGCATACCGCCCTCGGGCGGCATACCTTCGCCGCCCGGCATGCCCTCGCCACCGAGACCGAGCTCGGCCTCGTCGCCCTTGCGGCCCGGGATGGGCGCCTTCGCCGGCGACACCCACAGCGCGCGGGTCTGAGCGTTGTCCAGGGGCTTGAGGTTCGCGATCGGACGGTACTCGTCGATGCTGCGGAGGCCCTGCGCGACCTCGTTGCGGGCCTCTTCACGGTCACGGCGGCGCGGGAGCTCCAGCACCTCGATGCCGGAGGTGTCGAAGAACGGATCCCAGTCCTCGTCGAGGTCCTCGTCGAACGCGGACGCGATGAGCGACAGGTGCGGCGGCATGACCGTCGTCCAGAACGAGTAGAGCTCGGACTCGGCGTTGTCGTAGGTCCGGCCCGCAGCGTTGCCGAGCAGCGACTCACCGATGCCGAACGCCGAGAGGATCTCGTTCTTCGAGTTCGACGACGCGTGCTCATAAGCCATGTCACGCGGCTTCGTCGTCGTGTCGAGATACCGAAGTCCACCGGGGCCCGTGCCGATGACCGTCAGCTGGCCGGCGTGCGCCGCGCCCGGCTGCATCTTCCGCTCCAGGCGATCCATCTCCTGATCGGAGAGGGTGTCGGTGTCCACGCCGAGGATGCCGCCCGGGCGGGAGTCGTTCTTGATGAACGAGTTGTTGTAGAGCCGCGACAGGAAGTCGAGCTCGACGCTCATCCCGGCGGCCTCGAGCGGCGTCACACCGGAGAACGGGTCCGTCGGGTGCGGCTCGCGGATCCACCGGATGCGGGACGGCTCGATGTCGCGGACGACGCCGTCACGGCCGATGTATTCGAAGTAGGCGACGTAGTCACCGTTCGGGTCCTCTACCGGACGCACACGGGACGGGTCGAGCAGGTCCAGGCGGACGATCGCGCCGGCGCGGGACTTGATGACCTCGACGAACACGCCGCGCTTGGACAGCAGCAGCAGCGCCGAGAGCCGCTTGCGGAACGCGTAGGCCTTCTCGTGGGGGTTGGCGCGACGGTTCATCACCCGGTACAGCGGGTGGGACTCGAGTCGCTCCTCGTTGTCCTTGCCGAGGTTGCGGACGGCGCCGAACGGGAGCCGCGCGGCGTGGCCAGCGACGAGCTCCACGCACCGGAACACCCACACGTCGCGCTCGTAGCCCTCGCTGATGACGGTGTCCATGTCCCACGCGTCGGCGCGGCCCTCAGAGCCGTAGGAGACGGTCGACCGGCCGGAGGTGTCGGTGACGCTGGAGTAGCCGCTGATGGTGAGGCTCTTCGTCTCGGGGACGAGCAGCTGGCTCAGGTCATGGCTCTGCGGCTCGGCCCGGAGCCCACGCAGGCCGGGCAGGAACTTGCGCCCCATGTCACGCCTCCCCGAACGCCATGAGCGCGCCGACAGCGACGCCGGCGGCACCGAGCACGGCACAGCCGAGGCGCGGGTCGACGAAGAAAGCGACGGTCGCCAGTGCGATCGCGCCTACGAGGATCAGGACGAGTCCGATGACTTCTCGCAGCGGCGCACGCGGTTCCGTGGGCGGGGTTTCGGGTGCAGGGCTGGTCACGCGCCGGAGAGTGACCGCCCGGAGGGGTTAGTGTCTTGCGCTCACGCTTCGCCGTTGAGGATGCCGGTGATGCCCATGCGGTTGATCCGGGGCGCGGGGATCGGGGTGACCTGCACACCGGGCGGCAGCTGGAGGCCCTTGCGCTTCACCCGCTCGCGCTGGTCGCCGCCGATGAGGTGCTCGTTGTTGATCTTCGCCTCGCACGGCTTGTCGGCGACGTCCTCGTAGTTGCGGCGGCACCCGGAGCAGTACGTGTCGAGAATGTCGATCTTCGTCGGCTCGAGCGGGTTCAGGATGACCGAGCATCGGAGGTCGGCGCGCTTGGCCTGCTTCTCCGTCAGGGGGATCGTGGCTGCACCGATCCACGCGTGCGAGAGGTCGACGTCGTCGGGTGCCGGCGGGGCGAGAGTGGCTGTGGCGCTCATGAGGTGGGTGGTGTCCTGTCTGCGTGGCGGTCCGGGGGTCGCTGTCCCCATGGGTGGGGAGGCCCGGGCTGCCCGCTACTGCACCTCTAACACCTAAGAACTCACGAGCGTGCCTATCGGTTACAACGAGTTACCGTCCACCCCTCAGCCGCCGGTGATGATGCCCCGGTTCCGGCGCTGCTTCACCGGGAACGGCTCGTAGATCGCGAGCAGACACCCCTCCGCACGGTCAGGGCTGCTCCGGCCGCGCTTCTTCATGCTGGCCTTCGACTCGACGACGACGAACCCGCCCGCCTGGTTGGAGTAGTTCGGGATCGCGAGCTGCTGCCCGCACTTCTCGTCGACGCGCAGCCGCAGACGCGACTCACCCGTCTTGGGGTCGGGCTGGAGCAGCCACCGGCCGGTGAGCCACAGCTCGTCGCGCTTCCGGTAGGGCCGCATCTCGGCGCCCTCGTCCTCCGCTTCGGGCTTCTCACGCACGTCGGCCTTGACGATCGCCGCGGTGTGCTGCTGGCCCGGGCCGGGCTCACCCCACCGCTTGAGGATGCCGTACACACCCCAGCCGACACCGATGGTGTCGACCTTCACTCGGACCTGAGCCTGCGACCCGAGCTTGCGCGCGAGAGCCTCGGCGGCCTTGATGTGCGCGAGGATCCGCTCGGCCACTACGACAGCGTTGTTGTTGACCGCGCCGGACGACACGTGCCGCTGCGACACGGTGTCACCGACGGCCCGGTAGATCGCGAGCTCGTCACCACCGTCGGCGGCGACGTCGACGCCCAGGCGCACCCACGCGCCCTTCTTCACCGTGAACGTGTCGGTCTCGCCTTCGAGGTCGAGGTCGCACAGACGCACGAACGCGTCGCCGGTGGGGTCCTCCGACTTCATGGAGTTCTCCACCCACGTCGTCGGGATGATGCGGAGGCCGGCTTCCTTCGGGAAGTCGGCGTTGACCTTCGCGATGACGTACGGGTGGTCCTCCCCGTAGGCCCGGACGGTGCGGTCCATCCAGTCCTTGTCGGGCAGGTGATTCGACAGCGGGTGCACGCCGGCGGCCTTCGGGCACTCGGTGCACATCGGGGTCTTTTCGCCGGTGATCTGCGGCGAATGGAACGTGGCGATCTTGATGGTGGTGGTGCCCGGCTCTTCACCGGAGTAGCCCTCCATCGCGATCTTCTCGAACCACGACCCGGGGTCGTCCATGGCGGGGTTGCCGATCGCGAGCATTCGCGCGTCACCGGTGAGGAGGTTGTTAGTGCCCTCGCCGACCATCTTCGAGATACCACCGGCCTCGTCGACGATGAGGAGCAGTTTGATCGCGTGGATACCCTGCATGGCGGCTTCGTCGTTGTCCGGCGCCGAGAAGCCATAGGCCGCAAGGACGTCGGTGCCGTACTCGTCAGGGATCTTCCACTGCATCGTGTCGGTGTGACCGGGCAGCCCGGCCTTTCCGTGCACCTTCCTGATGTGCGGCCACAGCTGGTTACGGACCTGCCGGAGACGGGTCGCCGTGGTGACCACCTGAGCGATGCCAGGAGGCTGCGTGCACACGAACCACGCCGTCGCACGACCCGCGAGGTGGGTGTTGTGCTCCGCGAGGGAGGTGAAGAAGGTGTGCTCTCCGTCGACCTCGATCGCGACGGTGCGGCCGGGGTCCGGCATGACGCTGACCTCGAGCACCTCGAACCACGCGCACGACGTCCCCTGCGGCCCGAGCACATACTCGCCAGGGCGGATCTGCGACACGGGCGTCCAGCCGCGCCGTATGCCGGTCCGGTCGAGCACGTAGAGCGGGTGGTGCGCGTTGCGGCGCACGGTGCCACGCAGCGAGCGAACCTCGTAGATCGGCTCCGTCGCGTTCCACTCGGCGCGGGCCTTCCGCACCGGCCGCGCCTTCCAGTCGTCCTCGACGAACGCGACGACCTCGAACTCCGTGCCGACGAGGTCGCCGGCGCGCACGAGCTCACCGGAGGCCAGCGGGATCATGTCGTGCTCGTAGACGCACTTCCCGACGCCGAAGCCGGCGGGCACGATGACGCGCTTGTGCGTCGCGATCGCGTCGAGCACCTCGATCTGCTTCGACCACATCGTCTCGCCGACGACGTCCTCCACGAACCCACTGGGGGAGTCGTGCCAGAAGTAGTAGAGCGACCCCGCCTCTTCCTGCGCCTGGAGCAGCAGGAACGTGAGCTCGTCGGGGGTGAACGACCGGATCACGTCGCGCCGGACCGGCACGGGCGCGTCGAGCAGGTTCCGCACCATGCGGGACGCCTCACCTGACTTCTCCTTGGTCTTGCCCGTGATCCGCGCGGCGGCCGCGGCGGCGTCGACCTTCTGAGCGTTCTGGTTCACTCGTCAGCCGGGTAGCACTTCGGGCAGAACGGCACGCCAGGGTCGGTGGAGACGGTGAGCTCGCCGGTGCGCTTGCACGCGGTGGTGTTCTCGTCGGCGCGGCGGCACGCGAGCAGGGTGCCGTTGACCTGCCACGACAGTGACGGGTGCTCGGGGGACAGCTGCCCGAACATCTTGAGCAGCGACACGCGCACGTCGGCGCCCGTCGCGGCCCGGCTGTAGTCGAGAGTGGGAGGGGCCGGTGCGATCGCACCGCGCAGGATCTCGTCCAGGCGGTCCGCGGGCGGCTCGACCCACCCGCCCCGGTGATTGAACTGGATCCGGGAGATGGTGGCGCCGGACAGGAGCGCGGCGATGCGGCTCACGACTGGTCGCCGTCGTGGTGGTGCGTCATCGACTGGCCGTCCATGAGGCGGTCGTCGACGGTGACGGTCTCGGCGAGGATCGTGATGGTGACCGCCGACAGCTTCTCGGTGGACACCTCGATCTTGGCGCCGGCGTCACCGGCGAGGTAGAAGCCGAACGGCTGCCCGTCGATCGACAGGTCGAACTCGCCGCCACCGGGCTTCCGGGAGACGTGGACGTTCTTCGCGAGGGTCAGGGCGGGGGTGGGGTTGTCGCTCATGCGCCCATGGGTAGAGGGTCGCGACGGTTACCGTCTCCCCCTGGACGCGACGATGCCCCCGGCGACCGGCAGCCGGGGGCATCGCGTGGTGCTCGAGCAGGTGGAGGGACTGCCCGGGCGGGGTTAGCTCTTCTTGGGGCGTGCCTTTCCGGTGAGCGGGACACCGTTCACCTCGTGGAACTTCGCTTCGACGTCGCCGGGAATGCGGCCGCGGTCGCTGATCTGGTAGCCGGAGTCGATAGCCCACTGTCGGATCGCCTGCGTCTGCTCTTTGCTCCGGGCGTTCTTCGGCTTCTCCCTCTTCGGGCCGGAGAGCCGGCGTGCTCTCGCGATCCACGGTTCGAGAGCGCGGTGCATCGCGTCTCGGTTGTCGTCGTTGAGGTCGATTTCGTAGGTGGCGCCGTCGAGGCCGAACTTCACGGTGGGCTCTTGCCCCTCGGGAATGATCGTGCCGTCGATGTCGTCAACCGTTTCGATGATTGTTCGCTGTGCCATGGTGAATAGGTTGCCCTAACGCGAGCCTCTCGTCACAGCGACCCCCCGACGACGAGACGACTGTCTCCCCCAGGCCCGATCCGGCCATTGCGGGTAACAATGTTTTACTCGCAGCCCTTGACGCTGGCGTGTTGCGCAATTTCGGCCCCTCGGTATGCCGTATCGTCGATGTCACGTTGCGGATAATAGTTCCGCCGGACTTTATTGGGAGGACCGATGGGGGCACGACCCGAGCCAGCCGAGCAGGCTGACCTCTACGCGCGGTGGCTCTGGCGCGGTGGCGTCCTGGCCGACGCGTCGAAGAAGGCCTACGAGGCGCGGGTGCGTGAGTACGTCGCGTGGGTCATCAAGCAGGGCGACCAGTACGCCGACGCGTTCACCGACGAGTACGTCCGTGACTACGCGGCCCGCGACTGGCGCCGGAAGCTGCTGACGGTCGACAAGAAGGCCCCGTCGACCGTGTCGCAGGCGATGAGCGCTCTCGGGTCGTTCTACGAGTGGCTCGAGCTCGGCAAGCCCCAGGGCGTGCGAGTCGAGGTCGCCGAGTCCGAGCGGAAGGGCCTCGTCGAGGAGGACCTGCGCAAGCTGCTCCGGGCGTGCCAGCGACGCGGCCCGCGCGACCACGCGATCGCGATGACGCTCTACTACGCCGCGCCGCGGGTCGGCGAGCTCGTCGCGCTCGACGTCGACGACGTGCTGCTGTCGGAACGGAAGGGCCAGCTGCACATCAGGTACGGCAAGGGCGGGAAGCCGCGGAAGGTGCCCCTGAGCAAGGAGGTGCGGCCCGCGCTGCGGCTCTGGATCGCCGAGCGGCGCACGTGGCTCGGCGCCGCGGACTCTGAGGCGCTGTTCCTGTCGAAGCAGGGTGGGCGGCTCTCGGCCCGGACCGTCGAGCACGTTCTGCAAGAGGCGGGGGCGTCGATCGGGGTGAAGGTGTCGCCCCACAACCTGCGGCACTCGTTCGGCCGGCAGCACGCCGAGGCGGGCACGGACCTCGAGTCGCTGCGGCAGATGATGGGCCACAAGAACATCGCGACGACCGCGGGCTACACGCGGCCGCGGTGGGAGGACCTCGAGGACGCCGTCGACCGGATCGGAGTCGACCTGTGAGCCCCGTCCGCCCCTCCAAGCCGCGCTGCCACACCTGCGGGCACCTCGTCGCCTACCACCGCGGCCCCCAGTGCCTCGGATCCATCCAGCACGACGTCGGCGTGTTCGTCTCCAAAGACGACCGCTGCCCATGCACACTCTCCCCCGACGAAGCCCAGCAGCAGGAGGCCCAGCGATGACGTCGAACTACGACCGGATGATGCGCAGCGACCCAGCGCCGGCGTCGCCGCGGCGTCGGAAGTCCAAGGCACGGTTCGTCAAGACGCAGGCCGAGCGGGACGCCGAGTACCGCCGCGCTCTCGGGCTCGAGCCGGAGACGGGTCGCCCTGGCGCACCGGCCGAGCGGCTCCCGTCGCAGATCGGCACGCAGGCGTCAGCTGGTGGATCCCGTGGCGGCCGCGGTGCGTCGAACAAGGGGAAGGGGAGGCGGTCCTGATGGGTGAGGTGTTCTGGACGTACTTCCTCGGCACGATCGGGCTCGTCGTGTTCGTCTACATCGTGGTGATGACCCCGGTGCACATGGTCCGCAACGCGCGAGCCGCGCGCGCGGGCGCAGCCGGGCCCGACCCGACCGTCGACGAGCACGAGGCGTTCTCCGAGGCGGCCGCTCCGGCGCGCCCGCACCTGACCATCGTCCGATGACGGCTCCCTGGCTGTCATGATGCCCGGGTGACTGACGATCCGTTCTGGCTCGCCGTCGGGGCGTTCATGACGTCGCCCGGGTTCGGTGGGCTCATGGCTGCCGTCGCCGCGGGCATAGCCGTCGTCGGGATACGACTCCGGCTGAACGGCGACAAGGTCATAGCGGAGGGCGATAGGGAAGCGGCGTCCGCTGCTGCCGTGGCCACGGACGCGCTCGAGCGGTGGTGGGACGCCTACACGTGGCTGTGGGAGAACCACGAGAAGCTCGGTCAGTACGAGAGGGCCCTCGCGATCGCGTCTCTGCGTGACTCCATGGTCCACAAAGCGCATGGGGGCATACTGGAGGCCTTGGCCAGCGTTCTGATGGATAACGGAGGTGATCCCAGTGTCCCGAGCCAGCCGTAACGGCGAGACGAAGCAGGTCGCCGGCAAGTACCGGCACAAGGGCAGGAACACGCAGCGCGCGGGCAACAACAGTGCGGCCGTGGGCGGTGACGTCTCGATTCGCAAGATCTACGTCGCGACGACCCGCGCCGAGCTCATCGAGAGCATCCGCTCCAAGGCGCAGACGCTCCCCGACGGCCCGATCTGACGCTCTCAGCGTCTCCCATAGTTAAGGTTGCGCCCCGATCCTTTCGTAAGGGTCGGGGCGAGCCTCGTTTACGCGATCTGGCGGCGCACGTAGAACGACGACGGCCCGAATGTCTGCACCTTGGGCCCGATGAACGTCACCTGCGCCTCAACCTCCCACGGGCCCGCCTCGTCGATGTCGTCGGCGGCCCACTCGTAGGACCATGCGCCGGTGGCGGCCGTCACGATCGCTGCGGGCTTCGTGAGGACCTCACCGCCGGGCTTCTTGATGTGCAGCTCGACGGTGGCGCCCGTGACGTCGGTGTTGACGGAGCCCGTGAGGGCGGGCGCGGTGTCGCCGACGGTGAAGCTGGCGTGAGGGTCAGGCATGTGTGAGCTCCAAGGGTGAGGCGGGCGTGGTCACGGTCAGGGCCGAGCCGGTGACGTGCACGGTGAGAGTCGCTGCCGGGGTCGTTACCGTCAAGGGCGTGGCCGCGACGTGCACGGTCATCACCGGGTCCTTTACGGGGGCGCCGAGACGGGCTGCGACACCGGTGACGTCGGCGAGCCAGGACACGACGGCCGTGACCGTCCCAGCCATGGGCGTCGACGCTGCGGCGTGCCCGGCCCAGGTGAGGGCGTCGACGGCCTCACCGGCGGCGTCACGGGCGGCCGCGGCCGCGCCGGACCACCCGAACCCGCCCGAGGCTGTGCCGGACTTCGCGGGGACGGCCGGGCGTGAGCCGGTGACGGACCCGGCATACGAGTAGGTGCCCGTGGCCGCGCCGGAGCGGGGCTCGACAGTTGGGGCGGTGCCCGTGGCGGTCCCTGCCCAGCCGAGAGCTCCCGTCGCGGTCCCGCGCGCGGGTTCCTTGCCGGTGGCGGTCCCCGCCCAGCCGAACGCGCCGGTGGCGGATCCTCGGGCGGGCTCCTTGCCCACCGCGGTGCCCGCCCAGGTGACGGCGCCGGCGGCGGACCCGCGGGCCGGTTCCTTGCCGGTGACGGTCGCGGTCCAGCTGACGGTTCCCGCGGCCGCGCCATTGTGCTGCGCCTCAACCGGTGGGACGTAGGCCGGGCTCGTGCCGGTGGCGGCGCCGGTCCAGCCGAGGGTGCCAGAGGCGGCACCAGCCTTCGCGGCCACGGCTGGGCGTGACCCGGTGGCGGTCCCGGTCCAGCCGAGAGCGCCGGTGGCCGTTCCTCGAGCAGGCTCGCGACCGGTCGCGGTCCCGGCCCAGGCGATCGCGCCGGTGGCCGAACCGGACTTGGCGCCGACGACAGGCTTGACGCCCGCCGCGGTGCCGGTGAACGAGTAGGCGCCGGCGGCGGTCCCGCGCGCGGGCTCCTTGCCGGTGGCGACACCCGCCCACGAGACGGCGCCAGCCGCGGTGCCGCGCGCCGGTTCCTTGCCGGTGGCTGCGCCTGCCCAGGCGACAGTGCCGGACGCGGCGCCGGACTTCGCGCCGACGGTCGGCGCGGAGCCGGTGGCCGTTCCCGCCCACGCGAGCGAGCCGGTGGCCGCGCCCTTCGCAGGCTCCTTCCCGGCGGCCTCGCCCACCCACGAGACGGTCCCGGTCGCAGCGCCAGCCTTGGGTGCGACGGCAGGCTTCGACCCGGCGGCCGCGCCCGCCCACGCGACAGTCCCGGTCGCGGCGCCCTTCGCGGGCTCCTTGCCGGTCGCCACACCCGACCAGGCGAGCGTGCCCGTGGCTGCACCGGACTTCGGCGCGACGGCAGGTTTGACACCGGTCGCGGCGCCAGACCACGCGACCGTCCCGGTGGCCGAGCCCTTGGCCGGTTCCTTGCCGGTGGCCGAGCCGGTCCACGACACGGCGCCCGTCGCCGACCCCGCGGGGATGGACGGCGCCGGCGCCGACATGGGGACACCGACAGCCTCGATGGTGATGGTCTCCACCGAGTCGTAGTACGGGTTGGTGATGCCGTGTGAGAACGTCCCTGACGCGCCCGGGGCGTAGTCGGCGAAGTACGTGTTGAAGGTGCCGTTGGCGACGGCCCTGCGCGGCGTCGAGGACAGCAGCTTGTCCGAGGACGCCCATGTCGGATCCGCCGCGTCCGCAAAGCCGTTGACGTCGTCCAGCGCGTCGAGCAGCAGCGACGCCGGGTCCGTAACGGTGACGTTCTTCGCGCCGGAATCAGTGAGGTCGAACAGCGTCGCGACGAACGAGTCGACACCGCGCAGGTGCATCGCTCGCACGGCCGCCGAGTCGGCGGTCGGGCTCACGCTGGCCGTGGCGGTGCCCGCCGTGGCGACAGTCGCTTGGTACGCGACGAGCGAGTGGGCGCCGCCGCCGGGGTAGGCGAACTGCGTGAACACCAGCCCACCGGACGTGAAGTCCTCCGGGGGCGGAGGGCTCGCGTATCCCCATCCGGCCTGGACCCAAAATAGGATGCGGTCGCCGACCAGCGCGCCCGGGAACGACCACGTAGCGGTGGTGCCGGACGGAATGCTCTGTTGGGAGGAGTGCGTGACGATGGTCGGCGTCACGCGCGGCGGGATCGAGCTCGCCGACCCCGCCCAGCCGAACGATGCGGTGACAGACCCGCGCGGGTTCGGCTTGAGGCCGGCGCCGGACCCGACCCAGCCCCGGGTGGCCGTGACTGTGCCGGACGGGACCGGGCTGTAGTTGACGACGACCTTGGCCGCGTCGACGTTGAACACCGACGACTGCGTGCCGCTCTTGGTCGCGCTGACGCGGACGGTCAGGTTCGCCAGCTGCGCCCAGGTGACGCCGGTGAAGGTGAACGCCTGACTGTTGGACGTCGTCGCCGAGATCGTCGCCGACTGCGCGGTCCCGATCGCGGTCGCACCGTCGAACAGCTGCACCGTGATCGCGGACCACCGGGCCGCTGTGGCGACGTACTGGTATGCCGTGACAACGACGCTGTCGACCGAGCCGGGCTTGGCTCCGACCGCGGCCTGCGCGCCGTACCCGGCGAGGTTGATGTAGCCGACCGCGGCCGACGTCGCGGTCGTGTAGGTCGCACGGACGTTGTCGTTGGCGCCCGTCGCAGACGCCGCGGCCGCCCACGTCGTGCCGGACGTCGTCGGAGTCCCCGACGCCCACAGGGCTGCGGTTGCTGCCACCTACCTCACCTCCCGTCCGCCGAGAAGCGGGCTACTGCTCCGTCAGGACCCGATCAGGAGGGGGTGACCGTCATGGCGGTCAGGTTGTATTCGCCAGCCGCGTTGAACGTGGTGTCACCCGTGGTGATCTGGAAGCCGCCACGGAACGTGCCGGCGGTCGAGGCCGACCAGAGGCCGATCCACGTCGCGCCACCGTTGGCCGCGCCACCGGTGAACGAGCGCGCCGCGGCGAGGGTCATGACGCCGTTGGCGTCGACGTTGATCGTGACGGGCTGACGCGCCGCGGTCGACTCGCCGGTGCCGGTCGTGCCGGGGTTCGCGGAGTGGATCGAGACGTGCGTGACGAGCGTCGTGATGTACGTGCTCGCGAGGTTGAGGGTGCCGGGGGTGAACGCCATGTCGGGGTGCTCCTAGATCGACGGTGCGGAGTGCAGTCGACGCGGAGAGTGCCCTGCCCGTACGGCTTGTGTCGCCCGCTCAGACGGTCGGGACCGGGACCACGCTTGTCAGGTCCACCGTCGTGTTCATCGGCGCCGACAGCGAGTACGAGCGGCCACTGACCACGCCCTCCGTGACGGTGTACGTCCACCCGACGGGCTGGGTCTGCGGGTCGTCGGTCGCGGGGAGCGTCACGTCGATGCCGCCGTTGTCGTCCAGGGTCACCGTGATGGGTCCGCCAACCGCGATGCGCTTCGACGTGGCCGCGAGGACCGCAGGCACGGACGGGGTGAACGTCACCGTGCCGGCGAGGGGCTGACCGAGGAAGTCGATGTAGGTGCCCGTGAACCGGCAACCCTGCCACTCGGCGGGCCACAGGGTTGCTCCGGGGTTCGGCTGGATGCTCACGGTCGGGAAGGTATGGGCGCGAGCATGCTTGTGTCGCCCGCTCCCGGACGCTACGAAACCCCGGGTGGTGGACCGGGGCTTCGTCTGTCACTGCTGCCGCGGGTCAGGGACGGCGACTGTCGGTCACGGCAGGCGACGAGGGGGTTTCCATCCACCGTAACCCGGCACGGCGGCCGCGGCCCGGTAGAGCCGTCAGCGGGTGACGAACCACCCGATGAGCCCGACACCGACCGCGCAGGCGATGGTGATGAGCAGCTCCTTCACCTCGGGCCACTCGAACATGAAGTGCGCGGCCGCCCACAGGCCCAGGCCGTTGAGCGCGGACGAGCAGAGCCACCACCGCAGCGACCACCGCTCCCCGTACGTCCACCACACGAGGTGCGACAGGGGCCCGCCGGCCTTCGACGTGCCGACGGCCCACAGCTCGTAGCCGATGAGGCCCAGGAGCAGGATCCACGGCGTCGACCACTTCGACGGGCGATACTTCGCCGGGACGGGCACGGTGAGCAGCGTGACCGGCCCGGTGGCCGGGGTGCTCTCGAACCCACGCCAGAACATGCGCCCTCGCCCGTCGAGCGCGTCCTTGACGAGCAGCACGTCGTCTCCGACGAGGGCGTCGGTGTGCTTCTCGCACGCGAACTCGGTCCGGTCACCCGTGAACTGACCCGACGGGCGGTGGATCGACAGCTCATAGACCGCAGGCTGGTCACACCCAGCCGGGTCGTCCGGGTCGAGGTCATACGTGCACTCACGCACGACGGCGGCCGTGGTCATCGCTTCGCAGCCTTCTCGAGCGCGGCATGCGCGACGTTCCGGGCTTCGGCTGCCTCGTTGCGGGCTCTCGCGGCGAGAACGGCGGCGTCATCGGCGTCCTTCTGCGCCTGGACAGCGGCGTCGTAGGCGCGGACGGCCTTCTTGTACGCCTTCGCGGCCTGCTTCACCGTGAGCTCCGGCTCCGGGGCCTTGATGACGCCGGGCTTGATGGACGTGACGAAGAGCGAGCCGTTCGTGAGCATGCTCGCGTCGATCTTGACCGGGATCGGGTGGACGACGGTGGGCGGGCACGACGTGCAGTGCGGGCCGCCGCAGATGGGGCGGGCGGCGCGGCCGAGCTCGGAGTGGACGGGGGCAGAAGTGGGGTTCTGTGTGGTCATGGCGGCGATGGTGGAGTCCCGCGACGGTTACCGTCTCGCCCTCACTTCTTCCGCTTCGGTGGGGGCGCCGGGACGTGGTCCGTGCGGTAGAACCCGGTGCCCTTGAACGAGATCCCGGGGGCGGTGATGACCTTGCGGAGCTTCCCACCGCACTCGGGATCGAGGCACACCGTGAGCGGCTCGGCGGTCATGGACTGGCGCACGTCGCGGCGCTGCTCGCAGTCGTTGCAGACGTAGGTGTAGATCGGCATGCCGCGCATGGTGGACGGTCGGGAGGCGTAGCGTCTCGCCCTGCTGCGCTGGTCCGGCCCGCGGGCCTCCGTGCCCCATGGAGGTCGTTCCCGCGTTCCAAGCCGGTCCAGCGCGATGCGGCTCACGCGGGATGGGGTGTCGACGCGCGCGTGCCGGGCGGCCGATTCATGGCCGTGTGCTGAGTAGACGTAACCGTGGTGGTTACCGTCAACCGATCAGACCGCCACCGGGGCATCGGAGCTGAACCCTGGTGGCGGTCTGAGTGGTTGGCTTGCGTGGTGTGCGGGGCCGCTTGTCCCGCGGTGGAAGGTTCTGTGGTTGGTGGGCCGGGTTCGCTTCGTCCGGCGGGCATTGTCCCCCTCCACCCTGTCGAACGCGCGAACACTGGATCGGTTACAGACGATTTGGGGACTTTGCCAACTCTTTAACGTTACTCGCGGGTTTCGTCCTCGTCGTCGTCCCACGCGCCCCCACGACGGCCGCAGTACGAGCACTCCGCGCCCCGCTCGCCGTCGATGAACACGCACGGCTCACCGTGGTTGGCCGGCTCCGGGCACGGCGCGACAGGGCACTCCAGCGTCAGCTCGTCGACGAGGTGCGGTTCGACGATCACGTCGCATTCCTGGCACGCGTGGTGGTGGTCGTCGGCCTCGTAGAACTGGTGACTCATGGGCCGGAGAATGCGTCCAGCGGAGGACTACTGTCCCCCGCTGGACACTGACGTGCCGGTCCGTCTAGGCGAGCAGAGCGAAGTCCTTGCCCTTGCCGGCGCCCTCCCGGTTGGAGGTGCGGCAGTAGCACGCCGAGTCCCCACACCGCTGCATCGAGAACGTCACGCCGCCGTTGCTCTCCAACGTCTCGAGGGACACCTCACGCTCGGCGGCGCGCTCGGCCTCCCACTTCTTCTCCAGGTAGATGACGACAGCGAGGGTCAGCACGGCGGCATGGTTGAAGGCCGTCAGCGCGATCGCGAGCCGGTCCCACGAGGCGACCATGAAGAGCAGCTCGACGAAGATCAGGCACATGACGCCGATGTTGACCGTCGCGGGGAACACGTCCGCGTAGCGGTGCACGACGAGCACCCCAAGCAGCGCCGCGGCGAGGGCCAGCACGAGGGTGACGCCGTACGCGCCGGGTCCGTGGGCCGTGACGATGCTGCCGTGCAGCAGCCACGCGAGGTAGATCGGGAACAGCGCGAACGCGGGGGTCAGCAGGAAGCGGTCGATCGGTCGCAGGTGGCGGAAGAAGTCGAGCATGGCGGGTCATTCCCTTCTCGGTGGTGTCCGCTCGCGCTTGGAGCGGGGTGCTGCTGTGCTCAGGGTGACACCGTGGCGGCGTCTACGGCAAGGGTTGGCCGTCGAGGTCCTCGAGCAGGCTCGCCTGACCGTCGGGCACTTCCTTCCGACGCAGGCCGTAGAGCCACCGGATGACGCCCTCCTTGCGGGACTGCGGCAGGGACGACCAGATCACCTCTACGTCGTCCTCTGGAGCGCCGTACGTCGCCAGGGCGGCCGTGCGCATGTACGCGGACATGCTGATGCCGTGAGCGGCCGCACGACGCCGAACCTCGGCCTTCTCGTCCGCCGACAGGGTGACCGGGACGCGGGAGCTCACCGGGCCACCTGGAGCGACCCGGCGACCGCGGCCAGCCGGGGCCGGTGGAGGCGCTTCTCGTGCGCCTCGGCGGCCGCGACGATGTCGGCGACCGTCGCGACCCCGGAGAGCGCACTGTCGCGCACGGGGCCCTTGCAGCGGCCGCAGATCACGTCGACGCGGTGCGTCCCGACCGACGGGCGCACCGTGAAGCCGTCCAGGCCGGGCATCAGGCGGCCACCTCTCCGACGTCATCCATGAGCCGGATACGGAATGCGGCGCCGGACTCCTCCCCGGGCTCGCAGTACCGCTTCACCGAGCGCAGGTCCACGACGAGGCTGTCGTCGACGAACACCCCGGCCTCGGTGAGCGCGTCCAGGCTGGATCGGGCGAGCTTGTCGGCGTCACCGAGAGCCTTCGAGGTGGGCCACCGCGGCGCGGACGGCTTGAGGACGTGCGCGTTGCGGCCCGTGCCGTAGTGGCCCTTGGGCCGCAGGAACCGGAACACGACCGTGACCTCGACGGCCGCGTCGATCGGGCCGCCCCACAGGTCCGCCGCCTTGAACGCGTCCACGGCCCGCTCGGCGGAGCCCTTGACGTCGGAGCGCCACGGCTTCACCTTCTTCGAGCTCTCGACCATGATCCCGCGGCCGACGTGCTTCTTCGAACCTTGCGCGCCCGGTATGCCGGTCACGCGGAAGATCAGGGGTTGCATGGTGGTCCTTCCTCGGTGGTGTGCCGGGCGCTGTCCGGCGGGTGCTGCTGAGGGTGGAGCGGGAGGGGTCAGGCGGTCTTGGCGGCCGCCGACACGATCTGCGTGACGCGGGACCGCTCACGACCGATGAGCTGGGCGACGTCGCCGTGGCTCATGCCGCCCTCGACGAGCCGCAGCACCATCGCGTCGCGGTACTTCGTGGCCGTGGTGCGCTGCACGTGCGCCTCGACGACCTTCTCGGCCAGCGGGGGCAGGTCGGTGGCGGCGTTGGCGTAGATCCGCACGCCGCGCTGCTTCGCGCGGGCCGCGACGGTCTCGTCCCACGACGAGGGACGCTCGGGCCACACGTACTTGATCTTCGTCTTGCCGGTGCCGGCCTCTTGGTACTCGACCGGGTCGCCCAGGACCTTCTCGGTGAGCTTGTAGAAGGCGTAGCGGCTCATCGACGTCGAGTCGGAGACGGCCATGGCGCCCTCGATGAGCGCGAGGTAGAGCGCCATCTTCTTCATGCGGGTCTCGTTGTCGGCGAGGTAGCCGTTGGCGCGGTCGATGATCGCGGTGGCCTGCTCGAGGCGACGCTCGTCGCCTTCGATGCTGTCGAGGGTCTGGACGACCTCCCCGCGGGCGCGGGTGGTGATGCCGTCGATGTCGAGCTTCGGGAGCTTGAGGCGGCCGCCGGCCGTGGTCGACGCGGCAGTGAGGGGCGCTGTGGTCATGGCCTTCTTCCTTGTCATGCAGGGGCCGCCCCGTCAGGTGAGTGCGGTTCAGTCGATCGCCGAACCATTGACAAAATCGTACACCCCCTCACCTGCTACGGTCGCGGACTCGCCGAGGGCCCCGCACCGTGGTCGATGCGGGGCCCTCGAGACGTGTCAGGCCAGGCCGAGCGCCCGGAGCAGGCCCGGGCCGGGCTCGGTCGCGTTCGGCGTCGCGCCGAGCTTCCGGTATGCCGCCTTGGTGAGCGCCTGCGTCTGCGAGCCGTAGTAGCCGGTCACCCCTGCCGGGTTGTACCGCTTTGCCGTGGCCGCGCCCACGTACGCGCGTAGCGCACGCTGGTATGCCGTGACGTGACGCGAGGTGATGCCCTTGTGGAGCTTGCTCGCGTCGACCCGGGCCGTGGTGGTGGCCTTCGGCGCCGGGTTGCTCGTGGCCTTCGTGCCGCCGGCGAGCACGCGCAGCAGCGACGGGCCCGGCTCGGTCGCGTTCGGCGTCATCCCGAGCTTGGCGTATGCCGCCTTCGTGGCCGCGCTGGTGGCGGTGCCGTAGTAGCCGTCGGTGACGACCGACCCCGTCAGGCCGAGGCTCTTCGCCTTCGCGCTGCCAAGGTACGCGGCGAGGGCCTTCTCGTAGGAGACGACGGTGCGGTTGCGGGCGCCGGCGTGCAGGTACTTCGCCGACCACTTCGTGAGCACGACCGGCTTCGGCGCGGGCTTGGCCGGGGTCGCCGGCTTCGGCGTGACGGTCGGCTTCGGGGTGGCCGTGGGCCTCGGAGCGGGTGCGACGCCGCCCTTGGCCGGGACGGTGATCGTCTGCCCGGGCGTGACGAGGTCCGGGTTCTTGATCTGCGGGTTCGCCAGGACGAGCGCGGCGAGGGTGACGCCGAGCGCGGCCGCGATCTTCCCGAGGGTCTGGCCCTTCTGCACCGTGACGGTCTTGGGCGTCACGGGCTTCGCCGGCGCGGTCTCACCGAGCTCGACCAGGGCCCACTCGATGCCCTCCTGCCACGTGCGGCGCGGCCACACGGCCGGGTACGGGTCCTTGCCACCCATGCCCATGAAGCCGAGGCCGTTGCAGCGGGCGAACTGCGCCGCGATCTGGTAGCGGGCCGGGCTGTTGTGCGGGCAGCCGCTCAGGACGCCGTGCGTGTGGTGGTTCGGGTTGTCCCCGATCGGCATGTTGTACCGCGACCACGTCGCCGGGGCGCCCATCTCGCGGCACAGCTTCACGAACGCGGCACCGGTCTGCTTCACGTCGAACGCGCCACCCTGCGAGTGGGTGTTGCCGGACTGCTTGAGGCCGCCGGTGAGCTGGAGGAGGTCGAGCTCGTACTTGATGATCCCGCGCTTGATCGCCATGCGCTCCAGGACAGGGAGCCACTCGGCGAGACAGGCGCAGGTGACGCGGCTCTTGTAGAGCGCGTAGCCAGGTGTCGATGCTGTTGGGAGAGCCATGCCGCGGAGGATGCGGCGTGGGAGGTACTACCGTCGCGGGCTCAGTAGAGGTCCTCCGCGCGGCACGTCCGGCAGCGGACGATGCCCCACCCTCCGGCCGTGCGCGGCCCGTAGACCCACTCGTGACGGTGACGGCGGGACCGCCACGGGAGCCTCATGGCAGCACCGGAGGTTCGACGACGGGCCCGATGGTCAAGGCTCGAGCACCCGCGACGGCGACGTCGTCGGCGCACGACGCCGTGTAGGCCTCCGGGACGTACCCGAGGCCCCCGTAGAGCGGCTCGGCGCCGATGTCGAGCCCCTCCAGGGCGCGCTCGTCGACGGCGAGGGTCACGAGCAGGCTGTCACCGACCAGGGACGCGTCCGTGACGGTCGCCTTCGGCCCACCGCGCACCCAGTCGAGGTTGGGGAGCCACCGTGGCTGCTGCCCGATCAGGCTGGCCGCGGCCTCCTCGGTGAACACCAGCCCGGACTGGTCGGGCCGGTTGGTGATGCGCAGCTGGACGGTGGTGGTGACGGTCACGGGGTCTCCTTGGGGTCGAGGGAGCCGTCCTTGGGGCGATGCATGGTCATCCACGTGTCCTCCGGCAGGTCGATGCCGAGGTGCTTCGCGGCGAGCCGGACGGTCGTGCACGGCCACTTCGCCGAGTCGCAGTGGCATCCGCCGTCGCACCCGTAGCAGGAGAACTCGTCCGAGCCTTCCCACGCCACGTCCCTCTGGTGGTGGTCGAGCACGGCCCGCCACGCAGGGTCGGTGACGGCATCGAGCAGCGGCGTCGCGGCGGCATACCGCTCCTGCAACGTCGCGTCCTTCTGCCGCTGCTCGATGAGCGATTCCGCGTCGGCGATGCCCGCCTGGACTGACTCCATGACCCATCCGGGCACGAGCGGCCCTGTCACCGGGCCACCGCCACGACCGAGCGGACCGCCGAGGTGAACGTGGCTTCGACGCCTGACCACACGATGAGCATGCCGTCGCCGTAGCCAGTCACGTTCTCGGCGTCCTTCCAGACGCCGTCCAGGCCGGTCCGGTGGGTCGGGTCGACCAAACCCTTGACGCGCCGGACAGACCACGCTCCGACACTGTCGCGGGAGATCTCGTACGTGCTGTTCTGCGTGCGCACGATCCACGCGCCAGGGTCCTCGGTGTCGACGATGGGCTTCTCGAGGAGCGGGTCGACGAGCATCTGCATGACGTTGGCGGTCATGCGGCTGGCGCCTTCGCCTTGTAGACCCACACGTCGGGGATCCGCTCACCACTGAGCTCGTACCCGGGCCAGTGGCACGCCTTGTCGTCGCGGTACCCGAGCGGCGTCGACGAGTGATGTTCGGGGATCGGGGCCTGCTCGTCGCCGCAGAACTCGCACGACCACGCGCCCAGCGGCGTGCCCGCCGGCCACGGCTCCACGGTGTCGCAGGAGTCGCAGGCGATGTGCGTGCACTCCAGCGTGGACGCCTCGGGGCTCGTCGGCGCCCGGAACGGGTTGATCGTGGCCGTCACGCGACGTCCTCGTCCCGAACGGTGTAGGTGTGCAGACGGGCCTGCTCGGCGATGCGCTCACCGTCGTAGGCGATCACCGTCAGGCAGCTGGTGCCGGCGCGGCGGTGGTCGCGTCGGAACATGCAGGTCGTCGTACTCGTGATCCTGGCACGCTTCATGGCGGCGAGCGTGAGCACGTTGGGTCGCCCCCCGCACGCTCTGGCTGCGGTCGTGGCGTACTCGTTGTAGAGGCCCAGCGTCTCCACGCCGAGCCGCTTGAACAGCGTGTCGGTCGGGGTGACGACGTCGATGCCCTCAAGGTCGACAAGGCGCGGCTTCGGCTGCTCTGCGGGCGCTGGCTCCGTGCGGGCGTCGGCGATCGCGCGGAGCACGGTGTTGACGTCGTCCTCGAGATTCACCTCGCGGCCCCCTTCGAGGTAGATGATCGTGCCGCCGGCGAGCTGCCCCTGCACGTCGAGGATCCGTGACTCGGGGAACGCCCGGTTCTGGCTGAGGATCGCGACGTACCCGTCGGGCACGAGGGCTGGGTCGATGGTGGTGGTGCGCTCGTCGGTCACGGTGTCTCCAGGTTGACGTTGGCGGCGGGGAAGAATGCGGACCACTGGTAGCGGGGGCGGCCTGCGCGGATCCAGTCGCGGCGCGCTCGGGCGAACCTACGGCGGGCGATGCGGTAGCGGCGACCGGTGAGTCCGGGCTGCTTCCACGGCGCGTGCTGGAGCGTCGGCACCCAGTAGTTGACGCGCACCGAGGCGCGCCTCGGTTCAGGCTCGTACGCGCCGAGCAGCTCCACCGGCACCCGGAACGCCGCGGCGATGGACACGGTCGTGTCGAACGTGGCCCGCGCCCCCTGCCACCCCATGACGGTGTCGTCGACGTCGGCGTCCCAGTCGACGCCGAGCCCGTCCTCGGTGGTGTGCCCGACGTGCAGCCACGGCGAGTCCTCTGGCAGCGTGGGAGCCGACTCGAGGATGCCGCGCAGGGGCGGCGGCTCGTGCGCCGGCGCGAAGTAGACCTCACCCATCAGTACGTGGCCTTTCCGTCGGGGTGGATGGTGACGCGCTCTTCTCGCGCGTAGCGCGACGAAATCTCTGCGGTGCGGGTTTCTGTGGTCATGCGTGGGTGACCTTGGCGCCGGCGTACCCGATGAGGGCTTGCATCAGGTACGGCTTCGGGATGGTGAGCTCGAGCATCGGCGGCCGGAACGAGCCGTAGTTGCGGGTCTCCTTGTCGGGTGCCGAGAGCTCCACGATGGTCGCGTCCGGCGACCCGAGGCCGGTGATGTCGACGTGCCCGATCTGGCCGATGACCATGCCGCGCTTGCTCGCGTGCTCACGGCTCCCGAAGCGGGGCCCGTCCATCTGGCCCTGCCCAACGCGCACGATCGTCTCCCCGAGCCCGCGGTGGTGGTAGGTGTGCGCGCAGCGCAGCCGGAGCCGCTCCCGGGTGGCGATCTGGCGCAGCCGGGCGACGCCCTCGGTGAACTCGGCCCGGGACCACTGCTGGCCGTGGAGCTTCGAGTAGCGGCCGACGTAGAGCTGGTCGACGCCGGCGCGCTCACCGTCTCTGGCGAACGAGCCGACGGCGACGGGCGAGAACACGAGGGTGACGGTGTTCTCGGGCCCGTCGATGACGAGCGGGGAGTGGGGGTTCGGGATGACGAAGTCGGTGGTCATGGCGTGGTGGTCCTTCCGGCGAGGGCGATGCGGGCACGACGGTTCAGTGCGCGGCGGATGAGCTGGTCCTCGAACTCGAGGACGCCGGTGTGGGCGAGCTCGCGGCGCCACGCGCGCTCGTACCGGGCGTGGCGCCGTCGCGCTGCCCGCCACTGCCGGGCGGTGAGCTTCGGCTCGCCCTCGCGCCGCAGGAAGCACCAACAGCCGTCGACGAGCCGCTTCCGGCCGGTGCACCACGGGTCGTGGCGCTTCGCGACGGGGTAGCCGCACTGGGTCACGGGTGGCCGGGTCATCCGCCGAACTCCGATCGCAGGGACGCGGCCGCGCTCATGCGGAGGTGGCGCTCGAGCCGGTCGAGGTCCGTCAGGGTGCGGTGCGTGTCGTTGAGGCGGCGCACGGCATACGCCAGGGCGAAGTCGTGCGGCCCGCCGCGGATCATCATGGACGTCTCGGCGATGGTCTCGAGGAGTGCGTGCACCTCAGAGTGCAGCTGGCCGACGGTGGCGCGGAACATCGTCGCGGTCTGGTGTGCGACGACGAACCGCTCGTCGGAGCGCAGGGCCTCGTCGACGAGCTCGCGGGACAGGTTCGGGTCGATGCGGCTCACGGGCGGATCCCGTAGACGGGCTCGACGGACCGCTGGTGGAACCGCGCACGGGTGCGGGCGGCGTGCACCGGCACGTAGACGTCGCTGCGTAGCGGCTCAGTCGCGGCCGCGAACGGGGGCGGCATCTCCACCTTGAGCCGCTCGTACAGCTCGGGCGACACCCACAGGTCGCCGGTCTCCATCCTGACGACGGCGTGGGTCCGCTCCCCCGGCGCGGGGCCGGGGTCGACGAGCGGCTTCCCGTGCAGCGTGACGCAGGCCAGGGCGTGCCGGACGATGCGGCGGGCGTCCTCGCCGGCGGACGGGGTCGGCCCGGGCAGCAGGTGAGGCATGACGATGACGCGCAGCCCGACGACGTTGGGCGCGAACGTGTCGGCGAAGCCCTGGAACGCGCGAGCGGCGCGACGGCCGGCGGCGTCCAGGGACTTGAAGCCCTCCATGGCGGCCGCGAGGTTGTGGACGGTGACGCTGGGGGCGGTGAGCGGGCGGGTCATGCGGTCCGTCACCGGCGGCCGCCCTTCTTGTCGTCACGCGGCCGCGGCACGGACGGCACCGCAGCGAGCCGGAACGGCGGGCACGAGCCGCAGTGGCAGCGGTTCGCCGCGCACGTCCCAGCCTCACGCGGCGACCAGTCGAGGTTGGAGCCCCACTCCCCCGGCATCGGCGGGTGGCCGGCGCACCGGTACGTCGTCATCGCGGCGGCGATAGCCGGCGCGTTGCACTTCGACACCGAGCAGGTGCGCCCATGCCCGAGGGTCCGGCCCGAGTCGATGAGGTCCTGCCAGCCGCGAGGCAGCAGCGGGGCGTCGAAGAGGCCCCGCTTCCGACCGGCAGGGTGCGCCGCGATCGACGCCTCCAGCCCGAGCCGCTCCCCGTACGCCGTCAGCTCACCCTCACGCGCAGCCAGCGCCGGGATGCCCCCAGCCTCGGGGCTCCCGTCCAGCCCGGCACCCTCGCCGCCCGCCCCACGCGTCTCTCCATTCGGCGTAGCCGACGAAATATTTTTGGCGGGGTCGTTTTCCGTGGTCCGTGCCCAATCAGGCGTCCCGTCCACACCGAACCGAGGTGCCATATCCGGGCGCTCCGCGGCCGTCTCCAGCAGCCCCACCACCACAGCCCACGTCGCCCACGTCGAAGGTGGGTTCACGTCAGCAGACCTCGCCACGTGCCGTCTCTGCGCATCGTCCAGACCCGACAGGGCGGGCCCGTCCAGGCCATGCGCCCAACACCACGTCGCGAGCACACGCGCCTTCTTCCCGCGCTGCTCCTCCGCATGACCATTCGTCGCGAAGTGCGACGCCGGCGCGCCGGCAGGCGCAGTCACGGCATGACCTTCCACGACTCGACCTCACGCGACACCACATGCGCGACGTCCAAAACCGGACACAGAACAAGGTCGATCAGACGCCACATGGCTGCCTCTTCCATCGGTGGTGACCGGGCGCTTTCCCGGTGAGTACCTACACACATCGTACGGGATGCCACACCACGCAATACCCCGACCCACCGACGAAAAAAATGGGACGCGCACATCAGGGGGGCCCCGCGTGAATGGGGGGGTGGGTGTGCGCGCAAGCGCGATGGGGGGGGCCGTGGTGGGGGGTGGGGGTGGGTGAGGTGGTGGTGGG
>Ga0163162_10001145_pt1 | contig 24703 bp, 21 predicted proteins | sample S55metaG_FD_115310 | JGI IMG/M metagenome (GOLD analysis project Ga0163162, IMG submission 115310) | Switchgrass rhizosphere microbial communities from Kellogg Biological Station, Michigan, USA - S5-5 metaG | ecosystem: Host-associated > Plants > Roots > Rhizosphere > Soil | place: USA... | reverse complement strand
TCCTTCCTTCAGACGATTGCGTGCCGACGGTCCATATCCCCGTTCACACAGCGCAAATCCTGGGCAAAGATGTCAAAGATAGAGGGGACGAAAGACGACACGCGGCGGCGATTACTCGCGCCGGAAGGAAGATTCAATATCTGAATCGGGCCTTAAAGACAGTGCGCGGGATGACTAGACTGCATTCAACGACGAAACGCAATTACGCGGTAGTCGCATTGCAGACAGTTATCGAGGTCATTGATCATGAAACGCACATTGCTTGTTTCCCTTCTTGTTTCCGTTCTCGCGGTTCCCGCGGTCTCTTTCGCGCAGTCACAGCAGCCCTTGACGCGTGCCCAGGTTCGCGCCGAACTCGTCGAGCTTCAGCAGGCCGGATACCGCGGCGACAACGACGCCACGTACCCCGCCGCAATCCAGGCTGCCGAGGAGCGCGTGGTTCAGGCACACGGACAGTCGCAGGCCGCCTCGTCGTATGGCACGGACGTGAGCGGTTCGGCTGCATCGGGCGGGCGCTCGCACGATGAGATTCCCGGACTGAAGCCGGTCTATTTCGGTCAGTAAGCGGGTCTGACGCATGGGGGGTAGCCCGGATGTGCTTTCTCCGGGCTGCACGGACGTCCATTGCAGGTAGATGAGGGAGAAGTCCGGTGATCCGTATGAAGGAACGCGCGCGCTTCGGGCCCTGCATCGGTCGCATGGTGCCTGCCGCTTGCACGTGCCGCCGAGGGCGCGCAGGGACGGGGCTTTCGCGGTCTAGTTGAAGGCTTGCGCAATCAGGACGACATTGAGCGCACCGACCACCAGCGCGCCGGCTGCGGCGACGCAGAACGTGGTCTTGCCTATGACGAGTTCCCCCATCAACGCGCGACGCCGGGAGAAAATGAGCAGCGCCATCATCGGCATGGGAAGTGTCATGCTGAGCACGACCTGACTGATGAGCATCGCATGCGTCACGTTGCACCCGGTGACGAGCACCCCGAACGACGGAATGATGGTGACCAGCCTGCGTACCCATGCCGGAATGCTCCGGTGCACGAACCCCTCCATGATCATCTGCCCCGCCATGGTCCCGACCACCGAACTCGACAGGCCGGAAGCCAGCAAGCCGGTCAGGAAGATGGCCGCGGCGCCCGCCCCGAGCGCGGGAATCAGCGCGTGATAGGCAACGGCGAGATCGGCGATATCGGGCGAGGTTGCATGGAACGCCGATGCGGCCATGATGACCATGGCCATGTTGACGCATCCTGCCGCGCCGAGTGCGAGGATGACCTCGCGGTTGGAATATCTCAGGTGCGTCAGCATCTCCGCGCGGTTGCGTGCCGGCGCCCGTTTCTGCGTGAGTCCCGAATGCAGGTAGAGCGTATGCGGCATGATCGTCGCGCCGACAATGCCGATGGCGAGAACCAGAGCGGAATGGTCCTGCACACGCGGTAACAGCGCCGACGCAGCGACATCGCCCCAGTTGACGGGCGCAATCCACAGCTCGCAGACATAGCAGACGCCGATCAGCGCCACCATGGCTCCGATCACCAGTTCGAGCGGGCGGTAGCCCCGCTTGTCGAGGGCGAGAAAGGCGAACGTGACGACGGCGGTCTCGAACATGCCTGCGAGGAGCGACTGGTGCAGCACGAGTGACAGCGCAAGCGCACCGCCGAGAAACTCGGCGAGATCGGTGGCCATCGCCGCCAGTTCCGACCCGAGCCACATGATCAGCACGACCGGACGCGGGAAGTGGTCGCGGCACAATTCGGCGAGATTGCAGCCGGTCGCGATTCCTATTCTCGCCGACAGGGCCTGGAACAGCATCGCGAGCACGCTCGACAGAATCACCACCCACAGAAGACCGTAGCCATACTGGGCTCCCGCCTGGATGTTGGTCGCATAGTTGCCCGGGTCCATGTAACCGACCGACGCGATCACCGCCGGCCCGACGAACGGAAGGAATGCCCGCAGGCCGCGAGCACGTCCTTCGAGCGCCGTCCGCACGGCAGTCTCGCTCCGCTGAGCGAGACTGTTGCGGATCGCGATGCCTTCCTGTTTGCTCGAAACAACCTGCATGAAACGGCGCTCCATAGTGCCAGCGTTGAACACGCAAAAGGTTTTGACCGCATGTCGACGATGCCCGGTCGGCAACACCTCTACTCAGGCATCACGTCCGGACGATCGCTTGGAAACTGCGCGAGCACATCGGGGCTGATGTTGAGCGTTTGAACGACCATGTCGGAGGGCGTGTGCGTGAGCCAGTCCGAGAGCGAGACCTCGGAGAACCGGTCCGCCTTGAAAATCTCGAGGAACTGCAGATCGGTGTCGCCGACGTTCTTCACGTAGTGGCCCAGGCTCTTCGGCACATACCCGATGTCGCCCGCGCGGAAGTCGCCGGTCATTGCCTTGGGGCCGGTATCGAACACCGTCATTTGCGCCTTTCCCTTGACGTAGTACTGCCACTCGTCGGCATTCGGATGCCAGTGCAGTTCGCGCATGCCGCCCGGCTTGACGGTGACCAGCGCTGCGGCCACGGTTGCCGATATCTTGAAGTTGCGGCTGTCGGCGATCTGAACGTGGCCGCCGCGTGTCTTTCGAACGGGCGCGGAGTCGCCCAGCGAGAAGGTGAAGGGGAGCGCCGGCGGGCCCTTTTTCGAAGCCGCCGCGCGTTGCGCCTGGGCGAGCGGACCCGGCTCCTTGCCCTGGAAGATCCAGAGATTTTCGAGCGGAATGTTCTTGAACGCGTCGGCGGATACGCCGAAGTTGGCGGCCAGTACGTCGGGCGGTGTGTGAGCGATCCAGTCGGTGAGCAGCAGCGTGTTGAATTCGGACGCCATGCCGTTATCGAACGCGAGCAGGAATTCAGCCCCGCTTGCGCCGACACCCTGCAACGAGTGCGGCAACCCGGGCGGGAAGTACCAGAGATCGCCAGCCTTCACATCCTGAACCGAAGACCGGCCTTCTTCGTCGAGCACGGTAACGCGGCATTTGCCGTCGAGCATGATTGCCCACTCGGCTTGCTGGTGCCAGTGCATTTCGCGGATGCCGCCTGCCGAAAGCCGCATGTTCACGCCGGAAATATCCTTCGATATCGCGAAGTCCGCCTGAGTGACTTCCCGCGCCCAGCCGCCATTCTGGATGCGCTTGTGCGCATTGTTGAACGACGCCCAGAAAAGCGGCAGGCCGTTGACGTCGGTGGGCGGCGGATTCTGGAACGTCGGGAACTGATTTGCCAGTGCGGGATTCTGGGGGCCGGGATCGGTGAGCCCCTGGCGATTCAGGGCGTTGACTGCGCCTTCTGGCGGCCGGTCCGGGTTGCCGAACGATGCAGCTCTTGCTGTGACTGCCACGCCGGCCGCCATGGCCGTAGCGGCCGCGCCGACCAACACTTTGCGTCTAGTCAGATCCGTCATGCTGTTTCCTTGAGTTTGGTTGGTGATCGAACCGCAGAACTCGCATGGCGACTACCCGACGACATCCATTTGTAGCAAGGCTCTCACTTGCGTGTCCGCATGGCGAAACAATATCCGGGCGGGGTAGCGGCCGCCATCAGATCAAGTGGTGCACGGCGTTACCCTTAAAGGTCGCCAACCTATACATGGATTTAGGGCGCGCGAAGCCGGCGCGCGCCGGGATGCGCGGATTATCCGGACTCGTGCACCCATGCGCGGCGCAGCATCGGCCGCTTCAGCTCGCAGCGTCGGTGTTCACCCAGCGATTCAACCCGGCGCAAACGAGCAGCAGGCACGCCGTCACGAAGAACACCGCGCGCAAGCTGACATGCGCGCCGATTTGCCCGCCGATCAACGGACCGATGACCTGCCCGCTGAACTGAGCCGACTGAAGATAGCCCAGGGTCTTGCCGGAATTGTGATCGGAGACGGCGTGCCGGACCTCCTTGGCAATCGATGGAAGCAGTCCCGCGAGGGTCATGCCCATCAGGCCACGAAGAATGGCGAGGTGCCACCATTCGGTGACGAACGCCTGCGGCACCAGCATCACGCCGGTCGCGACCAGGCAGCCGATGATCACTTTCGGGGTTCCGATGCGATCGGCGAGCGCGCCGAGACGAGGGGCGGTCAGCATGCTGCCGAACGCCGATGCCGCCATCACGATGCCCGCCATGCGCGCGACGTGGTCGTCCGGCACGCCGAGCTGGCCGATATAGACGGTGATGATCAGCTCGATCGACATGTTCGCGAGCAGCACCATCATGGCCGTCAGCAGCAATACGAGGATCACGGCACGATTCATCGTGGAAGGCGATGCCGCGCCGGCGTCGCTGCGTTTCTTCACGTCGGTGGTGCGATCGAAGTCCTCGCGCACGACCAGTATGGTCAGCAGCGCCGCCACCGCGATGATCGCTCCGCCCACGAAGAATGTGCCGCGGATGCCGACCCATGTCGGCAGGAAACCGCCCACAAGCGGTCCCACGAGATTGCCGGCGAGGGCGCCTGTCGACAGCACGCCGAGCGCCCAGCCCGAGCGCTCGCGCGGCACCTGCGTCCCGACCATCACGATCGACGCGGACGCGTAACCGCCGATCAATCCCGCGAGCAGCCGCAGCGCCACGAGTTCGGTCAGGTTGTGCGCGAGCCCGATCAGCGACATCACGACGGCCATGCCGACCGCGGCGCGGACCAGCATGGGCTTGCGTCCGTACCGGTCGGCAAGGCGCCCCCACAAAGGCGCGGTAATCGCGGTGCCGAAGAACGTGGCACCGAATGCAACGCCGGACCACTGCACGACCGCCGAAGGCGTGCTCACGCCCAGTTGCTGCACGTACAGCGGCAGGAACGGCAGCAGCATGCTGAGACTCAGCAGCGTCGAAAACGAGCCGATTACGCAGACGAAAAGATTGCGCCGCCAGTACGGTGCATTGCGCTCCGTATAGCTGAGCATCGGAGCGTGGCCGGCCGGCGGCATGAGCGAACTGGCTGCTTGCTGATTCATGTGAACCTCTACCGTTCGATTGGGCGGTGGGCGAATGGCCCCGAGCATTTACGCCGCTCCGGGCTGCCACCGCGAAAAGCAATGGATGATTTGCATAATATCTCAATTTGAGAATAGAATGCATATAACGTTCTTGAAAGGAGATTGTCGTGGATCATACGACGCTCGACATTTTTCGTGTCGTGGCCGCGGAGCTGAGCGTGACGCGGGCCGCGAAGCGGCTTGGCCGCGTGCAGTCGAACGTGACCACGCGAATCCAGCAACTCGAGGAAGAACTGGGGGTGGCGCTGTTTCGGCGCGATGGCAACCGCCTGACGCTGAGCGCCGAAGGGGAACGCTTTCTCGGCTACGCGAGCCGCATGCTTGCGCTCGCCGACGAAGCGCGACAGGTGCTCAAGCCCGGCGAACCCTCGGGCACGCTCAGGATCGGCAGCATGGAGAGCACCGCTGCGGCTCGTTTGCCGGGACCGCTTGCGGCACTTCACGTCGAGTACCCCGACGTTCAACTCAGGATTTCGACGGCGCCTTCACGACAGTTGCTGGAACAGGTTCGCAGCGGACAGATCGATTGCGCGTTCGCGGCGCTGCCGCCGTGCGGCGACATGGCGTCGGCGGCGGATCTGGAGGCAGCAGGTCTTCACGGCGAACCGGCATTTCGCGAGGAGATCCTGCTCGTGCTGCCGCCCGGGCATGCCGATGTGCGACGTGGCGCCGATGTTGCCGTGCGTTCGCTTGCTGCGTTCGAACAGGGCTGCAGTTACCGTGTGCTTGCCGAAGAATGGTTCGGGCGGGATGCGCCGCCGCTCGACATTCAGGAGGTCGGCTCGTACCACAGCATGCTCGCATGCGTGGCGGCGGGCGGGTGCGTGTCCCTCGTGCCGCGAAGCGTGCTCGATCTGCTGCGCGAGCCGCCGGCGTTGCGCACCCATGTGGTAGCCACCGTGGATACGTGGCTCGTGCATCGCAGCGGATACCAGACGGCAGCGTTCGATGCGCTGAAAAAAGCGCTCGCGCCATTCATGTCGAAGGTGTCGAAGATGCCGAAGCAGCACGCGACGAAGGGAAGATTGAAATGAACGCGTTGCCGCAGGTTTCACCGGCGGCCGGACCGGGTGGGGTGGTGCTGCTTCGCATAGGTTTGAAACGGTTCGGGGCAGTCTCGCGAGGGGATACGACGGCCGTGTTAAAGCATTGAGGCGGCCGCCGGGATGGCGCCACTTCAAGGCGCGTTCACTGCTGCCAACGGGCCGTTGGCGGCACCTCGTCTCTCTGCAGCGCCCGGGCGGCGTCGGCAAGCTCGTGCTCCGCCTGCGCGTCGAAGTCTCCGATGAACACCAGCACGGGAGACTCGTCGGCCAGCGCCTGCTCGTCCTCGATCCGTGACAACGCCACGCGCCCTCCGACCGCATGGCAACTGTAGAGACCGCTGTCGTGGTCCAGCCTGACGATCCCCTTGGCGCGCAGCACGGTACCGGGCAAGGATTTGAGGAACGCCTTCAGTGCCGCCTTGCGCACGGGGCCGTCAAGCCGTACACAGACACTACGAAGGTTTAGCCGCCTCGGTATCTGCCAGGGCTTCAGCCGCAGTTCGTCACCGCGCGCAGGTGCGGCAACCGTTCCGAAGACGAGTTCCGGCGCGACGACGCCGTGGTCGGCGGCGACGATGAGCCGCGTGCGCGCGAGCGACGCGAGCTTGGCGAAGATCGGCGCATGCGCGGCCTCGGGCAGCAAATCGAGTTTGGTGACCGCCAAAACCGTGGCCGCCGCAATCTGCTCGCGGGCCATGTCGCCGACTAGCGGATGCGCAAGCGTCGCGTCGAGCCCGCAGGCGTCGACCATCACGACGATTCCCTGCAGGCGAAAGTCCCGGCCGACCAAGCCGATCTGCGCGATGCGGCCCGGATCTGAAACGCCGCTTGCCTCGATCAGCAGCACGTCCGGCCGGGGCGACCTCGCGGCGACGCGCGTGAGTGCCTCCACCAGCGCACCGCCGATCGAGCAGCAGATGCAGCCGTTCTGGAGTTCGATCAGGTCGTCTCTCTGCGCGCGCACGAGCCGCGCGTCGATATTGACCTCGCCGAAATCGTTGACCATCACGGCCACGCGCCGGCCGTGCGGCTGGGTCAGCAGCGCATTCAGCACGGTCGTCTTGCCGGCGCCGAGATAGCCACCGAGGACGATCAGTTCGACCGGCGTCATTCGGGTGCCCGGAACGCCCGCCCGCCGAGCACGGTGCCCCAGATCCGCATGTCCTTCAGCCGTTCCGGCGCGCATTCCGACGGATCGTCCTCCAGCACGGCGAAATCGGCGAACTTGCCCGCTTCGATGCTGCCGACGACGTCGTCCATCTTCAGCGTGTAGGCGGCACCGAGTGTGATGGCGCGCAGCGCGTCGTCTACGGGGATGCATTCCTCCGCACCCAGCAGCCGTCCCGAAGCCGTCCGGCGCTGCACCGCGCACCAGGCCGTGAAGAGCGGGCTCAGTTGCGTGATGGGCGCGTCGGAATGAAACGCGAACGGAATGCCGAGCCGCAATGCCGAGCCGGCCGGGTCCATCCGGTTGGCCCGGTCGGGTCCCATTGTCTGCGTGTAGTGCGCGTCGCCCCAATAGTAGATGTGGTTCGAAAAGAAGTTCACGCAAAGGCCGAGCGTCCGGATGCGCCGCAGTTGCGCCGCGTCGGCCATCTGGCAGTGTTGCAGCGTATGCCGGTGGTCAGGGCGCGGCGAATCGGCCAGCAGTTTCTCCAGCGCGTCGAGTGCGACCCCGGTCGCCTCGTCGCCGTTCGTGTGGATGTGCAGTTGCAGTCCGGCTTCGTGAAATGGCGCCAGCAGGCCGGCGAGTTGATCCGGAGCGATCAGCCAGAGGCCGTTCGGCTGCCCGCCGAAATAGCCGGGCCACTTCACACGTGCCGTGAATCCCTGAATGGAACCGTCGACGATGAACTTCACCGGCCCGAAGCGCAGCTTGTCCGAGTTGGCCGACATCGCGGCGCGCAGCGCTTCCGGTCCGCACGACGGACTGCGTTGCGGCGCCAGCGCCGGCACGATGCGAACCGGATAGTCGGGGTCCGCGGTGACAGTGCGAAGCGTCTCGTTGCCGAGCGGCGAGAGGTCGTTGACGAGGTCCGTGGCCGTCGTCACCCCCGCCAGTTGCGCGACGCGCCCGAAGCTCCAGATCGCTCGCGGGTTCTCGCTCGCTGCAATCGACAATTTCCCGCCGATGACCTGATACACGGGGAACATCGCCGCGAACTCCTGCAACTCGCCCGTCGGGCGGCCGTGTTCGTCCAGCACGATTCCGTCGATATCCGTATCTTCGTCGATGCCAGCCAGTCTCAACATCGCGCCGTTCACGTTCATCAGGTGCACGCTCGCATGGAGCACGGCGATCGGCCGCTTCGCCGACACCGAATCCAGCTCGTGCACGGTCAGCCGTTGCGTGCCGAACAGGATCGGGTCGAAGCCCCAGGCCAGCAAGGGCGCCCGGTCGTCATCGATGCGCCGCTCGGCCTCGCGCAGCCGGTCGAGCACGTCCGCGAGCGACGTCAGCCCGCGCCACAGCTTTCCGTCGGGGCCGCGCCGGTCGTAATAACCGACGTAGACCGCGTCCCACATGGCGCCTTCCATCAGGTGGCAGTGGCCTTCGACGAGGCCGGGCATCAGCACCTTGTCGCGAAAGGTCTCGTCGATCGCGCAGCCGCCCCAGGTCTGAACGTCCTCGGCGTTGCCGACGGCCAGGATGCGGCCGTCGCGCACCGCAACGTGCGTGGCGCGCGGCTGGGCCGGGTTCATCGTCAGGATGCGGCGAGCAACGAAGACGGTGGTCGTGGCGTGGGCAGGTTGTGCGGGTGACATGGTTCTCCTGTTGATGACAGCTGCTGGATTCAGGATACGCGGACGGCCTTCGGCGACCGGATCACGGTATTGAACACGCCGATCGTGGCGAGATTGACGCCGAGGCAAACGAGGCCCAGGTTGATGCCGCCGAAGTCGATGCCCTTCGTATAGAGGACGATCGCCAGCACTTGCCCCACCACGATGCCCAGCGCGACCGCGGCCGCCCGTACGCGCAGCTGGAACAGGATCACGAGCACGCCGGGCAGGAACTGCGTCACGCCGTAGTAAGTCGTATTGATCAGCGTCAGCATCAGGTTGGGCGTGAGCAGCGTCGTGACGATGGATGTCGCCAGGTACACCACGATCACCACTTTCGCGCCGCGCTTCTGCCGGCTTTCCGGCATGTTAGGCAGCAGGTTGCGCGCGACGATCGGACCGATGGCGAGACAGATGCCCGCCAGCACGAGCAGACCGGACAACGCCGCGCCGGCCGCCACCAGCCCCACGAGCCAGCCCGGCAGCAGGTTCACTACCGCGGCGAAGAATGCGTCGTTCGGGCTCGCCAGCTTCAGGTTGGCGCTGATGGCGTAGTACGAGGCCACCACGAGGAACGGATACATCAGCATGTACAGCGGCATCGCCACCTGCGTGCGGCGGATGGTATTCGCGCTTTTCGCGGTAAAGAAGTTCTGCGCGGCGAACGGCATCATGTAGAAGCCGAGCGCCTGAAACACGATCGTGCTCATCGAAAAATGCAGCTGCTCGGAGTTCATCGTGTTGCTTACGTGCTGGCTGGCAGCGTGGAATACGTCGTGCACGCCGTACTCCCACGTCACCGCTACGCCGGTGATCACGATCGCCACCACCATCAGGATGTCCTTGAGGATGGCGATGTAGGCTGAAGCCCGCACGCCGGAGATCGCGATATAGGTGAATGCGAGCGCAGCCGAGATGAGGATCAGGTGCAGCGGTTCGAAGTGCCAGCCGAGACCGCGCAATGCGGCGACCAGTCCCGTGAATTGCAGCTGGCCCCAGGGAATCAGGAACAGGATGGACGACACGGCAACCACCAGTTCGACGCCGCGGTGCCGATAGTGGCCCTTGAACAGGTCCGCGAGCGTGATTGCGTTATAGCGCTTGCCGGCTTGCCAGATCTTCGGTCCGAGGAAGTATCCGATGGGATACGCGAGCAGGATGTAGCCGAGGAACCAGATGCCGTAGGTCGGGCCCTTGGCGTAGATGCCGCCCGGAAAACCGACCATCGTGCCGATGCTGTAGATTTCACCGGCCGCGAGGAAGAAGACGAGCGCCGCGCCGAACTGCCGCGACGCCACGAAGAAGTCATGCACGCTTTGCGTCCCGCGTCCCTTGCCGGAGCGAATGGCGAGATAGAGCGAAAAGGCGATGAATCCGAGGAAGACAATGGTGGACATGCAGGGGGCTCCCGGCTCAGGCGTTACGCGGATCGGAATCGGGCACGTGGCGGTCGAAGAAATGCCAGCAGACAAACAGGCATCCCGACGTCAGTACGAACCAGAGGAAGATCCACGCGTAAAGCAGGGGAACGCCGAGGATGTAGGCATCCTTCGTGGCGATCCAGGGCAGGAGCCCGATCACGCCGACATAGGGAATGCCCAGGCCGATCAGATATCTCAGCATTGTCGTCTCCAGACTGTGTGCGCCCGCTCGGCAGGGTGCCGGCAAGTCTGGAGACAGTATCGGTGGAGCGGCAAGCCCGCGTTAGTGCCAGATTGGCGCGATCGATAGCGCCAGATGGACGGGTCCTGCTCACCCGGAGAACGGGTTCAGCAGGTGGGCGCGCACAATCTGCGCCAAGAATGCAGGCGATCTTCGGAGTGCCATGAAGTGTCCGAGCCGACGACTGCGCCGAGACTCCTGTAGTCGTCAGCCATCGTTGAGGGTGCTCGTGCCGACGAGCTCCGTTATTTCGCTTTGAACCGCAGCGAATTGCGCGGAAAGCTGCGCCACCAAAAGTTGCGCTTGGGTGTTCACGGGTGTTTTCCGGGCCTCGGCCACCGCGGCCGTCAACTGGTTCCCGATCGTCTTCTGCAGTTATTGCAGCCGCAGAACGGCCGCCATGTCCGATGTACCTGGCTGGGTGGTTGCTCTGCTGCTATCCAGCGAAATCGACGAAGACACGGTACGTCCCGAAGATTGTTCTTTTGTAAGGGGCAGATCCTGTCGCGATCTGGCGCTCGACGCTCGCTCGTCGATACACGGCGCGGATAAACACCGGTCCGAGGTTTCGCGGCAATGAAGCCGCAGGCCTAAAGGTTTGGAATTTTCTGCCGTAAACACACCGAGTGGCGGCTACTGAGCGGCCGGACAGTCATCGTTACAGTGCGGCCACCGTATGCCAGGCAAGGCGTCAATCCTCGATTCGATTCTGGCCACGCCGGCTACCGAGGACGGCCGCATTACGGTTGCCATTCGCTCGTCACTGCTCTCGACACTCTTCGAGGACAGCCGTCCTCTCTTCATGTCAGGCGTAGCCAGCGTGTTCGTGGCGCTCGCCGCGGCCATGCGCCTGCAGCAGACCTGGGCCATCGTATGGCTCGCATTGGACATCTCCATCCTCGCGGCACGGCTCGGCGTGGTTTATCTCTATCGCGTACAGAGCCGGCCGGCAACGCTCCATCCCGCCCCCTGGGCTGCGCGCTACACGCCTTTCGGGCTGCTGGCGTGCCTGCTGCTGGGTGTCGGCACCATGGCCTGCGTGATGTCGGGCGACCACGCGCTTGCCTCGCTCGCCGTGATGGTGACGGCCGGAATTCTGGGCGGCATCGCCTCAAGAAACGCCGCCTTGCCGTGCCTCGCCATCACACAGGTTTGCCTGGGTGCGGTGCCAATCGGATTCGGGGCAGTCTTGCGGGCCGACACGGACTACTGGATTCTCGTGCCGCCGCTCATCATGTATGTCGCCGCAATGGTATCGGTTGTGCGCCGGCACTACGGCGGGCTGGTTGCCCTCATGACGGCGGAACAAGGTCACGCAGAGCTGGCCGCCCGATTCGATGCCGCCCTCGCACACATGCCTCACGGGCTGTGTACCATCGACGAGGCCGGGAAAGTGGTGATTGCGAACAGGAAAGCCGCAGAACTGTTCGGCGCAACGGTCGAAATGCTCAGACTCAACGTTCCGTTGCCGGAATTCATCGGTTACGTGGGCCTGGCGAAGTTCGGAGAAGCGCTGAGGACCCAGCTCGTCGAGCGATGCACCGAATGGCTGGCGCAAGAACGCGCGCCGCTCGACCTGAAGCTCGTGGATGGCCGGCATCTCGAGATGACCAGAAACCCCGTTCCGGATGGCAGTGAGGTCGTCATCATCGAGGACGTGACAGAGCGGAAGAAGTCCGAGGCGAAGATTCTTCACTGGGCGCATCACGATTCACTGACCGGGCTCGCCAACCGGCGGTACCTCGGCGATCATGCGGAGCGGTTGATGTCCGCCGCCGGAGCGAACCACGAACACAAGGTCGCCATCATGTACGTCGACCTGGACGGCTTCAAGAGCGTCAACGACAGCTTCGGCCACAATGCAGGGGACGAAGTGCTGAAGACGGTTGCGGACCGCCTGCGCAATGTGATGCGGCGCGGCGAACTGATTGCACGCCTTGGCGGCGACGAATTTGTGATTGTCGCCACCCATATGAGTAACCCGGTCGGTGCCAGGCTCGCGTGCCGCATCATTCAGGAGCTTGCCGCACCGTATCTGCTCTCCTCGGGTGCCAGGGCCCAGGTCTGTGCGAGCGTCGGGATTGCACTGGCCGAGAAGGGCGAGAGATTCGAACAGGTCTTGAAACGGGCCGACATCGCTCTGTACGACGCGAAGGCCGCCGGGAAGGGGATGGTGCGCTTTTCGATCGCGGGTCCTGACGCCGCACAGGGTCAAGGGTTCGATGACGCAAGAGCGTCAAACGACGAAGATATCTGCCACTGATTTTTGACATCGATGTTCGAGTGACCGCCGCCGGCGGTGCGCTTCCTGATTCAATCCACGCCCCGAAATCCGGCGCTTCAGCCGTCGTCTCACTGATGATGATGACACGCATCATCAAACATCATTTTACTTGATCCGCTAGCGCTCCTATCGTTCAGAAAAACAGGGAAGAGCGTATCGAGCAGCCCTCCAAATACGCCCACTTCATAACGAGACACAGGAGACACCGTGGTCAATCCGACTGCAATTCACGACGTCCGGTCGACGCCCGCATTCGAACAACTCGTCGCGCGTCGGCGAACGTTCGTGGCATGGCTGACGCTGGGCACCTTGCTGCCGTACTACGCGTTCGTGCTGGTTGCCGGTTTCGCGCCCGGAATCCTCGCGCTGAAGATTTTTCCCGGCAGCGTGATCACCATCGGCTGGCCCGTGGGCGTGGCCTTGATCGCCGGAACATGGGTTCTCACGGGCATGTATGTGCGCCGGGCGAATGGAGAGTTCGATGAGCTAACCGCTCGCATCCTTGCGGGAGACGCTTAATGAACCGGTACATCAGGCTTGCAGGCTTGTCCGTTGCGTTGTGTGCGCAACGCGTTGCCACGGCAGCGCCCGAAACACTCGGCAAGGTGCAGAAACAGCCGCTCAACACGACGGCGATTGCGATGTTTCTCGCGTTCGTGGTCGTAACGCTCGGCATTACGTATTGGTCGGCATCGAAGACGAAGTCGATGAAGGACTTCTACAACGCCGGCGGCGGCATTACCGGATTTCAGAACGGCCTTGCGCTTGCCGGCGACTACATGTCCGCCGCCGCACTGCTCGGACTGACCAGCATGATCTTTTTCAACGGCTATGACGGAATGCTCTATGCCGTGAGCTTCTTTGTTGCCTGGCCGCTTCTGATGTTTCTGTTCGCAGAACGCATCCGCAACCTCGGGCAGGTCACGATAGCGGACATCGCGTCGTTCCGGCTCGATCAGCAGAGAATACGGACGTTGATGGCATTCGGATCGCTGACGGTCGTGTGCTTCTACCTCGTCGCGCAGATGGTCGGTGCCGGTCAGCTCATTCAGCTCCTGTTCGGGATTCAATACGGCTATGCCGTCGTGGTGGTGGGCATTCTGATGGCGGCGTATGTGACCTTCGGCGGAATGGTCGCGACCACCTGGGTGCAGATCATCAAGGCCGTGCTCATGCTGTTCGGAGCGAGCCTGCTGGCAATACTCGCGTTGAACCACTTCGGCTTCTCGATCAACTTCATGTTCGAGCAGGCGATCGCGACGCACAAGAGCGGCAGCGGCATCATGCTTCCCAGCAAGCTCGTCGCTGATCCGTTCGCGATGCTGTCGTTGTCGGTGGGGCTGGTGTTCGGAACAGCCGGCCTGCCGCACATTCTCATGCGCTTCTTTACCGTGCCGGATGCGAAGGCAGCGCGCAAGTCCGTGTTCGTCGCCACGGGTCTCATCGGCTATTTCTTCCTGGTGGTCATCATTCTCGGCATGGCGTCCATCGTGATCGTGGGCCGCGATCCTGTTTTCCACGAAGGCGGGATCGTGGGCGGGAAGCTCATCGGCGGCGGGAGCATGGCTGTGATGCACCTTGCGAGGGCAATGGGCGGCGATCTGGTGCTGGGCTTTCTGTCGGCCGTTGCGTTCGCCACCATTCTTGCCGTGGTCGCGGGTCTCACGATGGCCGGCACATCGGCGATCTCGCACGACCTCTACGCAATGGTGATCAAGAAGAATCGGGCGGACCCCGGCAAGGAAAAGCGCGTGTCGCGGATCGCGTCGATCGCGATTTCCGCCGTGGCCATCGTGCTTGGGATTCTCTTCAAGGACCAGAACGTGGCGTTCCTCGTGGCACTGACCTTCAGCGTCGCTGCGTCGGTCAATTTCCCGATCCTGACGCTGGCGATCTACTGGAAAGGCCTCACGACGCGTGGCGCGCTCATCGGCGGCGTCGCAGGGCTTGTCAGCGCAGTCAGCCTCGTGGTCCTTTCGCCTGCGGTCTGGGTCAAGGTGCTCGGGCATGCGGCCGCGATCTTTCCCTACGACTACCCAGCCATCGTTTCGATGACGATCGCATTCCTCTTCACGTGGGCCGGATCGGTCACCGATCGCGGTGCACGAGCGGCCATGGAGCGGGAGAAATTCGACGATCAGTTCATCCGCGGGCAGACCGGCATCGGCGCATCAGGCGCGGTCAGTCACTAGAACATCGAGCCATCAGCTATTCGAATGGAGGGGATATGTCGAAGTTGCAAACATCCTGTATGCCTGAACCTCGGTCGGGCAATCATCGCGTGCGGACCGGTTTTCAGGCGCGTGATAACGGATTGGGATTTTCGCCCGTCACAATCGTTCTTCACTGGGTCGTCGCCGCGCTGGTCCTGTCCATCATCGGCATCGAGATCGCGCTCGCCATTTCGCCCGCGGCCGGACTGACCCCGGTCCTGAACCTGCTTGGGACGATCCTGTTCCCGATATCGGTGTACCGCTTCTGGGCGCGCATCACGTCATGGCATCCGCTGCCTGTCGGGTCGCCCAATCCCGTCGAGGTCATCATCAGCCGCTCGGTGGCGGTTTCACTGGCGCTCGCCATGGTGCTGCTGCCGATCGCCGCGTGGCTGTCGAAGTCCGCGGCCGGCCAGCCCGTCGAATTGCCGGGTGGATGGGTGATCCCGGCCTTGATGCAGCCGAATCATCAGGTTGCGCAAATCGTGGAGGTCCTCTTCTGGATTGGTGCGACACCGTTCCTGTTGGGCCTCGTACTGCATATCTTCGGCGCCTGCAAGAACCATTTTCTGCTGAAGAACGACGCGTTGAAACGAATGCTTGGAAAACACGTGGAGCTTTGAATTCATGAACACGAGCCAATCCAGATTCAGTGGAAATCAAGTTACGGAGCTTTGTGGCATCAGGTATCCCATCTTCCTCGCCGGCATGGCTGCAATTTCTGGCCCGCAACTCGTCGCGGCCGTGGCCAATGCTGGCGGCATGGGGACGATTGGTGGTCTGCGCTTGCCGCCGCTGGCCTTGCGCCAGTGGATCAGGCAAACGAAGGAACTGACGGACAAGCCGTTCGGTGTCAATCTCGTGCCGTCCTTCGGCGGCCCCGATGTATTCGAAGCGCAGTTCCAGGTCGTCATGCAGGAGAAGCCGCGGATGCTGTCGCTTTTCTATGCCGAGGACTACCCGCACATGATCTCGCGCGCAAAGGATGCCGGCATGGTCGTCATGGTTCAGGTGGGCTCGCTCGAGCTTGCACGGCAGGCCATCGCACACGGTGCCGACATCATCACGGCCCAGGGTAGCGAAAGCGGCGGTCATATGAATCGCGGAACGATCGGGCTCCTTTCCCTGTTGCCCGCGATCCGGGCAATTTCAGAAGGGCGGCCCGTGCTTGCGGCGGGCGGCATCACGAACCGCGACGACGTCAGAACGGTGATGCATATGGGCGCGTCGGGCGTGCTGGTCGGCACGGCCTTTGTCGCGTGCGAAGAGTCGAATGCGCATCCGCTCTATAAACAGAAGATAGTGGACGCGACGGTGGACGATACCGAATACCGGACCACCTATTCGTTCGGATGGAAGTACGGGACGCCGCACCGGGTGATACCGAACCGTGAGAAGTGGAATCTGTTGCGCTTTATCGGCGGTGGTGCGCGGGTGATCGACAAGCCAAGGATGGCGCAGAAGCTGTCACTGTATGCAGGGGAGGGCGTGGGGAAAATCGATCGCGTGATACCCGCGGCCGAGCGTGTGGCCGAACTCGCAGAAGGGCTGAGGGAAGACGGCGAACGCGATGGGCCGGGTTCATTCGAGCGTCTCGAGGAACCGCAGTTACCGCAGTTACGTTGTGCATGAGGATTTGAAGGGTGCCCGCTGCGTGGCTTGGCGGGTTGTCTGCAACGCGATCGCATCGATATGGAAAGACGGTTGATTCGAGCGATCGCGTCATACACGCGCCCGCTCATTGGCGGTCGTTCTCCTGAAGCATCAACCCGTATGGCGGGGCGTTTCCGCACTATCCGTTCCGCACGGCGTGATCAGACAGACGGGCCAATGCCTGATCGACGCCTGAAGCGCTAGTGAACGGCGGGGCTTGTCTTCGTTGCTTCGGCACAATCCAGGTTCAAAGCCAGTGCGCCTTCGTCCAGCGCATGTGTTCCCCGGCTATCGACTGCGAGCTGTTCATGTGCAAGATCGAGTAGCGCGGTGAGCGCCGGCGTCACGAAGGTATCCTTGCAGCGGATAAACACCGTGGTCACATGAGCGAACTCCGGCGGAAGCTCGTGGCAATGAACGGATTGCAGCGACGTGTGACCTTCCACTACGGAGCGTGGCAACAAGGTGATACCCATGCCAGCCGCGACGCAAGACATGATCCCGTCGAGCGTGCCCAGCTCCATCACTTGACCGGGAATGATGCCCGCCTGATAGAACCAATGTTCGAGCGTCGAGCGATAGAAGCAGCCGGTCCTGAAAACGAGAACGGTCTGCCGGGACATTTGATTGCACAGCTCGGAAAACGAATCGAATTCGGCGCTGCTGACCAGGATCAATTCTTCCTGGAAGACTTCTTCCTGGTGGAGCGCGGCGTTCTGGTGAAAGCCCCCGACAAACGCTCCATCCAGGCGATGACATTCGACGGCTTTGATCAGTTCGGTGGTGGTGCCCGTCAATAGCGACAACTGCACTTGCGGATACTGCCCGTGATACTTCGCCAATACTTTCGGCAACCGGATGGCGGCCGTCGTTTCCATGGAGCCGAGCCGCAGCAGCCCTCTTGGAGTTGTATTGTCGAGCAGGGCATTACGGCTCTGGTCGGCCAGCTGAAGAATACGCTGCGCGTAACCGAGGAACACCTGTCCCGCTGAAGTCAGGATGACGCCGCTCTTTTGGCGGACGAAGAGCTGCTGATTCAATTCGGATTCGAGTTCCTTGATGCGCATCGTGACATTCGACTGGACGTTGTGTATTTTTTCAGCCGCCGCGGTGAAGCTGCCGTACTCGGCTACCGCACAAAACATTCTCAAATGCCGCAATTCCATGATGTGCCTCGCGGAGATCACCTCGGGTGATGGCAAATCAGGCTAACACACCTGCAGCGGTGATATTGGCGCTCGCTGCGGCGACGGAGAGCTTCATTGTTGACCGCAGGTAAAGATACCTCCCGCGGTCGAAGCCCCCCTTGCTGGAGGCTAACAGCTACATCCGCGCGGCATTCTCGCCCGGATGTAGCTGTGCCGAATGGCAACTCGTCCTCACGCTGCCGCAAGCCCGCCATCGACGAGATAGATGGCAACGGAGAATGTCAGGATGGACAGCACGGTGCTCACCAGGATCGAAGTTGCCGCTTCGCTCTGATAGGCACCCGCTTCGTTCGCGAACATCGCGGGAATGGTCGCCGATGGCAGCGCGCAGAGCAGGATCATCTGTTGCGCATAGAGCCCGTGCACGCCGAGAACGAGGGTGGCCGCGAACATCAGCGCGGGATGCACGAGCAATTTCAGCCCAAGGTTGGCCCACACTTCGTTCGACAGCTTCAGCCGCACCGACGACATGATCAGGCCCAGACAGAGCAGCGAAACACCCGGTGTCGCCTTGCCGAGCAGATTGAACGCGTCGGCGAGTACGGGCGGAAGTTTCACCTGAAGAATCGAACAGAGAATGCCGAGAGCCGGTGCCCACATCAGCGGGCGACGAACTGCGCTCGATATGCTCGACAGGAAGGCCTGGGTGCCGCTGCCTTTTCCAGTCGCGATGCTCAGCAGCATTGTCGTCAATGGAATCATCAGCAGGCTGGCGATGAGATTGAGGACGAGCACCGAATAGATGCTGCCCGGTCCGAACATCGCCTGCAGGATCGGAATGCCCATGAATGCAGCGTCGGGATAGCCGCAGACAAATCCCTTGAGTGTCGCGGCCTTGAGCTCGCGATAGCGCCACCAGCCGATCAGGAGTGATACCGCATACATCCCCATGATGCCGATGAACGTCGCGAAGATGAGCTTGAAATCGAAGAGTTGGGCGCGCGGTGTGCTCGCCATGCCGACCAGCAGCAAGGCCGGAAAGATCCAGCCGAGAACGAGCCTGCTGATGAGCAGGCTGTCCGAGTGATTGAGCCGCCCGCGTTTGCCGGCGACAAAGCCGAGCACGATGACGAACGCGACGGGTAAAAGTGGACCAACGATCCTGTCTAACATCTTCTCCTGGCTCCTTCGATTCTTATGCGAGTACGGCGATAGCCGATGACGGCCCACGACAATCCCGATTGCCTGGTCCTGGCTGACGATGAAATGCGGTAGCGGCGTGCGCTGTTACAGCTCGAGGCGATAGTCGCGGATGACGTCCGGATCCGGTTCGATACCGAGGCCCGGCCCTTGCGGCACGCCGATGCGTCCATTGCGGGGGATGATCGCGTCGCCATACAACTGCGCCTCGAGGTCGAAGTAGCGCCATTCGACGAGCGCCTTCGACCCGCCCAGTGCCGCGCTCGCATGCACGCTGGCGAGCAGGCCCGGGCCGTCATAGAACGTGTGCACCATCACGGCGACGTTATTGGCGTTCGCCAGTGCGAACACTTTCTGAAGCTCGGTAATGCCGCCCATCTTTGCCGGGCTGGGCTGGATGAAATCGACTGCGCTGGCTTCGAGGAGATGCTGGAAGTCCATCAGCGTCGATGCGTTTTCACCGGCCGCGACGGGAATGCCGCCGTGCTTTCTCACTGCCGCGAGCCCGGAATAGTTTTCCGGCGGCCAGACTGGCTCTTCGATCCAGCGCAGGTTGAAGGGACGAAGTTTTTCCGTCATGTCGAGCGCCTCGCGTACCGTCCACGGGCAGTTGACGTCGAGTGTGATCTCGATGTCGGGGCCCGCCGCTTCGCGCGCGGCGCGAACGCATTCGACGTCGACTTCATGCAGTTTCAGACGCCGGTAGCCGGCTTCGATCGCGCGTTGCACATTGCGTCGGATCAGGTCCGGATCGGCATAGCGGATCAGGCTCGCGTAGCAGGCAAGCGAGGTGGCTTCGCTGCCGCCGAGGAGTTGATAGACAGGCTGGTTTGCAGCTTTCCCGGCGATATCCCACAGCGCGATATCGATTGCGGACAGACCGTAGATGAACGCGCCGCTTCGTCCGAAGACATGAAACTTCTTCTGGAGATCGAGCATCGATTTTTCGCGCGACGTGACATCGCGGCCGATCAGTTCGGGAGCGAGAATCGAGTCGATGACGAGCTTGACGGCCGGAATCGCAGTGAAGCCGAAGGTTTCTCCCCATCCTGTCAGGCCGCTGTCGGTCGTGATCTTCACCAGGAGCGAGTCGGCCACCTGCAGGTCCTTGGCCCCCCAGACGCCGCCGGCTGACTGCCCGCCCGTTGTGAACGGAATGCGGAGCGCTATGGTTTCGATGCGGGCAATTTTCATTTGAACACCTCGGACAGATTAGGGACTGGAGCGGTCGACGAATGCAGACGCGAACCTCACATGGCCCAAATAATATGAGACATCCGGTTGTCCTTCAAGTGAACAGGTTGTACTTTTCTTTTGACTTCATGGAAACATTGGCTCCAGTACGCCTGTTTGCGGGCATGGGATACCACTGGGTCATGCGGTCACGGCCGGACAGGATGTAGAATGACAAGACAAGCAACCGTGACGAGAGCAGCCATGAGTGAACTGAACGTGCGGCCAGTCGAGCGTAAACCTCACCTCGCCGAGCACATCACGCGCTCGCTGAGCGACGAGATCGCTTCCGGGCGGCTGCGTCCCGGAGACCGTCTACCCACCGAACACTTTCTCTCCCAGAATTTCGGCGTCAGCCGCAATGTGGTTCGCGAGGCGATTGCGAGCCTTCGCGCGCAGGGTCTGATCGAGTCGCGGCAAGGGATCGGCGCATTCGTCGCGGCGCAGCGCCAGCCCGCCGAACCGCTGCAGCGCGTCAGCGCGCAACTGCTGGAAGGCGACAACACGATCCGCAACATGTTCGAGGTGCGCGCGGTGCTGGAAAGTCAGGCGGCCGCGCTCGCGGCGGCCCATATGACGCCGCGCAGGATGAAGCCTATACAGGATGCAGTCGAGCGCATGCGCTACGAGGGCGCGCCGACCGCGGCCACCGTCAACGCGGATCTCGACTTTCACCGGGCCGTGGCGGCAGCGTGTGGTAACGATTATCTGGCTGCGATGATCCGCACCGTGCTCGAACCGATGCGGCCGCTCATTGCGGCGAGCTTTGCGCGCCAGGGGCCGATGTTCGGCAATATCCCGAACGCGGCGCGCGGCGAACATGAGACGCTGATACAGGCCTTTGTCGACAGGAACGCCGCAGCGGCGCGGCAAATCATGGGGCAGCATATCGTGAGCGCCGCATCCCGTTTCGGTTATGAAATCGCGTTTTACTGATCCGGTGGCCCGAATCCCTGCATGCTTTGCCACAACCGGATGAATGGACGAATGCCCATTCAGCGCGGCCGCGATGGAATTCCATCCGCAAGAGTCTCCTCTGGGATATGCGATAAGCCGCGCATCCACGCGCGGCGCATGGGCGCTTAATTGCCAACACCCGAGTAGCACCGCAGCCAAGCTTTCGAAAGCAGAACGCCGCATGTCTTCACGCGGCGTTTATTTGCAGAGACGGAACCGTGCCTTGCATTCGACAGCCCGCATATACACGGTGTAACAAGTGATTTGAGGCGCACGGTATGTGCAGCCGTGACGATCGAACTTATATTCAGCCTGGAGGCGCGTCACCCAACGTCAGCTCGATTGGAGAGCGCCTTGGGTCAGGCGGCTCATGAAGGTGATGACATCGTCGGCAACGCCTCGCACGTTGGAGCGGCCATGCGCCGCTGCGCAGCATCTCCGCAATCCGGAAACTTCCTCGCAGTCGAGCGGCGATATCGCTCTGCTCGACACTTGAAAGCGCATCTTCGATCCGGTACTGCGCAAGCTCTGTCGCGTCGACAATCTGGTGAACAATGCAGGTATCTTGCGGCGGCAAGCCTTAAATACTGGAAGGTGGCATAAAGCATGAAGCTGATATTCGTTGGTGATCCCATGTGCTCATGGTGCTATGGGTTCGGCGGGCAGATGGCGTCGATTGTCGAGAGCATGCCGGGACTGGACGTTCAGGTCGTGGTGGGCGGCATGGCGGCAGGTTCGACCACGGTACTCGACGATGAGGGCAAGCAATTCCGTCTCAAACATTGGGCGCGGGTCGAACAACTCAGCGGTGCCGAGTTCAACCGCGAAGCGCTGATGGCGCGCAAGAACTTCGTCTACGATACGGAGCCTGTCTGTCGCGCCGTCGTGGCCGCACGAATCATCGCTCCCGCATGCGACTTGTTGAACGTGTTCCGCGCGTTCCAGCGAGCGTTCTATGTCGACGGACTCGATACCACCGACGGCAAGGCGCTTGCACAGATCGGTGCGAAGGCCCTGGCTGATCAGGGTTTCGACGGTACCGCCGCAGCGTTCTTCGATGCATGGTCGTCCGAAGGCGCCATCGAAGCCGCGCAGGACGACTTCGCCATGACCCGGCGACTGGGCGTGCGCGGATTCCCCACGTTATTCGTGGAGGTCGACGGCCGCATCGGTCAGCTGAGTTCCGGCTATGTGACGGCCGAACAGGTGACGAGCGCGCTCAGGTCGGTGGCTGCGTGATCCTGCGTCGATACCCGGATCGTGATCCGGGTGGAGTTGTTTCCCTGCAGGAATGAGTGGCTCGCATCATGTCCATGCTTCGAACAGTTCCTGTTACTCAAGAGTGTTTTGCCTGTCGACGGGTTGATCTGCTGCGCCCGTAAAAAGATGATCTGCGGTACAGGGTTTCTGGATGAGTGTGGACCCATCGATGCACCGAACGACCGTGGCAACCGGATGCGGACATCGGACCAGTTGCGCGGCACATCACGAGCATCGGCAAGGTTTCGAAGTTTTGGATGAGGACATGACATGAGCAGCCGTTCTGAAGGCAGATCGCTACTGGATTTGCTTGGTATCAGCAAGCCAGTCATTCAGGCGCCCATGGCAGGCGTGAGCACACCGGCGCTGGCGGCGGCCGTCTCAAACGCGGGCGGTCTGGGTTCGCTCGGCGTTGGCGCGATGAAGGCCGAGGCAGCGCGTAAAGTGATCAGGGATACACGTGCATTGACCAGCGCGCCGTTCAATATCAACGTGTTCTGTCACGCGCCGGCCGTCGCCGATAAAGCAGTCGAGAAGGCATGGCTGAACTGGCTGTCGCCGCACTTCGCGAAGTATGGCGCAGCCGCGCCGGAGAAACTCGGCGAGATCTACACGAGCTTCGTGGAAGATCAGGCCATGCTCGACGTGTTCCTGGAGGAAACACCGGCGATAGTCAGCTTCCATTTCGGATTGCCGTCCAAAGACGTAATCAGGGCATTGAAGAACGCCGGGATCAGGCTGCTGGCGTCGGCGACAAATCTGAAGGAAGCGGCGGCTGTCGTGGATGCAGGCGTCGATGCGGTGATCGCGCAAGGGGTCGAAGCGGGCGGTCATCGCGGGATGTTCGATACCGAAGCATTCGACGAAGGCCTCGGCACGTTCGCGTTGACGCGCCTTCTGGTGCAGAAGTTCGATCTTCCCGTCATCGCGGCCGGTGGCATCATGGACGGCGCCGGCATCGCGGCTGCGCTCGCACTCGGGGCGCAAGCCGCACAACTCGGAACGGCATTTGTGCCATGTCCGGAAACATCGATCGACGAGGGCTATCGGCGCGCGATTCTTGGCGAGCCGGCCAGCCACACCATGTTGACTTCGGCGATTTCCGGACGGCTTGCGCGCAGCATGATGAACCGATTCACGGAACTCGGCCGCGAGGCGGGCATGCCGAAGACGCCGCTTTATCCGGTCGCGTATGACGCGGGCAAGGCGCTGCACGCGGCGGCGAAAGCGCAGGGCGAATTCGGTTATGGCGCGCAATGGGCGGGGCAGGCGGCGGCGCTCGCACGATCGCTGCCGGCCGCGGAACTCGTTGCGGTCCTCGAAAACGAACTTGCCGAGGCCATCGGGCGTCTTCAGCCGTTTGCATCCTGAACAGGGAACAGGTAGCCGTCGTATGGGAGATCAGAATGCACGTACGGAGAACGCTCAAGCAACGCGCAACGTGGCTGCGACGCTGCTGTCGGTCAGTGTCGGCCTGAGCGAGCCTCTGGACATCGGTCTCGCGTCTGCCGGTGTGAAAGTCGAGTCCGCGATACGCAAGCGTGCGGTCAGCAGCGTAAATGATGCAACGGCGGTCGAAGTCAGGAAGCTGGGTGTCGTCGGCGACGAGCAGGCGGACCTGAGCGTTCACGGCGGCCTCGACAAGGCCGTCTATCTCTACCCGGTCGAACACTATGACTGGTGGCGGCAGCGGCGCATCGAAGCGTCCGTGCCAGAGGCCGATGCGCCATTGCCGTTTGGCGCGCTCGGAGAAAACCTCACGACCCGGGGCATCTTCGAAACGGATCTATGGATCGGCGATGTGCTCGTCATCGGCGAGGTCAGGCTGAAGGTCGAGGCACCGCGAACCCCCTGCTTCAAGCTCAATGCCGCCATGGGATATAGCAAGGCCGTCAAGCACATGTTCCTGAGCGGATTCTCCGGCGTGTATCTCAGTGTCGCGCAAACAGGCTTCATCCGCGCGGGTTCGCACATCGAACTCGTGCCGGGAGGGAGGCAGGAATCGGTGAGCGGAATGCTCGACTGGCGCCGCAGTCGGGCGCGCCGCGAGCCGTAGCACACCGGTTTGCGGTGGCCGGATCGCGCTGTTGCGAAGAGCGCCGGAGTCGCACGAGTTCGATGACGGCGCGCTGAGCCACCGTCGTGCCCCTTCCAGATGCAGCAGAGCTGTCAATTAACGAATCGAAATGGTCGTGTCGAACGTGTCGGGGACTTGCATGGTGGGGCGATCAAAAGACCTATCTTCAAATTTGATAGCCCTATGCAATACCCTCGCTTGATGTT
>Ga0163162_10001144_pt1 | contig 24722 bp, 22 predicted proteins | sample S55metaG_FD_115310 | JGI IMG/M metagenome (GOLD analysis project Ga0163162, IMG submission 115310) | Switchgrass rhizosphere microbial communities from Kellogg Biological Station, Michigan, USA - S5-5 metaG | ecosystem: Host-associated > Plants > Roots > Rhizosphere > Soil | place: USA... | reverse complement strand
GAGCTGCTGATGGCGGAGCAGCCCTTCTCGAAGTTGTTTCCTGATCAGCAGGGATACCAGGTGCTGCTCGTGAGTGCCGGACACGAGACGGCAGCGACGCTCAAAGCCACTCTCGAGGAAGAGATGGCCGATCTCGGCGCGCGCGTGACGGCCACTGCAGAGCGATTGGCGCAGTTCCATCGCGTGGAGAACACCTACCTGTCGACTTTCCAGACGCTCGGCGGACTTGGGCTCCTGCTCGGCACGTTCGGGCTCGCGACAGTGCTGCTGCGAAACGTGCTCGAGCGCAAACGAGAGCTGGCTCTTCTCGGCGCTGTCGGTTTTCGTCGCGCCCACGTGATGACGATGGTCGTGGCGGAGAACGTGCTGCTGTTGGTTGCGGGGCTGGCGTCAGGGGCGCTGTCGGCGGCGCTGGCGATCGCGCCGGCGATCGCCGAGCGCGGCAGCAGGCTTCCATTCACCAGTGGCAGCGCAGTCTTGATGATCGCCGTGCTCGTAACCGGTCTGTTATCCTCGGTACTCGCCATGCGGGCAGCGACGCGCATGCCGCTGCTGGCATCTCTCCGATCGGAGTAAACCGGATGAGGCAATCGCTGGTAACCCTTGCGTCGGTTTTCATACTGTCCGCTCTTTTCATTCCACCTCTTACAGCGGAAGAGTGGCCACAGTGGCGTGGGCCGATGCTCAACGGTACCAGCTCGGAGAAGAATCTTCCGATCCGTTGGTCAACCACCGAGAACGTGACCTGGAAGCTCGCGATGCCCGAGCGCTCCGGCTCGACTCCGATCGTCTGGGGCGACTACGTCTTCCTCAACGTCGGCGAGGGATCCAATCTCTCACTGTGGGCGGTGGATCGAACCAGCGGCGCCGTCCGGTGGAAGCGCCCACTCAGCGGCGGGAATCGCCGGATGATGAAACAGCAGATGTCGTCCCCGTCGCCGGTGACCGACGGTCGATCCGTCTGGGTCATGACCGGTACGGGAGTGCTCAAGGCCTTCGACTTCAGCGGCAAGGAATTGTGGGGCCGCGACATCCAGGCAGACTACGGGCGCTTCGGGCTGCAGTGGGGATACGCCTCCTCGCCGCTGCTGTTCGAAGATTCGTTGTATGTGCAGGTTCTTCACGGCATGCACACCGACGATCCCTCCTACCTGCTGCGCATCGACAAAGCGACCGGCAAGACAGTCTGGCGTGTACTGCGGATGACGCGTGCGCGATTTGAATCGCCGGATGCGTACACGACACCGGCACTTCTGAAGCAGGGCAATTCGACCGAGATCGTCATCACGGGCGGCGACGTCGTGACGGGCCACGATCCGGCAACCGGCCAGGAGCTGTGGCGCGCTGACGGACTCAACCCGTCTAACGACGGCAGCTACCGCATCGTGGCGTCACCGGTCGTCTACGGGGATCTGTTGTTTGCGCCGTCGAGAGAGCGTCCACTATTGGCGCTCAAACCCGGCGGCCGCGGCGATGTCACCAAGTCTCACGTGCTGTGGTCGTTCAACAACGGTCCGGATGTGCCGACGCCGGTCAGCGACGGCACGTATCTGTACTCGATCAACGATCGCGGGATCCTCTACTGTCTCGATGCCAGAACGGGAAAGGTCATCTACGGTCCGCAACGTCTTCGCAATGCCACCTACAGCGGATCGGCAGTCCTGGCTGACGGCAGGATCTACATCACGGACGAAGACGGCGTGACGACCGTGATTCGGTCGGGCCCGAAGTTCGAGCTGCTGTCTCAAAACGATCTGCAGGACTACACGCTGAGTTCACCTGCCATCTCCGATGGACAGATCTTCGTCCGGACGGCCTCGTTCATCTACGCGATCGGTCGAAGGCAGGCAGCGGCACGAAGTACCCAGTAGCGGCATCGAGGAAAGATGGTTCGCACGATTCGGAAGGTCATAGTCAGACTGCTGGTCGCATTGGTCCTCGTTGTGGCGGCGTTGTACCAGTTCTTCGGTCTTCGCATCGTCATGGACGGCGCCGGGATGCCGTATCCACGCTTCGTCCAATCGAGTCAACAGCAAGCGGAGCAGATCGAGCGCCATCGCGAAGCCCAGCGCGCCGCGACCGAGCCCGCGCCTTCTCCCGCGTCGCCTGCGCCGACATCCGCAGCCGAATCGATCGCGTCGTCAGAAACCTCGGCTCCAGCAGCAGTCGCGAAACCTGCAGCAGCATCCACCGCCGGTCCTGCTCCGTATTGGACGGACTTCCGCGGTCCGAGGCGCGATGGCAAGTACGAGGAAGTACCCGTCCTGACCGAGTGGCCGGCTGCGGGCCTGAAACCGCTCTGGAAGCAGCCGATCGGGGGCGGCTACGCCTCGTTCGTCGTCGCGCAAGGGCGCGCCTTCACGATCGAGCAACGTGGACCGCAGGAGGTCGTCGCTGCGTACGATGTCCTGACAGGTCGCGAGCTGTGGACCAATGCGTGGACCGCCGAGTTCCGCGAGTCGATGGGCGGCGATGGCCCAAGGGCGACGCCGACGTGGGCTGACGGTCGCGTCTATGCGCTCGGCGCCACCGGTGAGTTGCGGGTGCTCGACGATACCAGCGGGAAGGTGATCTGGCGCACCAACATCCTGAGCGACAGCGACGCCAGAAACCTGGATTGGGGTATGGCGGCAGCGCCGCTCATCGTCGACGACACCGTCATCGTGCTCCCCGGTGGCGGCAACGGAAAGTCGATCGTCGGCTACGACCGTACCAGCGGCAAGCGAGTGTGGTCCGCGCTCGGCGACAAGCAGGCGTACTGCTCGCCGATGATCGTGACACTGAACGGCGTACGGCAGCTGCTGGTCGTGAGTGCGACGCGAATGGTGGGCGTCGTCCCTGGTGATGGGAAGGTCTTGTGGGAGTATCCGTTCCCCACCTACAACGGCATCAATGCGGCGCAGCCATTGGTGATCGGCGACAACCGCGTGTTCATATCAGCAAGCTACGACGCGGGCGCTGCCATGATCGAGTTGAGCGGAAGCGGTGACCGTTTTTCGGTGCGAGAGGTGTGGCGCAACAACCGGATGAAGAATCGATTCTCGGGGTCAGTGCTCCGCGATGGCGTGATCTACGGCCTCGATGAAGGGATCCTTGCGGCCGTCGATGCCGAAACCGGTGCACTGAAGTGGAAGGGCGGGCGATGCGGCTACGGTCAGGTTCTCCTCGCGGGCGACAGGCTGATCGTGCTGACCGAAGACGGCGACCTGGCGCTGGTGCGTGCGATTCCCGAACGCCACGAGGAGATCACGCGCTTCCCCGTGCTCGAGGGCAAGACGTGGAACGTCCCCGCGATCTCCGGCGGTTACCTTCTCGTGCGAAACCTGGCGGAGATGGCCGCATTCGACCTGCGCGTGACCAAATGACCAGCCAGCACATGTTCTCGATCGGACGATTGGTGCTATTCGCCGGCGCGGCCGCGCTGATGCTTCTTCGGCCATTGCACCTCGACGGGCAACAACCTGCGCCTGCCGTGCAGATGGTTGGGGACACGGGCGAAGGCGCGAAGTATTGGGCGCGCTGGCGAGGCCCTTCCGGTCAGGGTGTCGTCAGCGGCACAGGTTATCCGGATAGCTGGTCGGCGACGGAGAACGTGAAGTGGAAGGTGGCCGTACCTGGCAGCGGCAACTCGTCGCCGATCGTCTGGGACGATCGCATCTTCGTCACGACCGCCTACGACGGCGGAAAACGGCTGTCGGTGGTGGCGTTCCGCCGAAACGACGGCATGAAGCTCTGGGAGACGTTCGCGCCCGAGGGTCGAACGCCGTACGGCCATTACAAGAACGGGCACGCCTCGGCGACGCCGGCCACAGACGGTCAGCGCGTCTACGTCTCGTTCGGGACGAGAGGTCTGCTGGCGCTGGACATGAACGGCAAGCAGGTCTGGTATCGCGATCTCGGTGCGATGGATGCGTATCACGGCACGGCCGGCTCGCCGTTGCTCTATAAAGATCGCCTCGTGCTGTATCAGGACCAGTCGCGCAACTCGTTCATCGCCGCATTCGACACGCGCACCGGCAAGACGCTGTGGTCGACGCCGCGCGAGGCCGATGTCGGCTGGGGCACGCCGATCGCTGTTCACGTCGCGGATCACGACGAGATCATCGTCAACGGTCAGCTCAAGGTGCAGGCATACAACCCGGACACGGGCGCCGAGCTCTGGAGCTGCAAGGGGACGACATACGAAGTCATTCCCACACCTGTTGTTGGATACGGCATGGTCTTCTGTTCGTCGGGACGGGCGGGGCCGACGCTGGCGATCCGGCCGGGCGGGAAGGGCGACGTGACACGCAGCCATCTTGCGTGGACCAGTCCGCGAGGATCGCCGTTCGTGCCGTCACCGATTCTGTATGGCGAGCACCTCTACATGATCAACGACATGCAGAGCGTCGTCACCAGCTTCGAGGCGACGACGGGAAAAGTGATGTGGCAGAACCGGCTGGGCGCCGCGCGACGGGAAGGGTTCTCGGCGTCGCCGGTTGCCGTCGACGGCAAAGTGTTCTTCACAAATGACGAAGGGGAGACCTTCGTGCTGAAAGCCGGCCCGACGTTCGAGTTGCTGCGAACGAACCGCATCGGCGAGGGAACGCTGGCAACGCCGGCGCTCGTCGACGGCCGGTGGTACATCCGCACCGAGAGCAACCTGTTTGCGATTGGGATGTGACTCTTGCGTCAACTCCCAAATTCCCACTCCCAACTCCCAAAAACCTGGTTGTTTTGGGAGTTGGAGGTTGGGAGTTGGGAATTACGGCATTTCACGCCGTCGGGCGGAAATACAACACCATGCCCGCGCCGATCGAAGCGAGCAGGAAACCCACGAACAGCATCGGGTTCAGCGCGGCCTTTGGTGGATGGATGACCATTGCGACAGCCACGTTGATGATCGGGGCTCCACCGAACACCAGCGGCATGACGTAGATGGGTAAGCCGCCGGTCTTGAATGCCCAGATGATGCAGGCCGCGCCGATTGCGCCCAGCGCTCCCGCAATCGTGGCGTTGATGAGGCCGGTTGTCCCGAAACCCGACAACTCGCCCTGTGAGCCGAGCACGCCGACCGGGAGCAATACGCCAATCAGAAAATAGGCGACGCCGACGCAGAGCAGCGCCTTCAAAGGATTCCCCAGCTGCGTTTGTCCCAGGTACAGCAGCGCGCCATACGCGCCCCAGGACAGTACGGCGCCGGCGACGAAGATCACCCAGCCCATTCGTTTCTTCCTCACGGTTGCAGTCGTATTCAGGGTTCCAGTCATGGAATGTCAGTTCCCAACCGCGTGAGTGTTGCAGCCGGGTCAGGCTCGTGTCAACAGGGCTGCGTAGCGGTCCTCTGCACCACGGTATATAGTGGTTTTACCGTGACCGATCGCACCCCGTCTGCGCTTGCGGATCCGACCGAAGTCGGCAGCTACTTCGTCGCCACGTATCCACCGTTCTCGGCGTGGAGCACCGCAGCGGTCGCAACCGATGGGCGGCCGGCGCTCGCCGCGGCGCCTGTTGCAGGAGTCCCGCTCGGGTTATATCTGCACATTCCGTTCTGCCGGAAGCGGTGTCACTTCTGCTACTTCCGTGTCTACACCGACAAGAACGCGCAGGAAGTTGGCGACTACCTCGACGTGCTGGCGCACGAGTGGGAGCTCTACGCGAACCTGCCGTCGATCGCCGGCCGGCCGCTGAACTTCGTCTACTTCGGCGGCGGGACGCCGTCGTTCCTGTCGACGAAACAGCTGGAGGGGCTCGTCGGACGTCTCAATGCCGTGACGTCGTGGAGTCAGGCCGAAGAAGTGACCTTCGAGTGCGAACCCGGGACGCTGACCGAGGCGAAGCTGGCCTCGATTCGTGGCATTGGCGTCACGCGCCTGAGCCTCGGCGTGGAGAACTTCAGCGACGAGATCCTCGATCTCAACGGGCGGGCGCACCGATCGCCGGAGATCGGGCGTGCCTACGCCTTCGCGCGGTCGCTGGCGTTTCCGCAGATCAACATCGATCTCATTGCGGGCATGCTCGGAGAGACCGACGAGAACTGGCGCCGGTGCATCGATCGCACGCTCGAACTGCAGCCCGATAGCGTGACGATTTATCAGATGGAGCTGCCGTTCAATACGACGATCAGCGGAAACCTCCTGAAAGGTACCGGCCGTTTCGCGCAGGAGATCGCGGACTGGTCGACGAAACGACGATGGGTCAGCGAGGCGTTCGAGGCGCTTGAAGCCGCCGGCTATTACGTTCGTAGCGCGTACACCGCCGTCAAGGATCCCGGCCGGACCCGGTTCATCTACACCGACCGTCTCTGGCAAGGCGCGGACATGGTCGGGCTCGGTGTTGCCTCCTTCGGTCACATGAACGGCGTGCACGTCCAGAACCTGGATACGTGGGAGACATACGCGGCGGCGATCCGGCGTGACGAGATCCCGCTGAATCGTGCGTATCATCCGACGCACGAGGAGCGGTTGATCCGCGAGTTCATTCTTCAATTGAAGCTCGGCGCCATCCGGCCGGGCTACTTCCGCGAGAAGTACAGCACCGACGTCCTGCGGCGATTCCAGGAGCCGCTCGATTCGATCGCCGCCGACGGCTACCTGGCCGAGCGCAGCGAGGAGCGCGTTGCCCTGACGAGAGCAGGACTCCTGCGTGTCGACGCGCTCCTCAAGCGTTTCTTCCTTCCCCAGCACGCCGCCATCCGATACACGTAAACCCGGGATGCCTCTGTCCGAGCACACGCTTCGCCGCCGCGTGAACTTTCACGAAGTGGACTCCGCTGGCATCGTCCATTTCAGCGTGTACTTCAGGTACATGGAAGAAGCGGAGCACGCGATGTGGCGGGAGGCCGGACTGAGCATCGCGGCGCGTGGCGCGGAGGTGGGCTTCCCGCGCGTGTCTGCGACCTTCGACTACCATCGGCCGCTGAGATTCGAAGACGAGTTCGACGCGCGGATCCGCATCGTCTCGATGGGCGAGAAGAGCCTGCGCTACGTCTGCACGCTGACCAGGGGAGACGAGAAGATCGCGACCGGGAAAGTCACCGTCGTGTGTGTCACTCGAGGGCAGGATGGCGTCATGAAGGCGTGCCCTCTGCCGCCCCACATCGCCCGCCGCTTCGAGGTCTCGACGGAGGCCGAAGCCTCGGTGGAGGCCAAAGCGTAGATGCTGGAGGTCGAGCAGCTGGATCGCAGCCGCCTGGCCGAGGGCCAGGGGCGTCGTCTCATGGAGTTGCTGAGAGCGATTCACGGGCGCAACCAGTTCTACACGCGCAAGCTGCAGGATGCCGGAATCGACATCAACAGTCTTCGACTGCCGGAAGATTTCAAACGGCTCCCGCTGACCACGAAGGCGGAGCTCAACGCCGATCAGGCTGCCAATCCTCCATGGGGTACGGCGCTGACAGAGCCGCTCAGTCATTACACACGCTACTGTCAGACATCGTCGACGACGGGACGGCCCTTGCGTTGGATCGACACCAACGACAGCTGGCAGTGGTTGCTCGAGTGCTGGAAGACCGTGTATCGAGGAGCGCGCGTCACGCAGAGTGACCGCGTGTTCTTTCCGTTCTCATTCGGTCCGTTTCTGGGTTTCTGGGCAGGGTTCGAGGCCGGCCCTCAGATCGGATTGCACTGCATTCCAGGCGGCGGGATGTCGAGCCAGATCCGCCTGTCGATGATCGAAACTATCGGCGCCACCGTCGTCTGTTGCACGCCGACGTATGCGCTGCGATTGGCCGAGATTGCTGAACACGAGCGGCGCCGGCCACTCGCCGATGGGACTGTGCGAATGCTGATCGTCGCGGGAGAGCCTGGTGGGAGCATCCCGGCGACGCGCGAGCGCATCGAGCGCAGCTGGGGTGCGCGTGTGCTCGATCATCATGGCTTGACCGAGGTCGGTCCGGTGAGCTTCGAGTGCTGGGACGCGCCAGGATCCCTGCACATCAACGAGGCGGAGTTCATCGCCGAGGTGCTCGACCTTCGCACGGGCGAAGAGGTCGAGGACGGTCAGACAGGGGAGTTGGTGCTGACGAACCTGGGGCGCACGGCGAGCCCGGCGATCCGCTACCGTACGGGAGACCTCGTCATCCGGCGCTCGGAACCGTGCGCGTGCGGCCGGACGTGGGCCCGCCTCGCGGGCGGCATCCTTGGACGCGCCGACGACATGGTGAACATCCGTGGCGTGAACGTGTACCCGGTCGGCATCGAATCAGTAGTGCGGCGGCTCCCGGAAGTCGTTGAATTTCGTTCGGTGGTGTCGCGGCAAGGCTCGATGCGGTCGCTGCGGCTGGAGATTGAGGTCGCGCCGGAATTCGAGGACAGTAATGCGGTGGCCTCACGGGTGGCGTATCACCTGCGAGAGGCACTCGGCCTCAGCGTCAACGTGCTGGTCGTCGAGTCGGGCACGCTGCCGCGATTTGAAATGAAAGCCAATCGATTCGTCGTGGAGTCTTAACGAGTCCCATGAATAACCGAGTCCCGAGTTCCGACTCCCGAGTCCCGTCCCTCGACGATGCTCGGGACGCCCCGAGAGATAGTCGAGGGGCGGATCCCGATGTCGTTGTCATCGGCGGGGGCCCCGCCGGGTCGACCGTATCGACCTTGCTGGCCAAGCAGGGCCAAACCGTCCGGCTCTTCGAGCGCGAGCGGTTTCCCCGCTTTCATATCGGCGAGTCACTGATCCCGGAGACCTACTGGGTGCTGAAGCAGCTCGACATGCTGCCGAAAATGCAGGCCAGCCAGTTCGTCAAGAAGTACAGCGTGCAATTCGTCAACTCCGAGGGACGCGAGTCCGCGCCCTTCTACTTCTGGGACAACAAGCCGCATGAGTGCTCCCAGACGTGGCAGGTCGTGCGCAGCGAGTTCGACACGATGATGCTCGACAACGCGCGGGAGCACGGCGTCGACGTGCACGAAGGCGTGCGAGTGCACGATGTGCTGTTCGATGGCGATCGGGCGGTGGGCGTGAAGATCCGCGATGCGCAGGGCTTTCACGAGATCCGGGCGAAGGTCGTCGTCGATGCGAGCGGGCAGAACGGTCTCCTCATGAACCGCCTCGGGTTGCGCGTGTGGGATCCGATTCTCAACAAGGGCGCGATCTGGACGTACTGGGAAAACGCCTACCGCGACACCGGGCGCGACGAGGGCGCCACGCTCGTCATTCAGACCGGCAACAAACAGGGGTGGTTCTGGTACATCCCGCAGCACGACAACATCGTGAGCATTGGCGTGGTCGCACCGTTCGATTACCTGTTCAAGGGCCGCGGGAGCTACGCACAGACCTACGACGAGGAAGTGGAGCTGTGCCCGGGTGTCAAACAGCGGATCGCCAAGGCGCAGAAGGTCACTGGATACTTCGCGACGAAGGACTACTCGTACCGATCGACCCGAGTCGCCGGCGAGGGGTGGGTGCTGGTTGGAGACGCGTTCGGGTTCCTCGATCCGTTGTACTCGTCCGGCGTGATGCTGGCGCTCAAATCGGGGCAGCTCGCAGCCGACGCCATCGTCGAGGGGCTGTCGCGTGACGACACGTCAGAGGCGCAGTTAGGCAAATGGGGGCCGCTCTTCAACGAGGGCGTGGATCGCATGCGCCGTCTTGTGTGCGAGTACTACTCGGGGTTCAGTTTCGGCACGATGATTCGCGAATACCCTGAGCTGCGCGGAACGCTGACCGATCTCCTGATAGGCGATCTGTTTCACGATGGCACCGACAAGGTGTGGGGACCGCTCGAATCCTTGTACGAAGAGGGAAAGCCGTCCATCCCCGGATGGAATGCCGGCACGGCGGCTAGTGTCGCCACCGACAAGGAGACTCTGCTGGTCCTGCCGGAGGGCCTGCGGCGCGGGTTGCAGATCTAGGAAAGGGTCAGACCCCGCCTGCGACGCCACTCGCTGGGCGGCATACCGACCGCTTTCTTGAACGCGCGGCTGAACGCGGCCTCAGACTCGTAACCGACGCGCTCCGCGATGGTCGCGACGTTGTCGGTGCCCGCGAGCAGCTGATTTGCCGCGAGCTGCATTCGCCAGTTCGCCAGGTACTGCATCGGCGGCTGGCCAGCGAGCTGCGTAAATCGCTCGGCCAGCGACGACCGCGACAGCCCCACTTCACGAGCCAACGATTCGAGGCTCCACTGGTGAGCCGGGCTCCGGTGCAGCGCCGTCACTGCGCGGCCAACGAACGGGTCCCGCAGCGCCGCCAACCAACCCGTGCGATCCGATGGCAACGTCTCGAGGTACCGTCGCACAACGTCGACGAACATCAGTTCGCTCAAGTGGCCGAGCACGACCTCACTGCCTGGCCGCCGCTGGTTCGCTTCCGCCATCGCAAACTGCACGAACGTACTGATCGCTCCGTTCGACTGGCCACCAACGTGAAGCACTCTCGGCAACGCCGCCAGCAGCGGATTGAACGGTGTCGCGTCGCATCCCAGATATCCACAGACGATGTGCGCAGGATCGGCCCGGCTGCTCCCCATCGTCACTGAGAAGGGCAGCTGTCCCACGCCAGGCCGGCGATAGAGCGTGAGATCGGGCGTACCGCGCATGCCGGGCGCGCTCGACAGCGTATGCGCATCACCGTGCGGAAACACGATGATGTCTCCCGTCGAGGCGTGGACCGGCGGCTCGCCGTCGACCGAGCCCCAGCAACTGCCGTGCGTGATCACGTGATAGGGGATGAGATGCCCGGCTTCGGGAAAGATCTTCCTGACGATTGCGTCTCCTGCGGGCGTCGAGGCAACCCACGGCTCACAGGCGTCGACGTCGAAGAAGACGGCGCCGGTAAGACGCACGGCCCTCAGCACATCCGACAGCGTATCCACTGGGCCCCTCCGGAATCGGCAATCTGGACGATCGGCAATCTCGCACGGACGCCGGGTCATTCCCGGCGGTCGGCGCGGCCGTTACAGTCGCAAGTGTTCGATCTTACAGGGAGAGGTCAGCGAAGGGAGCCAGCCATGAATACATTTGCAACCGTTACCGATCGATCGCCCGCCGCGCCCGTACTGTCGGCGGCCGATCTGGATGCCGTCAAAGCCAGACAGCGCGCCACGTGGGGAGCCGGCGACTACTCGATCATCGGCACGACGCTGCAGATCGTCGGCGAGTCGCTGTGCGAAGCCGTCGACCTGCGCTCAGGCTCGAAGGTGCTCGACGTCGCCGCGGGCAACGGCAACTGCTCGCTCGCCGCCGCACGCCGGTTCTGCGACGTCACCTCCACCGACTACGTTCCCGCGCTGCTCGAGGACGGGCGCCGGCGCGCTGAAGCCGAACGCCTGCCGATCACGTTCCAGCAGGCGGACGCCGAAGCGCTGCCCTTCGCGGACAACGCGTTCGACGTCGTCCTGTCGTCCTTTGGCGTGATGTTTACGCCGAATCACAAGCAGTCGGCCAACGAAATGTTGCGCGTCTGCCGGCGCGACGGACGCATCGGCCTCGCGAACTGGACGCCGCGCGGATTCATCGGGCGGCTGTTTGCCGTCATTGGTCGCCATGTGCCACCACCGCCGGGACTGGCGCCGCCATCGCGCTGGGGCACGGAGGATCATCTCGACGATCTGTTCCGCGGATCGGCATCGGACATTCACACCACGTATCGCGACTTTGTGTTTCGCTATCGGTCGCCGGAGCACTGGGTCGACGTGTTCCGAACGTGGTACGGGCCCGTGCACAAGGCATTCGCCGGTCTGTCTGCTGACGGGCAGCGACGGTTGGAGCAGGATCTGATCAGTCTGATCAACGACTTCAACAGCAGCGGCGACGCGACGATGGTTGTGCCGAGTGAGTACGTCGAGGTCGTCGTGGTCAAGAAATGATGCGTCCGCGTGTGTCGTACGCCGCGAGCCCGTGTGCCATCAGGTGCGCGAGCTCGCGGAGCATCTACCGATCCCATCCGCCGGGCGGCAGGTAGTGAAATCGAATCAGGTAGACGTGCTCTCCCTTGCCGTGCTTCGCGATCTGAAGCAGATCGTCGACGCTGGCAAACCCTGACTCGCGCGCCAGGTCGTGCGTGATGTCGTTCATTTCGATCTCTTCGATCGAATCGACGACGATGTGCCCTTCGTCCATCGGGTAGCGACCGCCTGTTTTCACATGGGGCCGCATCCAGACCCGCACGCTGCACCTGATTCTGCCGCGGCGGACTCCTTCACGCAGGCGTTTCGTGAACACCACGGCCGACAGCTTACGTGATGTCGCGCCAGCCGGTGATTCGGCCTGATTTCGGGCAAAAACGCCGATCTCGGACCTGCATGCAAGTACCGGTGCCTCGACAGCTGCCACACATTTGTGCCGCAGCCATCGTGCCTATAGAATCTCGCCGGTGTTGACTGCGGTTGAGGATCGTGTGGAAGGAGGCTTTGGCATGGGCAGGATCCGTGTGGATGCGGGAGCGGCCAGTGCAGTGCTGCTCCTTGCGGTTGCCTTCGTCGTGATGGTTCCCATCGGTGCGGCGGCCCAGTCGGTTGCTGGTGTCGTACGCGATACCTCGGGGGCCGTGCTCCCGGGCGTGTCGATCGAAGCTGCGAGTCCGGCGCTCATCGAGAAGGTCCGGACAGCCGTGAGCGACGGCGCTGGTCAGTACCGTCTCGAGAACCTGACGCCCGGCGTTTACAAAATCACCTACACGCTGCCGGGGTTCAACACCTTCGAACGCGATGGTGTCGAGATCACCACCGGGGTGACAGTCACGATCAACGCTGACATGCGCCTCGGAGGCGTGCAGGAAACGATCACGGTTTCGGGCGAAACGCCGGTCGTGGACGTGCAGAACAGCCTCCGCGTGCAGCGAGTGCTGAGCGACGAAGTTTTGGCCGCGCTGCCAGCCTCGCGCGGCTACGGCAACCTGCTCGCCACGGTGTCGGGCGTCCAGGCCAACGGCATTCAGAACGGCGGCATCAACCCGACGATGGTGTTCTTCACGTCACGTGGTGGCCGGAGCAACGAAGGCACCGTTCAGATCGACGGCATGAACGTCGGGTCGGCGTTCAACGGCGGCGGTGTGTCCGGCTACGGGTATGACACGGCGAATGCGCAGGAAGTCCAGCTGACGGTGGCGGGTGGACTGGGCGAGGCCGATCGCGGCGGACCGCAGTTCAACATCGTTCCCAAGACTGGCGGCAACACGTTCAGCGGCACGTTCTTCAGCAGCCTGGCCGGCGAGTGGTCGCAGGGCAACAACGTCGACGATACGCTGAAGTCGTACGGCATCCCGGACCCGACGAAGATCATCAAGAACTGGGACACGAGCTTCGCCATGGGCGGGCCGATCAAGCGGGATCGGATCTGGTTCTACGGCGTGACTCGGACGATCGGTGAGTACACCGACATCGCAGGACGGTTCGGGAATCTGAACGCCGGCGACGCAACGAAGTGGAACTACATCGCGGACCCGAGCATCAAGTCACGGTCGGCCAACAGCCGGTATTCGTACATGGGACGGGTGACGGGACAGCTATCCGAACGGAACAAGGTCAGCGCCTTCTACGAGTACCAGCCGAGCTGCTCCGGCAGCTCGTACGCCAAGGACGCGGATCAGTGCCGTGTGCGCGGCGACGACTGGATTGCGGTGTACGGGTTCGGCACCTGGTCGCCGGAAGCGAGCATGGCGGCCAAGGGCGCCGATCACATCATGCAGTTTTCGTACTCGGCGCCGATGACGAACAAGCTGCTGCTCGAAGCGGCGTTCTCCCAGTTCTTCAGCAACTGGAGCCCGACGTCTCCGGCCGGTGCGCTCAACTACGAGCCGTTCATCCCGGTGCAGGAACGAAGCCTCGCCGGCGGCGTTCCGGTGCCGAACATGGTCTATCACGGGTACGCCGGACTGAGTAACAACCACCAGACGCATAACATCTGGCGGGCGTCGGCATCCTACGTGACCGGTGCCCACTCGATGAAGGCCGGCTATCAAGCCGCCTATGAAGTGACCGACATCTTCGGTGACTTCTCGTCGCACGGTCTGCAGTATCGCTTCAACGCTGGCGTGCCGGACCAGATTACCCAGCGCATCACCAAGTGGCAGCAGGCCAACCGAACCAGGTACGACGCCTTCTACGCTCAGGACCAGTGGACGCGTGGCCGGCTCACGCTACAAGGCGCGCTGCGTTACGAGCACGCGTGGAGCTTCTTCCCAGAGGGGCTCAACGGCCTGCTCACAGACAGTGTGTTCGGTGGACCGGTACACACCTTGCCCGAGGCGAAGGGTGTCAATAGCTACAACGACATTGCGCCGCGCATGGGGATGGCCTATGACGTCTTCGGCAACGGCAAGACCGCCATCAAGGTGAACCTGTCGAAGTACTGGCAGTCGGCCGCCAACGACGGTGTCTACATCGGCACCAACCCGGCGTCGACATTCGCTCAGACGGCCAACCGGGCGTGGACCGACAACGGCAACTTCAGGCCGGACTGCGACCTCCAGAACCCGTTGGCACAGGACAACCGCGCAACCGGCGGCGACCTCTGTGGCGCGCTGGACAATCAGAACTTCTTCAAGTTCAAGCAGGACGGCACCGTGACCAGCACGGCGACGCGAATCGACCCGGCGCTGCTCGGCGGCTGGGGTGTGCGGCCGTACGACTGGCAGTTCGCCGCAGCGGTGCAGCAGGAGCTGATTCCGCGAGTCTCGGTGGAGGTGGGCTACAGCCGGCGGTGGTGGGGGAATCTCACGGTCACCGACAATCTGGCAGTCGGGCCGAGCGACTTCGATGTCTACACGCGGACGTCGCCGACGAACGCAGAGCTCCCCTCGAGCGGTCAGCAGCTGTCCTATTACCTGAGGAATTCGAGGACGCCGTTCGGTGCGGTGGACAACTACCTCACGCTGGCGAGCAACTACGGCGACGTCACGTACTACTGGCAAGGCCTCGATCTGACGGCAACTGCCCGCACGAGCAACAGCCTGACGCTGCAGGGCGGCTTCACGAGCGGTGCCGGCGTGCGCGATCAGTGCGACATCTGGAACGCGTTGCCTGAAGTCACGACGGTTCTGGGCGTCACCAATCGCGTCGACGCGTGCCGCATCGAGGAGCCGTGGCTGTGGAACTGGCGCGGGCTCGTCACCTACGTCGTCCCGAAGGTAGACGTACAGGTGAGCGGCATCATACGGTCGCAGTCGAACACTCAGAACACAAACGACCCGGCGTCGACCGGTCTGTCCATGCAGGCCCTCTATTTCGAGCCGAACTCGGCCGTCCTTGCAGCGCTCGGCCGTCCCATCGCGGGCGGCGCTCAGACGGTCACGTTGGACTTGGCCAAGCTCGGTCAGGTATATCCCGATCGGCTGAACACGGTGGACATGCGGTTCACGAAGATCGTCCGCTTCGGCCGGACGCGCACGAACATCGGCATCGACCTCTACAACCTGTTCAACGCCAACACCGGCACCGGGTTCAACCAGAACTACGGGACCGACGGATCGACGTGGCTGCGCCCGAACGCGATCCTGAACCCGCGGTATCTGCGCTTCAACGCGACGGTGGACTTCTAAAACACGAAGTCCACGAAGAGTACGAAGGACACGAAGGTCGTCAACTCCCAACTTCCAACTCCCAACTTCCAATGCTGGCGTTGGGGGTTGGGTCTTGGGAGTTGGGAGTTTGAACATGAAGCCACGGCATTCTGCGGCGGGAGTCGTACTCGCGCTGGGTATGATCCTCGGTGGTGTCGTGGCGAGTTCGCAGTCCCAACCCGCGACCCAGGGACCGGCAGTCGACGGATCGCCTGCATGGTTCCTGCAAGGATCGTTTCCGGATCCGACCGGACGAACGATCGTCGAGGCCAACGGACACGTCACGGTCCCGCCGCGCAGTGGCGCGCCCGGCGCAGCCGCCGCAGCGCCGGGCAATGCTGTTCCGGCTTCTGCCGGTCTCGAAACCCCGCCCTGCCGCCGTTCACCCTTGTGCGGCAATCGCCAGGGGCGCTCCCGGCAATCGTTGCAGCGCGTTCAATGGAAACAGACGATGGGGTACACGTTCACGTATCCCTATGTGCTGCCTCCGGGGTTTGGCGGTGTGCCCGCGGTTGCTCTTGATTCAAAGGGGAATCTCTGGGCCTTTCAGCGGGCAGATCCGGGTAAGCCGCAGTTGTTCAAATTCGATCTCAATCACAAGCTGATCCTCCAGGTCGGCCCCGATGTCATCGGCTACCAGGACAAGGCCCACGGCATGGCGGTCGATGCCGAGGACAACGTCTGGATCACGGCCGCCAACAGCGCCACGGTGATGAAGATCAGTCCCGACGGCCAGCTTCTTCTGACCATCGGCACACGAGGGCGCCGTGGCGATTGGGACGAAGCGAAGGGGCAGCGTCTTCTCTGGCAGCCGCTGATGGTGGCGTTCGCGCCGAACGGCGACGTCTATATCAGCGAGGGGCACGCCAACGAGAGCCCGAATGACGCCGAATCAGACGACCCCGCCAATAACATGGGGGCCGCGCGGATCATTCATCTCGACAAGAACGGCAAGTTCATCAACCAATGGTTCGGCAATGAGGTGGGCCAGGGAAAGTTCAGCTCGGCACATGGACTCGCCGTCGATCCCCAGACCGGCGATGTCTGGATCGGCGACCGAGAGGAATATCGCATCGTCGTCTATTCAAGCGATGGCTCCTTCATCAAGACCATGCAGATGCGGAACCTGGTGTGCGCGCTCTATTTCGATTCGCATGGCAACCCGTGGATGGCGACCGGGCAGGACGGCCAGTTCGTAAAGCTCGATCGTAATGGGAGAGTGCTCGGCGCCATCGGCAACGGCATGGGCATCGGGCACGGTCAGTTCATCGAAGCCAGCTACTGGGTGATGGACAAGCAGGACAACCTGTACGCTGGCGATACCAGCGTGGGACGCATCACGAAGATGACTCGTCGTGATAATTGAATTGACTGCCACTAACGCGCGATGTCTCAATCCGGCAAACCGATTCGGTTGAGCAAGGGAGGAAACCGGGGATCGGATCGGATGTTGTCGAAAATCGGGTTGGCCTTCAGCATGGGCGACTCCCAGGACCGGGCCTCAATCGCCTTCTCGAGCCACTCGAAGGCGCGATTCGTGTCGTCGAGCCCGACGTAGACCAGCGCCACCGTGAACGGTGGCGGCTCTCGCGGATGCGTCAGGCGACGCAGCTCCTCGATGGTTTTCAATGCTTCGTCTCGGTGTCCTGCCCGCGCCAGGAAATAAACGTGAAAGCCGACGATGTCGGGGCGCGCGCCACTGAGGTCGCGCGCTTTCTGCACTGCTGCGATGGCGCGATCGGGCATCCCGTTGCTCAAGTACGCCATTCCAAGTAGCGCCTGCGCCAGGCTGAAATTCGCGTCCAATTCAAGGGTCTCTTCGAATTGCCTGGCAGACTCGTCGTTTCGTCGGCTCAGACGCAGCACGACACCCAGGTTCATCCGAGCGATCGGCGACACTGGATCGAGGCGGCGCGCTTGCTCTGCGACAGGCAACGCCTCGGCCGGCCGCCCCGTGTATGCCAAGTAGTATGAATAGAACCTCAGTGTCGTCACGTCGGTCGGGTCAAGAGCGATCGCTCGCGCGTAGTGCCGTTCAACTTCTTGATGGTGTCACGATTGGCACAATGGTCTGTGACGCAACGGTGCTGAGTCGCGGCACAAAAACGTGTCCATAGAGTTCTTTTCTTCTGCGAGCGCGACGGCCTCGAGCGCCACCATCATTGGACGGGCAATCCCGCCGTCGCGCCGCTACTTCCTGTCAACCTTCTCACGTATCTCCGTAAACAGGCGCCGCATCCAGGGGCTGTTCTCCTGGCAGATGTACTCCTGAATCTCGCCTTTGGGATCCCAGACGATGTCGAAGCCGACAGTCCATGGCTCCGTGTAGGCACCGGGATCGTCGATGGTGGCTTCGTACCGCAGCGTGTAGAGATCCTTGCGCGTGAAGCGCTCGACCAGATGCAACCGATCGGTATGCGGGTCCCCGACCATGTCGATCCAGTTGCCCTCGTTGTAGCCGACCACGTCGACAACCAGCGTGTCGCCTTCCCAGCGCCCGACCGAATGGCCAAGCCAGGTCGGATTCAAGGCCTCGCCTCTGGGGTGTGACCGCCCATCCATGTAGATCACGCGCCAGATGTGCGTGCCTCCTTCATAGATCATCACAATGCGTTTCTGCTCGGGGAGCTGCAGGATCTCCATGGGAAAAGGGGTAGTCATCAGGCGCGGCCCTGACGGCGGCATGCAGTAACCCTGGGGATCCCATTTGGACAGATCCGCTCGGCGTTGCAACGCCAGCGCTCTGGCCCACGGCTGGTAAGGGATTTCTTTTGGATGGAGAAGGACCTGCTTGTAGTCCTGGAACTGCGCGAGATGCCAGTAGCCTTTATTGGGTTCGACCGGTCCCAGGTTCGGCGTGCCGTCCGCGAGCCGCGGCGTCGGCGGATATGGCTTCGGAGGCAGAGTGGGGAGCGGATTGACCTGTGCCGATCCCACCGCCGAGCACATGATGAGGAGCGCGAGGGTCCCGACGAGGTTCCGCATGACGCTATACTCCATCTCGTGGTCGTGCCGGGCCGCCGGACACTACGGAGGTGACATGAAACGCACCCTGGTCGTCGGTCTCCTATCCGTTACGGGGCTCTCCGCAGCGCAGAGCACGCAAACGTTCACGGGCACTATCACGGACGACCTGTGCGCAAAGGCGGGGCACGCTTCGATGCGCATGGGACCTACCGATGCCGACTGTACCAAGGCTTGCATCGTCTCGCACGGTGCGCAATACGTCCTGTTCGATGGCAAGGACGCGTACATCCTGAGCGATCAGCAGGCGCCTGAAAAGTTCGCGGCTCAGAAGGTCGCCGTCGTCGGCACGCTGGACGCCAAGACGAAGACCATCCGCGTGCAGTCGATTTCGGCTGCGAAATAATGTGAAGGGGTCAGACCCCTTGAGACTCGGCTTGTCAAGGGGTCTGACCCCGTCGGTCAACGAGTCGCTTTCAGATCTGCGTAGGCCTGGCGCACGAAGCGCTCGCCCGTCGTGCCTGGCTGCTGGACCTTGGCATCGAGATCTGCGAGCACCTTCGCCGCGACGACTTCATCTTCGCTCTTACCCTGGGCGACCAGCGTCGCAACGCGATCGCGAACGGTCATCGCGACGTCACGATGGGCAATCACGGCGGCGCGGTCGACGGTCGGCCCGTGCCCGGGAATGATCTTCGTGTTCGGGCCGGCATGGCCGATCACTTCACCCAGGCCGTCAATCAGGCCCTGCAGCGATCCACCATTCGCGCGATCCACGTTCGGATATTGGATGGCCCGATAGAAGTCGCCGGTCATGATGATGTCGAGGCCGGGGAAGTAGACCATCGTGTCGCCGTCGGTGTGCGCCCGCGGAATCGCGATGAGCTGGACTTCTTCGCCGTTCATGTGCATCGTCAGCTTCTCGCGATAGGTTTGCTTCGGGAGTCCGACCGCGGCCGTCGCCACGCCCGGCTGACCGTTGGCTTGCGGGCTGGGATGCGCAAGACGGAAGCGCAGCTCCTCGCGCGAGATGATCGTCGCGCCCATCTTGCCGAAGTTCTCATCGCCACCGGTGTGATCGCCGTGCACATGGGTGTTCACGATGAACTTGATCGGCTGCGGCGTCAGCTGCTTGATCGCGGCGGCGATCTTGTCGCTCAGCGGCGCGAACTGGGTGTCGACCATGAAAACGCCGTCGGGCCCGAACAGGACGCCGATAGTCCCGCCCTGGCCGTCGAGCGTGTAGAACTTGTCGGTCACCTTGTTGGACTTGATCTCGACCTTGCTGAAGTCCTGCTGCCCCTGCGCGTAGGTGATGGCGCCTGAGAGCACGAGGGCACCGAAGGCAACAATGAATCGAACCGGTTTCATGATGATCTCCATCTGTCGTACGTAGTGTCCGGCCTTCTCTTGGGACCGTGTGGGCGCAGAGTACATCAGGTCTACAAATTGAGAAAGACCTGAAAACGGTGTAATTCCTCGTCGAGCGCCTCGCGAAAGGCACGGCTTCGGGGAGGTTTCGACGCGACGTAGCCGAACTCAGGCTGTAGCGCACCGCGCTTGACGGTGAGGTTCGCCCATCCGATGACCTGGTCGCGCCATAACAGTGGCAACGCGTAGTAACCGAGCTTGCGTTTCGCGAGCGGGGTATAAGCTTCGAACCGATATGCCCATCCCCAGAGGATCTCGAAGCGTCGACGATCCCAGACGACCGGGTCGAATGGCGCCAGTAGACGCACTTCGTCGCCTGCCTGCATCCACGCACAGCCGTCATCGGGCCAGTACCAGTCCACGCCATCAACGCGCGAATGGGCAAGACGGCGTTTCGCTCGCGCCAGGGCGGCACTGAGCTGGCCGATCCATTGCGGCGCGGCGTAACGGAGTCGTCTCACCAGATTTACCAGGCTCGCTCCGGGAAGCGGCGCGTATTTGCCGACGACGATGTCGACGAGGCTGTCGAGATGCGCGCGTCGCGTCGCAGCATCGTGCGGCACGGGCCCATGCTCGTGCGCGGCGTAGATGCGAATCCCGGCGTCGCGGCGGACGACTTTCAGCAGGCCGCGGTAATGCATCTGATCGAGCAGGTGAGTGGTCGCATTCGACGACCCGCCCCAATAGTTCGTCACCTTTCCGTGCGAGAAATGTCCGTCGACGTCGCGCGGATGCACTGTGCCACGCATGCGCACGAAATCGAGCAGGGCGCGCACGTGTCTTCCGCGCGCGGCCGTCCATGGCGCCGGACCGCCACGCGGATGCATCAGCGTCTGCACCGCGCTCGTGACGAAGCCGTAGTTCACGAAGAAGTCCTCGTGCACGTCGAGCGTCGTGTAACGGCGCTCGAGATCGCCGGCACGGTAGCCGCTCACGCGGTGGCGCAGAGTGAGATCTTGTGCGCGGGCCGGGGCCCGAATCGGGTCGGCCTGGACGAATCCAAACCGGTCGAGCGCACGTTGCAGCGCGGTTGGCGGAAACAGGCTACGCGCGACGGCGGCTCGTCGAATTTCGTCTAAGGTCGTCACGAATTTCGATGACTCCGACACACAGAGGCGAAGGGTGCCTCGGTGTGTCGTATTCAGTGTCGCCGGAGCAGGTGTAACTAGCCGACCGGCCTCAATTCGCGCGGGCCGTCGCTGTGGGCGCCACCAGCCTCATGAACTCTTCGTTCGTGCCCACACGCCCATGCGCCGGCGCATGTTGGGCGACATCGAGCTTGAGCTTTCGAATGTTCTGCGCGAGCGTGCGCATGCTCGACGTCGGCGGCGTGGGAGCCGCGCCCTGCGCGGGCGGTGAATAGAGATCGGCGTTGAACAGGATCTTTTCCTTCGGCAGGTAAGCCATCAGCATGTCGACGCTGTGATTGCCCTGGTTGTAGGAGCGGTCGCCCAGTTCGTAGGCGACGTCCTGGACCTTGATCACCTCCAGGATTCGCTCGCCGTCAGTGACGACGTACTTCGCGCTGCTGCGCGGTTCGCCAGCGACTGTCTCGATCGGCGGAGGCCGCCGGCTGATCCAGTACATCGGGTTGAACAGCGCAAAGCGGTCCGGATTGAGGGTGCGAGGTGCCGGCCGGAACAGGATGTCGAGGTAGTACTGCTTGTTCGACTCGTGGGTCACGATGGTCGTGCCCTGCGAGAGATACGTGCGCAGTCCACCCGCGTGATCGAAGTGGTGGTGTGTGTTGATCACGTACTGGACCGGCTTCTTCGGGGCGAGCCGCGCCGCCTCGGCGATCACGGCCAATGAGCGCTCCTCGTTGTTGGGCGCGTCGACGACCGCGACGTACTCTTTGAATTCGACGAGGAGGCTGTTGTGCGTCCCGCCGCCCAGGAGCCAGACACCGGGCGCCAGCTGCTGGCTCTCGACCTTCGCGGGTGGCGCCACCGCCGACTTCACGGCGTCGGGCACTGGCATCGTGGTCACTGGAGCGTTCGGCTTCACGCTGGTGACACGGTACTCGTAGTAATTGTGCGCGACGTTCAGCCTGGGATCGCCCTGGTGCGTGTGCAGCAGCATTGGGAACTTCACGCCACCGAAGTCCTTGTACTCGGTATAGCGCATCTCGTAGTCCATGTCCCCGTAGACGGGATTCGGGAACCACGTGCCAACCAGCTCGACGAGATTGCGGTCGTCAATGGTGCCGACGATGCTGTACTTGCCGAGGAGCGTGAACTGCACCATCGTGACCCATCGCCCGAACTGCGAGAGTCCGAAGTCCGACGCGCCGATGTATTGAATCTTGATCGCCTTCGCATCCTTGCTGGCAAGAGCGGCCTTGAGGAATCCATGCGGCGTGATCGCGAGCTCGAGCTGCCGCAGTTCGTTGACCGGTACGCCGTCCAGATACGGACGCGTCACGGGAACGGGCGTCGTGTCGCGCATGTCCCACGCGTACGACCCGCTGACGATGGCGGTGACGCGCTGCTCGGCCATCGGCACGCGACCGAAGGTGGGGAAGTTGCCCTGGCGGCGCGTGTAGTCCTCGCGCGACCACTTCGCGTCGAAGTCGATCGCCCGGGTGTAGTTGGCAACCTCGAACTGCGGCCAGTTACCCTCGATCGAGTACTGCTGGCCGATCAGTGAGGACGAACCGGCAGCAGCGATTTCGATCGTCTTCAGGTTCTCGCCGCCCATCGCTTTGAGCGAGGCCAGCAAGGCTGCGCGCGCATCGACTTCCTGCGCCAGTGCGGGACCAGCGACCAATCCGATCAATGCAACGAGAATGGAGAGCCTTCGCGCCATACGTCCTCCAATGTGGCCTCAGTCTGCCACGGGTCCGCCTGCCGGCAAAGAAGTCAGTGGCCCACCCGGTTTCAGTTGGCGCGGCCGCCGCCTGCACCGGCGCCGCCCGGTGCGCCCGCTCCTCCACCGCGCGGTGGGGGTGGAGGCAACGTGCCGCCTTCGGCCAGGATCTTCATGTTCTGCAGCGCGCGCATGAAAGTCGCCGTCCGTTGCGCCTTGTCCTTCTCGCGCGCCCCATCATCGGCCAACGTCGAATTGTCGTAGACCAGCGTGTAAATCAGTTTCGAGGTGGTAGCCGTCAGCGGTCGCGCCTCGAGCGTGCCGTGATACAGGATGTACGGCCGCCCCTCGCGAACCGGCTGCGTGTAGGTGTACGAAAGGTCCGTCTTGCCGACCAGCACTTCGTTGGCGACCGATCGCACGGCACCAAATTCACCGTCCTTACCCTGCGTGATCGTGCAGTTGGGGATCTGGAACCATTCGGCAATGGCGCAATAGCCACCAACGCGCTTCCACACTTCGGCCGCCGGACGGTTGACGGTGATTTCCATCGGAATCGACACGTAGGTCGGATTCGCCACCACGATACTGGCCGAAGCAGGCGGGGCAGCGGGAGCGGGCGTTTGCGTATCAGCCGTGGCGCTGGCCAGGAACAAGGCAAGCACCAGGCATGCCGCTGCCGTACCGAATCTAGTCCTCATGTGGTCTCTCCTCACTTCTGTAATCAGACACCTTCACCCGCCAGCCCCGATTTCACGCCACATATCGGCAAGGGCGTCCTTCGCCGGGATCCGGCCGCGTCGTGCAGTCTGCGGCGACTCCAGCGTAATGTACCCAGAGTCGAGTCCTTCGTACATTTCCTGAATCAACACGGCGACAGGCCGCGGGATGCCGAACCCCGCCAGGGCATCAGCTGCCGCCGCGACTGGCCACTGTTGCACCCGCACCGATTTCGCGCTGACCTCTCCCATCGACTCTGCGATTTCGACGGGGCTCCAATCAGCAGGTCCCGTGAACTCGATGACATGGTGTCCGCGACGAGGCTGAACCAGAACTTCGGCAATGACGTTTCCAAGATCGCGGACGGCAACCTGTGGAATCTTATGGTCTGCGTTCAGGAATGTATTGAGCACGTCCCCGTTTCGCAGTGCGATCAGTTCAGGCTCCCAGTTCTCCAGGAAATACGATCCGCGCACGAACGTGACGTCAGCTTTCAGGTCGGCAAAGCGCTGCTCGGCATAGTAGAGGCTCTGAATGAGGCCTGTACCAGTTGGGTGATGCGCGCCAACCGACGACATGAACACGATATTGGTAATGCCGCTGTCGTCAACGGCGCGCGCCAGTGATTCGACGCAGCGCTCACGGCTCTCCAGGACATCACTCACGGTGAAGTTGGGCGGGACGATGATGTACGCGCCATCCGCTCCACGCAGCGCCCGCGCAAGCGCGGACGCATCGTCGACATCAGCAACCGCGACGTCAGCACCCCGTGTCTGCCACCTGTTTCCCTTTTCCGGATTCCTCACAACCACGCGAACGGGTTTGCCCATCGCAATGAGCGCATCTGCCGCACAGCCGCCGGTTTTTCCCGAGGCGCCGAGAATCACATACATCGTCAGCCTCGTCCCTTCGCCAGGGTTAGTCGTCGTGACACAGAGAGCAAATCATGGAGCGCGTCTCGATCGAGATGCGACAAACGGGCGAGTACGACGGGATGAGGCCGATAGTAATCGGTCAGGTAATACGTCTCCGGAGCATCCTCCAACAGCCCATCGCGGTCTTCGAGACTGAATCGGACGACGAGTGTCCCGGGTTCCGCCGAAGGATGGCTCGCCAGCCCCGCCATGAAGCAACCGCCAGCCTTCAAGATGGGAGAGCCGTCGTACCTGATCGTCGCTTCGACGTCAGGCAATGAGAGGCCGACGTGTTGCACGGTTTCGAATGCGCCGATCGCCGCCAGGTCCGGCGTTCGTAGTTTCATCGCCGCCATTCTCGCAGAGGTGGCCCGCCGGCGCGAATGAGGATCAAGCACAAGAAGATCT
>Ga0163162_10001143_pt1 | contig 24733 bp, 23 predicted proteins | sample S55metaG_FD_115310 | JGI IMG/M metagenome (GOLD analysis project Ga0163162, IMG submission 115310) | Switchgrass rhizosphere microbial communities from Kellogg Biological Station, Michigan, USA - S5-5 metaG | ecosystem: Host-associated > Plants > Roots > Rhizosphere > Soil | place: USA... | reverse complement strand
GCTGTCTGCCAGGCGGTATATGTTCTTGTCACGTTGTCCTCCCTCGCGGAGTGCCGCGTTGAGGGACAACGTCTGCCGAGAGTCCCGCTACCTCAATGGATGGAGGCCATTTGGGTATCAAAATGATGTTGGAAAGGAATAAGCCGTTAAGTTATTGAAAGTGTGACGGTTAGTCCAACATGTTAAAAGCCTGCGTAGAGCCTCGGGGAGAATTCTTATTTGCACTTCAATGCTAGACTGACAGGATCTCTTGTGGTTCACCTGTGCTGGAACCAGTTCCCAATTCTCAGGTGGTGCGGTTTGGTACCTATGAAGTGGATTTGCGCCTTGGGGAACTACGCAAGAATGGGATAAGAGTCAAGCTGACAGGCCAGCCGTTCCAAATTCTAGCCATCTTATTGGAGCATCCCAGCGATCTGGTTACCCGCGAGCAGTTACAGCAGCGGCTGTGGCCATCCGACACATTTGTGGACTTCGATCGCAGTCTCAACACCGCAATCAACCGAGTGCGGGAAGCTCTGGGGGATTCAGCAGAGAATCCCCGCTTTGTGGAGACTCTGCCTCGGCGTGGCTACCGTTTCATAGCAGAGGTTCAGTCTCCGAGTAATCGCTTAACACCGGGCACGCTTGGTGAAAGGCCGCGAGTCGAGCAGGCGGTAGCGCCTCACACGGGTCCGCGCCGCTGGACGTGGATGCTGACTTCCTCCGCTCTGGCCGTGATCCTTCTGATTGGCGCTGTTCTGGGGCTCAAGTTTCGCCGCGGTCAACAGAGCGCCCGCATTCATTCCATCGCGGTCCTGCCATTTGCGAATGCGGATGCGAACACGGAATATTTGAGTGACGGTATCACCACAGGGCTAATCCACACGCTATCCCGCGTGCCGCAGTTGCGGGTCATGTCGCGGGCTGCAGTAGTTCACTTCAAGGGGCGGCAGGCCGACCCCCGGAAGGCTGGACACGATTTGAACGTGGGGGCCATTCTTACCGGAACGGTCGCGCAACGAGGGGACAAGCTTCACATCGATACGGCCCTGGTAGACGTGCGCGATGGCTCGGAATTATGGGGAGAAGGTTACGATCGCAAACTCTCGGAGATTGGAAATCTGCAGCAGGAAATTGCTCGAGACATCTCCACTAGGCTGCAGCTGCGGTTTTCTTCCCAGGCGGACAGCGCTCAGGAGAAGGTTTCACCGCAGGATTCAGAAACCTATCTGCTCTACCTTCATGCCCGTTACTATCTGGACAAACAGACGACCAATGACGTTCGCACTGCCATCGACTACTTCCAGCGGGCAATCTCCAGAAATCCAAATTTTGGTCGCGCCCACGCCGGATTGGCGGACGCCTATATCAGCCTGGGTCAGCCTTGGATCGGTGGGCTTCCTCCCAAACAGGGTTTGCAAGAGGCGAAGACCGCGGCCGAAAATGCGATAAGGCTATCCAGTGACTTCAGCGAAGCGCACGTCTCTCTGGCCCACGTAGTTCTGCTCCACGATTGGGACTGGCGGCGCGCCGAACAAGAGTATCAGCGTGCCATTGAGCTAGACCCCAATTCCGCGCAGGCCCACAACCAGTATGCGGAGCTCCTGCAGGTTCAAGGCCGCACTGCGGAAGCGGTGCGCGAGGCGGAAAAGGCCGCACAACTCGACCCGGTAAATCTACCCCGTCAGGTAGGGTATCCCTACTTCACTGCCCGCCAATACGATCAGGCAGAGAAGATATTCCGTCGTTACTCTGATCATGGCGGCCTGGCCTGGGTCTACACGGCTATGGGGCGTTACCCGCAGGCGATCTCCGAACTGAAAGCGGCGGTAGGGGACGGGGTGCCGTTAGATGAGGATCTGGCAAGCCTGGGCCAGGTTTACGCGCGGCAGGGCAAGAAACAGGAGGCGGAAAGGGTCTTGCATGAACTTGTGCAGAGATCGAAGAAAACGTATGTGTCTCCCGTTCACTTGGCCACCATATATTCAGTGCTGGGCGATCGGGAACGTGCGCTCTCCGCGTTGGAGCAGGCCTACCAGGAACATGATCCATATATGATTTATGTGAAAGTTGATATCAACTTCGATCCACTTCGATCAGAACCGCGTTTTCAGGCCGTGGTGCGGGGCATGAACTTCCTGTAGTTGTAGCGCTAGCACATTTAGTCTGCGCTCCTCAGTCCACCAGTGACACCGCACTTCTGGACCGGGCACATTAGGTGGTAGCTGTCGAAATCAGGCGTTTTCACCAGCTTGCGCCGTTTCTTCGCCAAAATCCGGGTCAATGAGTGTAATCGCGATGTTGCATCAACTACGACGTTTGTCTGATAAGCACACCTCGCACTGCTTCCCCTCGGATGACTGCGTTCTTACAAGTCCCGGGGTCCGTCTACGACTTCGCCTTCATTTTGTCTTTGATCTCTTTCAATTGTGATGCCATGACGAATAGTAAGAGCACAGCCGCGAACTCAAGGAGCCGGCCGCCTGTGTAGAGTTTTAGTATTGTGTAGCCGGACATGTTAGCGATCTTTTCGAGCACGGCGAGTGCAAGCAGTGTTAACGCACCGAGGTAGAAAAGGTGATTAACTGCCCACAGGACTTTATCAAAGCTCATAGCTGTACCCTCGTTGGTCATGTGTGAATAGTGCCCAGCGTTCTACCTGCGCGGTATAGACAAAGATTCCGTAACTCTCCCGTCCACAATATCGACGAAAGAGACAGTGATGGTTCCGTCTGATTTCTGAAACCAGAGATATACCGAATGGGTATTTTGCGGATCGGGCGTTACGGAAACCAGCGAACCGTACTCTGATGGAATAGAATCAACAATTTCGACTTGCTTCCAGCGGAGTGGACCCGTTGGGCCCAACTTCGTGCACGAGATGGTGAGCATACAAGCGGCGAGTATGCAGAATACGCTCGTTCTTACCATTGCGCCTCCCTTTCTCCCGGGAACCGCTGGTTTAGCTTTGGCTATTTTTTCCGCTGCATAGGTTGCCCGAGATTGACGGCGAACCACTCGAAAACCGCTGGCATTCTACACCTGCCCAGTCCAATTCGAGAACAGCACAGCGGGACACGTGACAGACTGGCGTAATCAGGCGATTTCCCAACTTCGGGAGCGAGGTCCTGGTGACGGGTAGTTGGTGAAATCGCGATATTACGACAGCTATCGCGAAAATCGGAGTACACCAGACAACTCTCGCCAGTTTGAGAGATGGAGTGACAGCAACTAGACTCACTTTTTTCGAGAAGTGCTGAACCCAGATTCACTGACGAGAAGCTGACCTTGAGCATCGTCTACCGAAACCAATTCGATGTTGGCCGGGCTTCGTGGCTGAGACTGAAAAGAGTTCCGCACCACGAAATAGTAAGTATGTGCGGCCACTGCGGTCAGGTGGACTGCGGCTGAGCTGTGCGCCACGGGGGCACCCACGAACGATTGCCAACTGGCACATACCCGATGCTCTCCAGGTTCAACTGAAACATAGAAATAGGACTGGGATTGGGTAGCGCCGACCCAGATACCGTCGATGCCGACCCTCGTGGTCGGTCGAGGCCTTGATAGGAACTGCGTGTCATCCTGAATGAGATACACGAGCGCCTTTCCGCTCTCGGGTTGACCAGCGGAGTGATTCTTCTGGTCTCTCAGCACTTTAAACTTAACCTCCGCTGGGCCACACCCGGCAGCGGTTGGACTCGCTGTCTGACTTTGGGCGAAAGCTAACTGCGCAAGAAACATCACGAGTGCCAAAAGTCCTTTCATTCAAAGCCCTCCATTAGTAGCGTCAGCAGTTTACGCCAACAATCAACTGATGGCAGTGAAGAGAGTGCGCGTACAGAATCCCGCCCAGGGGTAGTGGTTTGAGGCGCAAAGTTCTAGACGGTTGACGAAATCAGGCGATTACACCAACTACGCACTCAAACGAGCATAAACCACTACGTTAGATCCCCACACCTTCCTGTCGTTTTTAGCGCAACCAGTCCGGGAGTTGCCCCGATTGGAGCATCAGGGGACCGAACGAGGTGACTCTCAGCTCGCTTTGGGATGGCACCACTTCGATCGCAAAAAAGCACACACCCTTTCGGTGCTGAGTGGTGGTGGCAGCGTAGTAGAACTTACGCATTGGTTTCTGGCGTCCGTCTGGATACATCTTGAAGCCAATCTCGTCATGCTTGAACTCACTATCGAGTGGCCGACCACAGTAATCGAACAGCTTTCGCATCTGCACTTCAAGTTGCTCGCGCCCACCGCTCTGAAAAATCTCGGGTTCCATCTCCCCCACAGCATCACTTACCTGATCCGCAACCAAATGGGCCATGAATGAATCGCTCACCTTCTGCGCTGCCGTTCGATCTATCGACGAACCAGACCTGCACCCCGCCAACACCAGCAAGGAAAGCAGGACCCAAACTGGTGCTCTCCTCCACAACGGTGAGCAGGTTCTCATGATCATGAGGTCTTCTACGCGACAGCACTGGATTGTAGCGGATTGTTGATGTAATCAGGCGTTTACACCAGTTTGCGCCGTTTGTTCGCCGGCACTCTGTTCGCTTTGGGATCACTCGGGCTTTAGGCATCGCGACACTTCTGTTTCCGCGATGAAGAGAGTGCCGTTTGTTCGTTGCCGTCCGGTAAATTCCGTTGACTGCCTCTGAGTTGGAGACTCGATACCCGACGCCTGGTCAGGTCTCATGAGCGGCGGAACGGTATATGGGGTCCCAAGGCCGTGCGCGAGGATAGCCGCCCAGAAAGCGATCAAGCGAGAGTTCAATCAGCATCGGGGCTGCGAATTTGATTGAGTTGAGCTGAAGCTCGGCGTCGGACGCGATTTCCATAACTGAACGTCCAGATCATTGTGACGACGGTTAGCGATCCGATAAGGATGGGCGAGAAAATCAGAACTTTCGATGTCGACAGATGGTAGACCAAAATAATTCGAAGAATCAGTTCGCCCACAAAAACGCACCCCCAGACTGCGGTGATCAGGCGATGTGAGAAGCGTACCTCACGCAATTTCCAGGCAGCGTTGAAGCGCGTCTGCCGCTCCAGGTCAGATCCAGCCATGAAATGTCGCCCAAAATAGAACATCAATGGACGCGGTAACAACAGCGAGACAAAACACAAGACGCCGAACGCACCGGTAAACAAAGACTCGCGAATCAGCAACAGAGGTGGGCTACCACCTAAAAGCAAGACAACACCGTTAAAGGCGATCCCGAGTAAAACGACCACTGAAATCGGATCTACCTGACCTCGGCGCGTAAAATCGAAGATGCTCTTTCCCAATGGAAAAGTGGTGGCAATTATGAGTGCGGTGAACTCAGAGGCGGACAGGTAATGCTTGGAAAGCTTATAGAGAACTACGGGGATGATTGCGTTAAGGGCGATGCCCCAAATTATGCCCCCCAGTTCCGGCCGCGACCTTTGCTCTTCGGCAGGTTGCATGAAGATTGAACTCTCGTTGGTCGCGGCCTCGGCGGGATACTCTATTATACGAGCGCTCACGACTGTCTTGCGCGCCTCACCTGCAACAGCCAAGAACGAAGTGCGCCGTCCCAAGCGTGTCAAATAAAGGCTCGCTCTAAACCCTTCACTAAATCCTTACCGCATAACTCACCGAAACCCACCAAAGTGTATTGACTAAAGAAACAATTAAATGATACAGTCAGCGGCCCATCGGAGGCGCGCCATGAAAGCTGCAATTTATGCCCGCGTGAGCACCGACAAACAAGAGAACCAGAACCAACTCGAACTGCTACGTGAATTCGCACAGAAACAGCATTGGGCCGTCGTGCACGAGTTCGTGGACACTGTTAGCGGATCTGGCAAACAGAACCGACCTGCATTCGAGCAGATGATGCTTTGGGCCAGTCAACGCAAATTTGACGTTCTGCTGTTCTGGAAGCTTGATCGCTTCTCGCGTGAGGGAGTGCGTCAGACGCTGCAGCATCTCACCAGGCTCGATCATTATGGGGTTGGCTGGCGTTCCTATACGGAGCAATTCTTGGACTCAACGGGTATTTTCAAGGACGCGCTTCTGTCGATCCTTGCGACCCTCGCCCAGCAGGAGCGGATCGCTATCTCCGAACGAACGAAGGCTGGGCTGACCCGCGCCCGCAAGGCCGGCAAGAGGCTGGGTCGTCCAGTGGGGAGTGTTACTGTCGTCCTGAAACTAGCTGACATCGAGCGACTGCAAAAGGAAGGGCTAGGACTGCGCGCCATCGCTAGGAGGCTGGGATGCTCCGTTAATACCGTGCAACGTGTCCGGCACAGTAACTGTATGCAAACCGCCGTCGGAATTAAACAGACATCTCAGAAAAGGACCACGTAGGTTTTCGTACAGTTCCTGCTCGTTTAGTTGGGCAATCCAGAATTCTGGAAGTTCGCCGGCGGTCTGCAACAGTCGAGGTGGGAGCACAAGGCTGCGGCGCGGACCGCCGCACGTAAACACCAAGACCGCGCTTCAGGTTCCCCCAGTTAACGCGGTCTGTCTCTGTCCGCACCACTATCCGCGGCTAGACGCGCATTGCCTCAGTTTTAGGGTCTCGCCTTGAAGCCGTGCACGTGGCCGAATTGATCCGTTAAGACGCCGACCACAATTCCGTCGTCGTTCATCCCAAATACGAAAGTATCGTGAGATCCTGGGGGATCGATGACGTCGTACACACCGTCTCGGAATACAAAGCCGTGATTCGGGGCATGGCATTCCGCTGCAGAGTTTACAATCCCAAATGCTCCGGCGATGTCTCCTCGCTCATTGATTGCGCGAGCGTGGGAACAGGGGAAAATAGTTCCCGGAGGTTCGAGTAACAGAACATCGTTCGACAGTTTTCGATAGCCGCGGGTTGACTGGTCGGAGGTAAGCACTACATCCCCTATCAATACTCGCCCGTTGTCCTGTGCTCCGTGCACACCTATGTTTGGCCCCCCATTGACGTAGACGGTGTGAAACGCTCCATTGGATAGGATGAAGCCTCGAACCACACCTGACGCGGTAACGTATTGTCCCGTGATATCGCCGGTGTTGTTGATTCCGAACGCGATCGTGGAACTGGCGCCGGGATAATCAATTTTCGTGAACTTCCCGTCACGAAGCAGGAAAGCGTGTCCCCCGCTCGCGTCGCCAAATGCTCCAACGATGTCACCCCTAGCGTTCATGGCGCGTGCCGATGCATCGCCCGGGTAGACGATATTTGAAAAGATCCCATTGCGGAGGAGAAAGTCATGACCGACACCATCGAGGCCGACATAGAAACCAATGATGTCGCCACGGGCATTAATGCCGCGGACGATTGTCAGGCTACTACTTGGCACGTCAATTCTCGAATAGCGGTAGTCAGTTGCGAATACCGCTGAAGAGAGGGCCAACATAAACAAGAAGGTAACGATTATCTTTCGTGAGATGCTGCTCATTGTGAATCTCCTTTGTAATTGGTGCGACTCTCAGAACTTCTCGGAACCGAGAGCAGTGCGTCGTGCTCTTTCTTTGAATTCGTGTTTATCCTGCGTGGCCGTTGAACTAGAAAACTGACGCGACTAGCCCTGCCATGACAGTTCTTTGCTCAAATCCAGATCCATCCAAATGGTCCTAAGGGGTGTTCGACAAAGCCCCTACGAATGTTGAATCTGAGTTGTAGAGGAAGAAATTGTTATAAGTTGAGTCGTATAGTGCGAACCAGTCAACTGGCACACCTCCGATGGTTCCCGCCAGATTTAAAGACGACCCTACTGTCGAGCCACTTAAAACAAACGGCGAACCGTTCTCTGTGCCTGAGGCAGTCAAATCGAACGTGTTGGCCGTAGATTTGAAGTGGGCCACGATGACATGGGCGCTGCCATTGAAAGTCAAAGTTCCAGAATAGGTTTCGCCTGAAAATGCAATGGGATCGTGATAGCCTACGACGCTCCCGTGATCTTCGGGAAAGCCGCAGGCGGCGGGAGTGGAATAAGTTCCATTAACACTGTTCCCGCCATTATTGGAAGCTGACGCGGTCGTAACAACAGACCCCAAGGCACCGGTCTCAGACAAGTCAAGAGACACGGCTGCACTCGAAACGGTGGCGTCGACTGTTACATCACCCACACTCCCGCTGTCGCTATCGCATTCTCCACCCAGACGCTTCAGTTCAACCTCGAGTGTGGTGGTACATCCTTTCGGCTGAAAGATGAGGGCGCTGGCCTTATGGGCAAAAATGTGATTTCCATCCTCGGATAGATTGGTCTCCAGGGCCAAGCAACTGTGCGACACCGCGGAGTTGAAGAAGAAGACCCATGACCCCGGGATGCTTAATGGAGTGGAAAGCTGACAGGTCAGCGTGCCGGAGCCGTGTAGCGGGCCTCCTTTTCCGGCGGCAGACGCGGTCATGGTAATGGGCCCGCCCACCACCAGGCAGGTGGCGACTCCGGTCGTTGGATCGATGGTCGCGATATTCGAATCAGACGACGCCCATTGCACCGGCAAACTCGGCTGCGTCGAAGGGGCCTGATTGAAAATGCCGGTAGCGCTAAAAGTGACCGTGCCATTCGGTGCGATGGCTTGGCCGCTCCCCGGTTGCACAGTGACCCCGATAAGCTCACGCGGCCCAACACCAATCGGAGGGGCTCCGCCGCCGCCGCAACCCGCCAACACCATGCCAAGGAATGCTACCCCTCCCAACGCGCAGAAAATCGGGGTCACTCTTCGCCCGGTCCGATATGGCCGTGAAGAATTCCTCACCTTATCTCGCAATCCAAATTTGGCTTGAACTTTGCCTTCTGCCTGCATTACCTGGCTCCATTTCCGTGATGTCACTCGCGTTTCCCATTGCGCCGCTGGGAAAGTCGCGGGACACAGTCCCTCAAATTGCGGTGGAGGGCAATGCACCACGCTTCATTTCTTCTTTAACTCTTCTTCAACAGACAAGCTACTCAAACCAGACGAGTTACTCGCTAACAAGGGCCGATATGTTTTGACCCGCTTCGTGGCACCTGTTACTCTCGCCGCCGGTGGTCAGTCTTGCCCAGTGTGATTCCCGCACCGCAACGTCTCTCGTTTGGCCCCTTCGAAGCAGACTTGCGTTCTGGCGAATTGCGAAAGCAGGGAATAAGGGTGCGGCTGCAGGCGCAGCCCTTTCAGTTGCTGGTAATGCTGCTGGAGCGACCGGGGGAACTGGTCACCCGCGAAGAGATTTGCCAGAGACTTTGGCCAGCCGATACCTTTGTCGACTTTGACCGCAGCCTGGGAACTGCCGTCAACAAAATTCGCGAGGTCTTGAACGACTCCGCCGCCGAGCCTCGATTTATTGAGACGTTACCTCGCCGCGGCTATCGATTCATTGTTCCAGTCGTTACGCTTGCAGACCCATCTCAAGATGTAGAGCCTCCGTCTTCATCAGCACCGGAACCTAATAAGGAAGAGGAGGATCATCGCAGTCCATTCCAGCGAAGCCTGGTCTGGATTGGTGTGTGTGTCGTTCTGGTTGTTGCTGCACTGGTTGCGTGGTACTGGCGTCGCCCCCATCCAATCCAGTCGATCGCAGTGCTCCCGCTTGCAAATCTTTCCACCGATCCCAATCAGCAATTTTTCGCGGACGGCGTGACCGACGAACTCACCACGAACCTTGCCCAGATCGCTTCACTCCGTGTGATCTCGCACACATCGGCGGTCGCTTGTTGGAGCGCCCATAAGTCTGCTTCCGAGATCGCGCGCTGTTTGGGAGTCGACGCCCTGGTCGAGGGTTCGGTAGTACGGTCCGGCGATCGAGTGCGTATCAACACTCAACTTATTCATGCCGCCTCAGATCGTCATTTGTGGGCGCACACCTATGACCTGCAATTGAATGATGTCCTAACTGTGCAAGGCGAACTGGCCCGCGCGATCGCCGCCAGTGTGTCGCACACTCTGACTCCGCAAGAGGCGGCTCGCCTCTCCCGGCCACACCCCATGAGCCCGGAGGTCGCCCTTCTCTACTTCAAAGCCTCCAATCTCTTGGCTAGGACGGACGCGAGACAGGCTCGAGACCTCTTCCAGCAGGCCACCGAACTGGATCCCGACAGCGCGGAATCCTGGGCCGGGCTAGCTGATGCGTGGCACACGATGGGAGTGCAGGGCGACTTCGACGCCTTCGACCATGCCAAAGAGGCTGCCAGGAAAGCTCTTGAAATCGATCCCTCCCAGGCGCAGGCGCTCATGGCTTTGGGCGCTATGTCTTTTGGTTATGACTGGAACCCGGCGCAGTCGGAGGAGTACTTTCGGCAGGCGATTGCCTCCCGGCCGAACTACGCCATGGCCCACGCTCTCTTCGCCATCACCCTGGCACACCGCGGAAGGACCGAGGAGTCCATTAAGGAAATCAAGCTGGCCGCTCTCCTGGATCCAGTTTCTGTACCGATCAATTCCTTCGCGTGGCATGTGTATTTCTGCGCGCGCCAGTACGATGAGGCTCTGCGAGTCATCCAAGCAGCGAATGAATTGGACCCCTCGTTCCGTGCCGTATATGGACGCCTCGCCCGCAGTTGGGACCAAAAAGGCGAGTATCAGAAGGCCATCGACACGCGCGTTCGCGGTCGCATCGTTGCCGGGGAATCCCCCGAGAAGGCAAACCAGGATGTCGCGGGGCTTCGCGCCGCACTTGCGTCGGGCGGGCGGCGCGGGATGTGTCAGTACGAGCTGGACAAGACCCCACCTGAGGAGCGTTACAGCACCGGGCCGGCAGCCTTGTATCTGTGCTTAGGAAACAGGGATGCCGCGCTCGATGCATTGGAAAAGGGGTACCAAAACAGGGAGCCCTACTTAATTGTCTGGATCATCGCCCCGGAGTTTGACACGCTTCGCTCCGAGCCGCGTTATCAGAAAATCCTCCATGATCTCGGCCTGTCATGATTGCCAGTCCACGTGTTCGCACACTTAGCATTGCGGCGGCGGTTGCGGCCGGCTGTCTGGTGGCGGGCATTGCACTATTTTTCCCGCCCACCGCGTGCGCGCAGGCGCTCAGCGGGATTAATGGCACGATCACCGATCAAGGTGGTTCGGCCATGCCCAACGCCAAAATCACAGTCCTGAATATTGATACCGGCGTCCGAAGGAATGCAGAATGCAGTTCGGTGGGAGGGTACTACATCACGGATCTAATCCCGGGAACTTATACGGTTACAGTCGAGAGGGCGGGATTCAAAGCTTCAATCCAAAAGAATGTCCTCGTGCAAGCAGGAATGCAGTCGACGGCAAACGCCACACTGATGGTGGGCGATGTCTCTAGTACAGTTGAAGTGACGGCTCCAGAGATTTCACTTCAGACGGAGCAGCCGCTGATCGGTACGACCATCCAACATAAACTTTTGGAGGAACTACCGATAGTTCTCGGTGGATCGATGCGTCAGATCGACGGGTTCATGGCTTTAGTGCCCGGAGTATCGCGTGATGCCCGCATCGACGGAGGACTGGATTTCCAGAACGAAGTTGTCTTTAACGGTGTTCCGATTGCGTTTGCAGAGTTTCAGGGGTTCCAGTATTTCATCAACCCGCCTTTTGATTTGGTGAAAGAGTTTACGGTGCTGCAGGGCGCATTCTCGGCGCAATATGGCCTCGCGCACGGCGTCGCCCAGTATCAGTTTCAATCCGGCACCAACGCCATTCATGGCAATACCTTTGCAACTTACCGCGACGCCTTCTTCGATGCCCCTGGTGCTTTCAACGGCGTCAATCCTAACAACCGAGGGGTTATTGGCGAGCCAAATACAGATCATGAATTCGACTGGGGTTTCACTGCGGGTGGTCCATTACGAATTCCAAAGCTTTACGACGGAGGAAACAGGACATTCTGGTTTGCAAGTATCGAAAAATTTCGCCAGGCATTTGCACAACCTGCAGTGACGGTTCCGACTCAAGCACTCCTAAATGGCGATTTCAGCGCACTAGTCATCCCAGGTACGACTACTCAGATTCCAATCTTTGTTCCCATCTCGTGGCGGAGTGACCCATCGCTGATGCCTGCAGGATGCGATCCGGGTGCGGCTCCTGGCCTACAGTTTCCTGGCAATGTGATCCCACAGAGTTGTTTCAGCACAGTTTCGAAGTCGTTGTTGAGATTTGTTCCTAAGGCGACATCGTCAGGCGAAGTCAGTAACTTCCAACCGGGGTTCGTTCCACTCGATGCGCACACGGTCTGGGGTTTTACTCTCGATCACAATCTCACTGCCAAACAGGCACTTCACGGAGTCTACTGGCGCAATGAAGAGCACCTGGCCGGTGGTTTCGTCGACAACCCCTTGAACAATACGACCACCAACAATTGGTATGGCAGTGGATTACTGGTCACTTATTCTGATGAAATCACACCACGACTGATGCTCACTGGAGGCATCAGCCGGACGAGTGAAGTTTTTCGTTTCAACCAGCAGCGGCCAATCGGCAGTTTTGCCGGCGTCGAACCCTCCCCTGGTGGAGGCGTGTTCCTGCCTGGAATTAACTTCCGCGGCGGCCAGTGGCAGCCTCTGAACTGGGGTACCGATGGTTTGCAGTATGCCATCAATTACAAACACGGACTCGGAATCGCCAACAATTGGCTCTACATGCGCGGCAGGCACAACATCAACTTTGGCGTCGATATTCGCCGCACCTCTCAGGATGACCAGGAATGCATACCCTGCGCAGGCTCCTTGATCTTTGATGCTGTGACGACTGCGGATCCGGCTAAAGATGCGGTAGGCGACCTCACGGGCAACGGCTTCGCGAGTTTTCTGCTCGGCGTTGCACACGGCGCGTTTCGGGGCGGCTATGCCCCAACCACCAAGTTACACAATTTTTATGTTGCGCCCTATTTTCAGGACAACATAAAACTTACTCCGCACTTTACGTTGAATTGGGGACTCCGGTGGGATCTGGCATTTCCGTTTTCCAACGACAACCGGGCGAATCGGCTGGTCCTTTTCAATCCATCAATTCCGAACGCAGCCACCATCAACCCTGTCACCGGCAAGGCGAAATTGGGCGCAATGGCGATTCTTGGTAAAGATTGCGATGGATGCGTGGGTTGGGACCGTCCGGACATGCAATGGAAACACTTCAGCCCACGTCTGGGATTCGCGTATCAATTGAACAGTAAGACGGTCTTGTTGGCAGGCGTCTCGTTCAGCTTCCTGAATTCCGGCGCCTTCGAATACGGGACTAATCACGTGGCCGTCAAGTTTGGCAATAGTTTGAATGGCTTCGTTGGTTTTGATGGGGAGGGCCAATTCCCCGGGTTTGGCCAGTGGGACAACACGCCGCTTCCATCGCCTCCGAAAGTCTCTTTTTCGCCGGAGTTCTTTAACGGACTCGATGTTAGTGAGATTCATCGGCACATCGATCAGGCCTACAATGAGCTATTCTCCATTGGGATACAGCGCGAGCTTCCTTGGAGCATGTTCACTTCGGTCTCATATGTTCACAGTCACGATTTGCACTTGCCGGCGGCTTTGATTCGCCGCAATTCGGCCAATCCTAAATTTTTATCGCTTTGCCCGGATGGTCTGGAGCGCGAGCAAGACTGCATTCTTCTCAAGCCCTGGACGACGGACGCGGCCCAAGCGGAATTGAAAGCTCAGGGGTTTGGGCAGTTCGGCGGATTCTTCACTCCTTACGAGAGCTTCCTGGACGACTACGGGGATCATGCACCACTTGGCAAAGCATTGCTGCCATTCCCGCAATTCAGAGTAATTTTTAATCCCTTCGACACTACCGGTGCGGATAAATATGACGGACTCCAAATCAGTCTCCAAAAGCGGACCGGCAGTGGTCTGACCCTGTTGCTGGCTTACACCTTGTCTAAAACCTTTTCTAATACAGACACCAGCTTCACGGATGCCAACACCAGGGGACTAAACCAGTTCAATCCCGATGGGGAGTGGTCTGTTGCGAGAGATGACCGCACTCACGTATTGAGTATCAGCCAGGTTTATGAGTTGCCGTTTGGTCCGGGGAAAAAGTACTTGAACCATCAGGGAACCCTGATGAAGAACCTCGTGGGAGGCTGGCAAATTTCCGGAAATTACTATTATGCCAGTGGTACGCCAGTGCAAATTATAGAGATTGGCCGCCCTTTGGGTTTCACCAACGCCCCGAACCGGCCCAACATTCTGCCTGGCCCTTTCGATGTGAATTGGGACAACTACTACACAGGCCAGCCCGTCTTCAACGTCAAAAAGTTTCAGTATCCGGGGGCTTGGAGAGTAGGCAATTCCTCTCCCTACTATTCGAGCTTGCGGAATCCCTTTGAGAGTAATGAATCACTCGGCGTTGCCAAGCAGTTTTTCTTTAGTGAAAAAATTACTACAGAATTGAGAGTTGATTTCGACAATGTCCTAAACCGAATGCAAGTCTGCGGCGCGGACCACCTGAACAATGTTGAACACGACGCTGGGTTTGGAGTGGTTTCTCCGGGCTTAGTTTGCCAGGGGAATTTGCCGCGACGGGGCCAGGCCTTCTTCAAGATCACTTTTTGAGGCGGGAAGTATGTTGCAAGTACCCCGCTTTTGAACCAAGAACTTTAAATTCCACCTGAGCAGACAAATCTAGAGGAAAGTGGCCCAAGGCTACACCTCAAGGGATAGGGGTCCGCCGTAAAGACAAAGATTGAGCCGAAGCTAGGGGGAAGAAATCAACGCATGAAGTTAACTCGCAAGCAGCGCGCTCCAGTGAATCAGGGCCGACAAGAGGCGCAGTGTGCTGTCTGCAAGCATGCTCGCCGGCACGAAATCGAAGAACTGGCACTGCCTTTGGCAAGGAAGGTCTTGGGCCGCCGAAGCCAATGATTCTAGATCGTCCACAACCCGAGTGGCTGGACCTGAAGACGCTGCAGCGCTATGCCTGCGTGTCCGAGCGCACGCTTCGGGAGTGGATACACAGGCCCGTTAATCCGCTGCCGGCCTCTCAGGTGGGCACGAAGATGCTGATTCGTAGGAGCGCATTCGATCAGTGGCTGGAGCAGCATCAGATAAAGTCGGTTGACGTAGGTTGTATTGTGGAAGAAATCGCAGCGGGGGTAATGGGAGCAGACTGATGGGTGTGACGATCCGCAAACGTGCTGGCAAGTGGTACGTTTTCGTGAACTATCACGCGCGCAGAAAGGCGAAATGTGTCGGGAGCCGAGAGTCGGCGGAACAGATTCGGCGACTGTTAGAGGCTAAGCTCGCACTGGGAGACATGAGCATCCTAGACCCGGAAGAGACCAAAATGCCTACCTTCGACGCGTATGCCGATCAGTGGATGCGAGACTACGCTCGGGGTTGAGTGCAAGTCTTCCACGGCCCATCGAGGGGGTAGTGCGCCAGTACCTTCGGCCGAGGGCATCCGCAGGGTTCGACTACATGATCTCCGACACACTTTTGGGTCTCTGCTGATTCAGAACGGCGCGTCAATTGTGTACGTCAAGGAGCAGATGGGGCATAGCTCGATTCAGGTCACGGTCGATACCTACGGCCACCTGATTCCCGGAGGCAATGTCGCTTTCGTGGACCGTTTGGACACGGTTGCGTCAGCCAATGCGAACTCAAGTCCGCAACAATCCGCAACTCCCGCGCAACTGGGAGAAAGCAGCCAGAGCGGGATTCCAGCGGAAATTATTGATTTGATTGGTGGCGGCGGTAGGACTCGAACCTACGACCTACGGATTATGAGACCGTCGCTCTAACCACCTGAGCTACACCGCCACGGTGTTAAACAACGCAAAATAAAAAAACATGATGTGGTTGGCACTTTCGTGCCGTCGCATGTTGTGGCATTTTCGCCTGCAAGTGTGTGCATGGCAGGCATCAACGCGATTCCATGTGCGAGGGTTCGGGTGCTTTCATGTTCGCTACTGTGTCACCGAGATTGTAGAAGGGACACCCGGTAAGAAGCAAGAATCGCACCTCAGTGACACATGTGATTAACGAGGTCGAGGCGGAGTTCTGCTGAGGAACCTGCTGCCAATCCAAGCTCTGGAGACACAATCACTGGCGCAGGTCTAAGATGTGTTTCTGGTAACATTTTGCTCCTATGAGCAAGAATCCACTGAGAGATTTGCTTAATATCTTGCGCCAGCAAGAGGAAGCCCTAGCACAAGCCATCGCCGAGTTGGAACAGCACAGCTTCATTACCACTACGAATAGCTACATCACGCCAAACGCGCGTCGCATGAAAATGTCAGCCAAAGTACGCGCGAAGATCGCAGCGGCGCAACGGAAGAGATGGGCGAAATGGAAGAAGGCCAACAAAAGAACTGCCCCCAACAAGTAAAAGGCGCGTAATCCGGGCGAACAAAGCAAAAAGGCTCCTCCGACCGAGGAGCCTTTTTTGTTGTTAAGGATTTACTGAGTCAGCGCACTGCCAACCGTAGAAAAAACATTGTCACTGTTCCCACCCACGATTCGGACTGTGCTGACCACCAGCACTAGAATCACTGCCAACACAACGGCGTACTCTGCGATGGCCTGACCTTCATCAGACCGAAGGAGCAACAGGAGTTTTTTCAAGGGGAGTCTCCTTATGAGCCGGAGTGTCGTCCGTCCCATCTGTGCTGTCAATACTCGTTAGGGCACCTGCCTGCTCGCCGTGTTACCAAAGTAACTTTATGACGCACGGTTGGATTGTTATACCGGGAGCGCCATGAAATCGCGCCTCGACAAAGCCTTGCGCAAAGCATTCGAACGCGAGCGAAAACGGGAAGAAGCAGACCCGACCATCCCAGCACAACGCGCTGAAATCATGAAGAGGCTTGCGGAGGCAGACCGGCGTAGGGCAGAAGAACAACGCCAAGCCGAAGAAGAACGCCGGGCCGAAGCACAACGCGCTGACGCAGCAAATGCTCGCCTTCTCTCTTTTCAGAGTTCAAGGCCAAAGCCAATACCCGAACCCGCGTCTGTACCGAAGTTTGGGAAGTTGGTTGACCCGAAGACTTGCCCGCATCTGCTAACTAGCTACGGGCACTGCGAGCAGTGCGGTGAGAGCGTTATTCAGGGTGATGGGGTCGCGTGGTATCGCAAGAAACACGGCTGAGATTTCACCACCAACTCCCGAATCATCATCAACAAAAAAGAGAAGCAAAAGCGACGGTCACCGATGACGGCTCTTTTCTGAATGAAAAGCGGCAAACCCTATCGCAACTTTCATCGCATTGAAGCGCCCAACTTGGATAATTTCAGCGCCCTGTATACGCAGAAAGCCTCGGCAACCACATGAAAGCACGTGCTGCATCATCTGCGAGGAAATTATAAGATCGTCGTTCTAACCACCTGAGCTACACCGCCACGGTGAACGCGAAGGCTCGCATAGGCGGAGCTGTGCGCTCCGTCGGCCCAACGGGTCAAACGCCAGGTTCCCGATCTTCTAAATCCTAGCTTGTTCTAAGGATGGGACACACGAGCAACCGGCCGCTACTGGCACAGGCAAAAAACCACGCCAAGCCAGGCGGCACATTGCGGACGCTGATCAGCCGATCCGACGGGTTGCTTTATTGGTTGAGGCTGCTACCAACTTGTGAGAACACGTTATTCGCGTTCGATCCGATCAGACGGATCGTGCCAACCACCAGCACTAGAATCACCGCGAGCATCACAGCATACTCGGCGATATCCTGACCGCTCTCTTCGTTCCAAAGCCGCGTGAACAAAGCCCCCATAGTTCCTCCCATAGTGTGTTCTGGACTCCAAATGATACCAATTTTCAAACCGAACGCTGCCTGGACGAAGTGGGCTGGGTGTCTGCGAGAACGGTACAGCGAAGTTATCTTGCTGTCAAGAAAGAGAATGCATCCCGGCTCGCAAAAACGGCGCGGGCAGCGGATTTTGGCTCATCTCATCCGCCGACGGGGTGTCTGCGGCTTGCAACTTCCCCGGCAACGTTCGAAACTAGCCAGGGATGAAAACCATCGCTGTCATTCCAGCCCGGCTGGCGTCCACACGTTTGCCCCGGAAGATGCTCCGCGAGATCGCAGGAAAGCCGCTGATCGCTCGGGTCTACGAGGGTGTCCGGGCCTGCGCCAATCTTGCTGAGGTCATCGTCGCAACCGACTCCCAAGAAATCCTTGATTTTTGCGCGGCCGAAGGGTTCGCGGTCCGGATGACATCGGGCGCGCACCGCAGCGGAACCGAACGCGTCCATGAGATTTCGACCTTGATTCCCGCTGACGTTTATCTCAACGTCCAGGGGGACGAGCCTCTCACCCGCCCCGAGCACATCCATGCGCTGATTGGCCTCATGCAAAACGATGCCGTGCAGATCGGCACCCTGATGACCCTATGCGGTGAAGCTGATATCGCGTTGCCCAGCGCGGTCAAGGTTGTTACCGACTCCACGGGCCGCGCTCTTTACTTTTCTCGTGCCACGATTCCGTTTGATCGCGATGGCAGCAGGCCCCGCTATCACAAGCACCTGGGATTCTACGCGTACCGTAAAGCTGCTCTCGACCGGTTCGTGACATGGCCGGAGTCATCTCTTGAGCGAAGCGAACGTCTAGAGCAACTCCGCTTTCTTGAAAACGGTGTTCCCATCCATGTCGCGGAAGCGCCCTACGACACGATCGGTGTCGACACCGAGGAAGATGTACGGAGAGTGGAAGAAGTTCTCGGTAAGTTGTGAGGCTTTTAAGACTAAGCGCGCCGCGCGGCCGGACGCATACGCGCCCAGGCTTCTGCGGCCTCCACGCGCTTGGAGATTGCCGGATGAGAATGAAACAGCAGTTCCACCCATTTGGATGGCGTCCGTTCCGCCAGGTTCTGGCTGGCCAGCTTGTTCATGGAAGTGATAACGGATCGACGGTCGCGATCGACTTGAATGCGTATCGATCAGCCTGCCGTTCGTTGTAGCGCGAGTAAGCATTCAAGGCCGGCATCAAGATCAGCGACAGCACGGTCGCAACCAGCACCAGCAGCGGCAAGTTGGCGAAATCTGAAAGCGTTTCGAACACTCCGTGTCTGTCGATGGCCCAGTGCAACACCTGGTTTGTGGCCCAGAAACCGAATAGCGTGATTCCCGCCTGAACAAAAATACTTTTCAGGATATGCCGGTGCACATGATGTCCGAGTTCATGGGCGAGCACGGCTTCGATCTCATCGGGTGAATAGTTGTCGAGCAAAGTATCGGCAAGAATAATTCGTCGGGTCGCGCCGAGTCCGGTCAGCGCTGCGTTGGCCTTTTTGCTTTTCTCCGACAGGTTCCACTTGTATACGCCGCGCACGCGCGTGCCCGCTTGCTCGCCGAGACGCGTGAGGCGCTCCTTCAAGTCATCATTGTGAAGAGGCTCAAACTTGTAAAAGATCGGGAACAGGACGACGGGGGCAATCTGCGCGAACAGAACGAACAAAAGCAGAAATACGCCCCACGCGATCAGCCACCAGTGTTCAGGCGATTGGCGGATAATGAAGTACAAAACTTCGGCGACAATCGTTGCCAGCACTAGGCCGACCAGCCATCCTTTCAGTTCGTCCCACGCCCAAGAAAGACGCCGTTGGTTCGACAGGTGGAAATGGTGCTCAAGACGAAACCCGTAGTATTCAAGTCCGAAGCTTAGGATCTTGCTGAAAAGCAGCAGCATAAAAACATAAAGGAAGACGGCCAGCGGATAGTTTTCAAAACCGAGGCGCAGCGCGAGATCCCGCAGGGTGCCGGTCCAGCCCGTCACTAGCAAAGCAATGAGGAAAACGACTCCAATGGCGAAATCAGCGAAGCCAAGCCATCGCTTTATGCGGTTGTAACGCCGCGCCTCGGCCGAATCCTCCACGAGTAAGCCTGTCTCTTCCGCGAAATTCATCAAGATGGGATTATCGCTGATCTCTGAGCAAATCGTGCTGCCGCCTGCCGCTCCGGAGTTCAATGTACCCTAGGACGCGATTGTGCCGCGGGAGGGTTAGCTCGACAGGACAAATTTTTCCCCGGCAGCGAGCATCTCCTCCACCAACTCGGGGGTAGCCGCTTCCGCATAAAGCCGCAGCAACCGCTCCGTTCCCGAGGCGCGAAACAGGATCCAGGCCTCGGCTCCCTTGTCCGGTTGCGGTGCATCCAGGAAAAACTTCACCCCGTCTTTCGCTTCTTTTTTCAGAATGCTGAACGTGCCCAGCTGGCTCTGATCTGGAGCTCTTCGAATTGCGCTCTGCTTCACCTCGTCGGTGATGTGAAGGTCGCGGCGGCCGTAGTAGTGAGGCCCGAATTTGCGCTGCAGATCGGCCACCAGCTCTCCGAGCGGCTTGCCCTCTTCCGCCATTACATTCGCCAACAGCAGTGAATTGAGAACGCCGTCGCGCTCTGGCAGAAAGCGCCCGAATCCGATGCCTCCGGATTCTTCGCCGCCAATCAAGATCTCGCGGTCCATCATCAGATCGGCAATGTATTTGAAGCCGATGGAGGTTTCGTGCAGAGTGCGTCCGTGCTTCGCGGCGATGCGGTCGAGCATCTTCGTCGTGTTGAAGGCGCGCACAACATCGCCCGGCCATTTCTTGCGCACCAGCAACCAGTTCAACAGGATTGCGAAACATTTGTGGGAATCGACAAAGCTGCCGTCCTCGGCCACTGCGCCAATCCGGTCTGCGTCCCCGTCAGTCGCCAGCCCTGCATGGCACTTTTCGTGCACTACAGTTTGCTGCAACATCTTTATGTGGGGAAGGATGGGTTCGGGATTGATGCCAGGAAAAAGCGGATTCACTTCCTGCCGGATGGCCACGTGCTCGATTCCATGAGCGGTAAAAATTCCGCCGATCACGCCGCGGCCGGAACCGTACATTGCATCGACGGCCAGCCTGAACTTCGCTTTCGCTATCAGGCGAAGGTCGGCGAAGCTTGAGATGGCGGCGACGTACGCTTGCTTGAGGTCGACCTGTTCGATCGCGGCAGTCTTCCCCTGCGGCATGGCTTCAGCAGCCAGTTCGTCCTCGAGCGATTTCATGATCGAAGGGGTGGCGGATCCGCCGAAATGCCCTTTGAACTTCACCCCGTTCCAGTTCCACGGGTTGTGGCTCGAGGTAACCATGACGCCGCCGGCTGCGCCGTGCGCTTTCACTGCATAAGAAACGGCGGGTGTGGGAAGGTAATCGTTCGAAATGCGGACGGGAATGCTGGCAGCAGCAATGACGCCGGCCACCAACTGTGCCGCTCTCTGCGACGCATAACGTGTGTCGTACCCGATGAACACGCCTCCCGCTCTGTTTTCGTGCTTCAGTACGTGCGAGGCGATCGCTCCCGCCACGCGGCGCACGTTGTCGAAAGTGAAGTCGTCGGCGATCAGGCCGCGCCATCCATCGGTGCCAAATTTGATCTGGGTCATGTATTTTGTCTTGGTCGTCGACAAGACGCGGCCGGGCCTGCGTCAGCTGTTACACCAGATGTTTCAGCTTCTTTTCGTCCAGGTATTTCACGACCTTGCCTACGTCTTGCGATTTCTCGCGCGTTGTAATCAACAAAGCATCGTCTGTCTCTACGACCACCAGGTTTTCGACGCCGACGACAGCAACAAACTTACCCGGCGAATGAACGTAATTTCCGCGGGCGTTGAGCGAGAACGTCGCAGTCGCATGGATGAGGTTTCCGTCCGCCGGCCTTGTTTTTGCGGAGCGATGCTCGTGCAAAGCAGTCCAGGAACCGAGATCGTTCCATCCGAAGTCGGCGGGCAGGCAGAAAATGTTTGACGCGCCTTCCCCTTTTGCCGAGCGCGGCTCGAGCAACGCGTAATCTACGCTGATGTCATCGCACTTCGGGTAAAGGCGGCGAAACGTCGCGGAGAATTTGCGCGTGCCATAGGTCGCTGCAATCTTCTCGAGAACAGCTGCGGTGTTCGGCAAATGCTCTCGAAGCGCGTTGACCACGGTGCGCGCGCTCCACAAAAACATGCCGCTATTCCAGTAGTAGTTTCCTGCTCGCAAGAATTCTTCGGCGAGTTGGGCGTGCGGTTTTTCGGTGAACCGACGCACGCGCAGCGCGCCAGAATCCGCGCTGGCACCCGCCTCGATATATCCGTATCCGGTCTCGGCGCGGGTTGGACGAATGCCGAGCACGACGATATTCTCGCCGGCAGCGGCTAGCACCACGCCTTTTTTCAGCGTCTCTCGATAACGATCGGTATCTTCAATCACCTGGTCGGATGGAAACAGACCAAGTACTGCGTTAGGGTCAGTCCGCATCAGCACGAATGCGGCGAGCCCGATCGCCGGCGCAGTATTCCGGCCGATCGGCTCCGCGACGATTCGCAGCTTTTTCATTGATCGAAGCTGCTTTGCGATCTCCCTCTGCAGGTCTTCGTTTGTGATGATCAGAAATTGCCGCGCGGGAGCCAGCGGCAACAGGCGCGCGACGGTCTGCTGGATCATCGTCTGTTTCCCGTCGAGCGCGAGCAACTGCTTGGCACGGCGCTTTCGACTGAGCGGCCAAAAGCGCGTGCCTCGGCCGCCAGCGAGAATCACGGGATAGAAATTAGGGGTTGAATCCGGCACCGGTTTTCGGGATCTCTTCAAAGTCGCGTTCTCAAAGTCTCGTTCTCGGTTCAGGCAGCGCCGTTCCCGGCACATACGCTTTCAGAAATTCCACAGTCCACTGCGGGCGGACGCGGAACGATCGAATGCCCGCCGGAATCACCACCGCGTCACCCTTTGCGACAGTAACCGCCTCACGACCGTCCGCTTCGATGACGCCGCATCCCTCGACCGCGACTAGAACCTGCACTGATGACTTCCCTGACGCGTCCTCAGTGCCAAAATCGAGCGGTTCTTTCAGATCGTACAAGTCCACTACAAAGTATGGCGCAGCAATCAGCTCGGACCGAAAATTCCTTGTGCTGCCGAGCTTCGAAGGCGCCGGGCGCAGCGTCTTGCCCGAGGCTACCTTTTCCTTCACCACTGCGAGCCCGTCTTTCAAATGCAGTTCCCTCGGGCGACCGTAATCATACAGGCGATAGGTCGTGTCCGATTGTTGTTGCGTCTCTACGATGACCGATCCCGGTCCCAAGGTGTGTACGGTGCCGCCCGCAACATAAATCATGTCGCCCGCAAAAACGTCAATCCAGTTGAGCAGAGTCTCGGCGCTCTTGGATTCAATGGCCTTGGCAAGTTGATCGCGCGTGACGCCTGTCTTCAGTCCCAGCGCAATCTGCGAGCCCGGCTTGGCATGAGCGACATACCAGCATTCCGTCTTCCCCCACGGCTCTCCTCGTTCGCGTGCCGCAGAATCGTCAGGATGCACCTGGACAGAGAGCTTTTCGTGCGGGAACAGAAACTTCAAAAGGAGTGGGAACCGTTCGGCCTCGTGCGGCGAATCGCCAACGAGCCCGCGCGAGAGCTCTTGTGTAACGCCATTTAATGTTCGACCCGCCAGCGGACCGTTCGCGATGATGCTGTTGTCCCCAGTCAGCCAGGCCTCGCCGATCTTTTCCGCGAACTTGTGGTTCGGATAAATCGGCGCAAGCTCAGTGCCGCCCCATGGGCGAGGATCGAACAGAGGCTTCATCAGCAGTGGGTATAAGTCAGCCATCGTAGTTAAACAAAAGGCCGCCTTCGCAGGCGACCTATCATTGTATGAATCCGACGTCGAAAAGCTTTCCTTCGTGTGCCTTCTTGTCCTTGGTGGTTGTCGGTCTACAGCGCCCCAAAATACTTCCGCATCCGTTCCAGCGCCTTATCGAGGTTCTCCATAGACGTCGCGTACGAAATGCGAATGTGATCGGAAGTTCCGAAGCCTTCCCCGGAGACGCACGCCACGTGCGCGTTATGCAGTAGACCGCGGGCCACGTCTGCCGCCGACTTGATGCCACTCTTACCGAAAAAAGCCGACACGTTCGGGAACGCATAAAAAGCGCCCTCGGGCATTGTGCACTGCAGCCCTGGAATTGCGCGCAAGCCGCCGACAATGTGATCGCGCAGGCGGATGTACTCCGCGCGCATGTCGGCCACGCATTGCTGGGAGCCGTTCAACGCCGCCACGGCCGCCTTCTGCACAATCGAAGTCGGATTCGATGTCGACTGGCTTTGCAGCTTCTGCACCGCGCTCACCACCGCCGCCGGACCGAGCGTGTAGCCAAGCCGCCACCCCGTCATCGCATAGGTTTTTGACAGCGAGCCGACGACAAAGAACCGGTCGCGGTATTCGTTCAAGGCTCCCACCGAAAAATTCTTGCCCGTGTAATTGAGATACACGTAGCACTCATCGGAGATCACCCAGATGCCGCGCTCGTGTGCCAGGCGAATCACCTCGGTCATATCCTCGGGACTCATCACGGCGCCGGAAGGATTGGAAGGCGAATTGAGAATAATCAGTTTCGTCTTGGGGGTGATCAGGCGAGCCACCATGCTGGACGTCACTCGAAAATTCTGTGACTCGTCGGCATGCAGCATTACGCACGTGCCGCCGACATAATTGACCATGTCCTTGAAGGAGACCCAGTACGGGACGGGCAGGATCACCTCATCCCCATGATCGACCAGCACCGAAATAACGTTGAACAGCGCATGCTTGCCGCCGACCGACGCGCAGACCTCTTCGCGCTTGTACGCGGAACCAAAATCGGTGGCGTGGCGCTTGATGATCGCGTCTTTCAATTCGAGCGTGCCGCCCACCGCTGTATAACGCGAGAAGTTGCCGTTGATGGCCGCGATGGCAGCATCCTTAACGTGCTGCGGTGTCGTGAAATGCGGTTCGCCCGCTGTCACGTCAACGACGTCGACTCCCTGCTGGCGCAGCTTTTCCGCTTCGGCCACAGCGGCCATCGTGGCCGAAGGTTCAATGCGGTTGATGCGCTCGGCCAGTTGAACTGCGCGCGGAACTTCTGTCATCGCG
>Ga0163162_10001141_pt1 | contig 24740 bp, 20 predicted proteins | sample S55metaG_FD_115310 | JGI IMG/M metagenome (GOLD analysis project Ga0163162, IMG submission 115310) | Switchgrass rhizosphere microbial communities from Kellogg Biological Station, Michigan, USA - S5-5 metaG | ecosystem: Host-associated > Plants > Roots > Rhizosphere > Soil | place: USA... | reverse complement strand
TCGTGCTCAGGCGCTCGGATGGACAATGGGCGTATCAGCTGGCGGTCGTCGTCGACGATGCCGACGCCCGCATCACGCATGTCGTGCGTGGCGCCGACCTGCTCGATTCGACCGCGCGGCAGATCTACCTGCAGCGCTGCCTCGGCGTGTCGACACCGGCCTATCTGCACGTGCCCGTGGTGACGAACCAGGACGGCGAGAAGCTCAGCAAGCAGACCGGCGCGACCGCGCTGGATCTCGACCGTCCCGTCGCAACGCTCGCGGCGGCTGCGCGGCATCTGGGCATCGAAGCGGGGGAAATTCGGGGCGAAATGCGGGGCGAAATGCGCAGTGAACCGCGAGAAGAACCGCGCTCGCTCGATGCGTTCTACGCGGCAGCGACCGCCGAGTGGGCGAAGCGTTTCGTGCCCTGAACGGACCGCACGAACAAAAAAGCGGCATTTCTGCCGCTTTTTTCATCACCTCGCGTTGACGACGCCTTACGACGACGTCGATTTCCTCGGCATCCCGAGCCCGCCCAGCAACGCAGCGAGCGGCTGCTTGGGCGCGCTCTTGCGCTCGTGCTCGACGGCTTCGTCGTGGCGCTTGACCGACGACGGCGACGGCTCGTACGGCTTCAGGAAAAACTCGTCGACCGGCTGCTGGCGTGCGTGCGAGCGCTCGAACGACGTCGCGCGCCGGCGGCCACCCGATTCTTCGCGCTCGCGCCCATGGCGATGCTCGCCGCGCTCAGGCCGCCCCGGGCGCTCGTCGCGTTCGCGCCGGCCGCCGCCGGTTTCGCGCCGTGCGGGCGTCGTGACAGTCAGCGTCTCCACTTCGAGCGGACGCTTGATCAGCTTTTCGATATCGGCGAGCTGCTTCTTCTCGTTCGCGCTGCAAAGCGACAGCGCATCGCCCGACGCACCCGCGCGGCCCGTGCGGCCGATGCGGTGCACGTAATCCTCTGCGTTGAACGGCAGATCGAAATTGATCACGGCCGGTAATTCCACGATGTCGAGCCCGCGCGCCGCGACGTCGGTGGCGACGAGCGCCTCGATTTCGCCGCGCTTGAAGGCGTCGAGCGCCTGCATCCGCTCGCCTTGCGTGCGGTCGCCGTGAATCGCGGTCGCGATGATGCCGTCGCGCTCCAGCACGCGCGAAAGCCGGCTCGCGCCGATCTTGCTGTTGCAGAACACGATCACCTGCTTGAGGCCGCGCTCGCGGATCAGTTGCGCGACCGCGCCCGACTTGTCGCTTTCATGCACTTCGAACACGATCTGGCGCACGTTCGTGGCCGTGGAATTGCTGCGCGCGACCTCGATCGTCTGCGGATTGCGCAGATAGGTTGCCGCGAGCTTCTTGATTTCGCCCGAGAACGTGGCCGAAAAGAGCAGCGTCTGGCGCTCCTTCGGCAGCAGGTTCAGGATGCGCTGCAAATCCGGCAGGAAGCCCATGTCGAGCATGCGGTCGGCTTCGTCGAGCACGAGCATCTGCACCTGGCCGAGGTTGAGCGTCTTTTGCTGCACGTGATCGAGCAGCCGCCCCGGCGTCGCGATCAGGATCTCGACGCCGCGCCTGAGCGCCTCGGACTGCGGGTTCATGTCGACGCCGCCGAACACCACCGTGCTGCGCAGCGGCGTGTGCTTCGAGTAGGCCTGCACGTTCGCGGCGACCTGGTCGGCGAGTTCCCGCGTCGGCGTGAGGATCAGCGCGCGCACCGGGTGGCGTGCGGGCGATGCGCTCGTGTTGGCCGACGGCAGAAGGCGCTGGATGATCGGCAGCGAGAAGCTCGCGGTCTTGCCGGTGCCGGTCTGCGCCGCGCCCATGACGTCGCGGCCGGCCAGCACCACGGGGATCGCCTGCGCCTGAATGGGCGTGGGAATCGTGTAGCCGGATTCGGTCACCGCCTTCAGGATGTCGGCGGACAAGCCGAACTGGTCGAACGTTGGCGCGGCTGCTGCGCTCGCGTGGTCGGCGCGGGTGACTTCGGCAGCAGCGGCGGACGTGTTCGTGACGACGGAATCGGACATGGTGACTAGGTGGCTTTCGGTAAAAATGCGCGTGAAGCGGCGAATACGCGTGAATTCGTTCGGCTGCGCGGCGTACGACCGGTGGATATCGAGCCGTTCAGGGGTGCCGCCGGTGGTGCTCGTCTGCGGCAGCGCCGCCAATGCCCGTGCGCCGGCGGCGCCGTTCCTGCTGTTGCCCCGGAGTTTTCCTGGATGGGACTCACTGCCTGGGCTCCTGCCCTGCTTGCTTGCTGCGCTCCGTTCCGGTTAGGAGCGGGTTTTCCTGCCCGCACCGGGCATCTGCGCGGGCGCACCGTGGCGTACAGGGCGGCAGCGCTTTGCTGGACCCGGCTGGCGGCAAGCTCGAACGCCGAAAGCCGGCCATTGTAGCACTGAGTCCGTGACGGCTCCGGCGTCCGGCCGAAAGCTCCGGGACCGCCGCCGCGGCGTGAGCCAGCCCCGCCGCGGGCGTTCTCACCCCTTTTTCGGCACGTCGCGCACGACCATCAATCGCAGCTCCGTCATGTCCTCGATCGCGTAGCGGATGCCCTCCCGGCCGAGCCCCGAGTCCTTCACGCCGCCGTAGGGCATGTTGTCGACGCGAAATGAGGGCACGTCGTTGATCACCACGCCGCCCACTTCGAGCGCGTCCCACGCGCGGTTCGTATGCGCGAGGCTGTCGGTGAAGACGCCGGCCTGCAGGCCGAAATCGCTGTCGTTGACGATTTCCAGCGCCTTCTCGAAATCGGTGAATTTTTCGAGAATCGCGACGGGCCCGAACGCTTCCTTGCGATAGAGATCCTGGTCGCGCTTCACGTTTTCGAGCAGCGTCGCCTCGAACATCGCGCCGTCCACACCGCCGCCCGCCACGATCTTCGCGCCGCCCGCAACCGCCGCGTCCATCCACCCGGCAAGCCGTTTCGCCTCCGATTCCGAGATCATCGGCCCGACGAACGTCTTTTCGTCCTTCGGGTCGCCCATCTTCAGCGACTTCGTCTTCGCGATCAGCTTCTCGCGCAGCGCGTCGTAGATATCGGCGTGCGCGAGAATCCGCTGCACGCCGATGCAGCTTTGCCCCGACTGATAGAACGCGCCGAACGCGAGCCGGTCGACGACGTAATCGAGCTGCCCGGCCTGATCGCGATCCACGACCGCCGCCGCGTTGCCGCCGAGCTCCAGAATCACCTTCTTCTTTCCCGCCTTCTTCTTGAGCTCCCAGCCGACGGCCGGCGACCCCGTGAACGAAAGCAGGCGAAAGCGCTCGTCGGTGGTGAAGAGGTCGGCGCCGTCGCGATGCGCGGGCAGGATCGAGAACGCGCCCTTCGGCAGATCGGTCTCCGCGAGAATCTCGCCCATGATGAGCGCGCCGACGGGCGTGCGGCTCGCGGGCTTGAGCACGAACGGGCAGCCGGCCGCGATGGCCGGCGCGACCTTGTGCGCGGTCAGGTTGAGCGGAAAATTGAACGGCGAGATGAACGAGCACGGCCCGATCGGCACACGCTTGTAGTAGCCGTGGTAGCCCGCGGCGCGCGGCGCGATTTCGAGATTGATCATGCCGCCGTCGATGCGCACCGACTCTTCGGCCGCGACCTTGAACGTGTCGATGAGACGCGTGACCTCGCCTTTCGAATCGTTGATCGGCTTGCCCGCCTCGATGCAGAGCGCCATCGCGAGTTCGTCGAAGCGCTCGCGAAAGCGCTTCACGCAGTGCTCGAGCACCGCTTGCCGCTTGTACGGCGCGAATTCGCGCAGCGCGGCCTGCGCGTTCACCGCGTGGCCGATGGCGGCGTCGATCGCCTGCGCGTCAGCCATCGCGACGCGGGTCGCGACTTCGCCGCTGAACTTGTCGGTGACTTCGAGATCGGTGTTCGCCGCGACCGGCTCGTTGGCGAGGTAATACGGATAAGTCTTCTGCAACATGACGGGTTCTCCTTCGTTCGAGCGAGGCTCCTGCGCTCGCAGTCGCTCACAGTTGCGCGGCGAGCCGCTTGATCTCGCGATTGAGCACGCGCTCGTTGTCCGAGTAGTCGATGGGCACGTCGACGAGATGCACGCCCGGGCTCGCGTAGCATTCGCGCAGAAGCGGCGCGAATGCCTCCGCCGACTCCACCCGGTGCCCGGTCGCGCCGTAACTCTGCGCATACGCGACGAAATCGGGGTTGTTCAGCGTCATCCCGTAATCCGGAAAATTCATGTTCTCCTGCTTCCAGCGGATCATGCCGAACGCGTCGTCGCGCAGCACCAGCACGACGAGGTCGAGCTTCAGGCGCACGGCCGTCTCCAGTTCCTGCGAATTCATCATGAAACCGCCGTCGCCGCACACGGCCATCACCTTGCGGCCCGGATGGACGATCTTCGTTGCTATAGCAGACGGCAGGCCAGCCCCCATCGACGCGAGCGCGTTGTCGAGCAGGAGCGAATTCGGCTCGTGCGCGCGGTAGTAGCGCGCGAACCAGATCTTGTACATGCCGTTGTCGAGACAAATGATGCCGTCCACCGGCGTCGTGTCGTAGACATCCTTCACCACGCGCACCGGGTAGAGCGGAAAGCGCGCGTCGTTCTGGCCCTTCGCGAGCTGCGCGTCGAAGTGCTGCTTGATCTCCTTGAAACGCGCGAAATCCCAGTGCTCCTGGCGCTCGCGCAGCGCTTCCTTCATCTGCCAGACGGCGTTCGCGATGTCGCCGACCACCTCGATCTGCGGAAAATACACCGGATCGACCTGCGCGCCGAGGAAGTTCACGTGAATCACGGTCTTGTCGCCGGCATCGCCGCCGCGCATGAAAAACGGCGGCTTCTCGATCACGTCGTGACCGACGTTGATGATGCAGTCGGCGTGGTCGATCGCGCGATGCACGAAATCGCCGTCCGAGAGCGTCGCGTTGCCGAGCCACATCGGATGCGACTCGTCGATCACGCCCTTGCCCATCTGCGTCGTGAAAAACGGAATGCCGATCTGGTCGACGAATTCGCGCAGCATCGTGCAGGTCGTCTTGCGATTGCCGCCCGCGCCGATCATGAGGAGCGGGTGCCGCGCGAGCGTGATCGCCTCGACCGCGCGCGCGATCGCCTTCTCTTCCGCGACCGGGCGGCGGCTGTAGCTTTTCGGGATGGGCTTGCCGTCGCCTTCCTCGTGCGCGACGTCCTCGGGCAATTCGAGGTGCACGGCGCCGGGGCGCTCTTCTTCCGCGCGCCGGAACGCCTCGCGCACCGACGCCGGGATGTTGCCGATCGACACCATCGAACGCGTGTATTTCGTGAGCGGCTCCATCATCCGCACGACATCGACGATCTGGAAGCTGCCCTGCTTGCTCGACTTGATCGGCTTCTGGCCGGTGATCATCAGCATGGGCATGCCGCCGAGCTGCGCGTAGGCAGCGGCCGTGACGAAGTTGGTCGCGCCCGGGCCGAGCGTCGCGAGGCAGACGCCGGTCTTGCCGGTCAGGCGCCCGTACGTGGCGGCCATGAAGCCGGCCGCCTGCTCGTGGCGTGTCAGCACGAGGCGGATTTTCGAGCGGCGCAGCGATTCGAGAAGGTCGAGATTTTCTTCGCCGGGAATGCCGAACACGTATTCGACTTGTTCGGCTTCGAGGGCCTTGACAAACAGATCCGATGCTTTCATGGACGGTCTCGGTTGACAGTCTGGCACGGCATGGCCTCGTCCGGCGGACGGCCACGGACTGGGATCGGGCGGCGCGGCGGCGCGTGTTGAACCGCGCATTGAACATTACTCCGGATGGCGCGCGCCTGCAGCATCAAAGGACGCGCCGCGCGCAAAGCAAAACGCCCGCGGGCGCGGGCGTTTCCAGGCGGCTTTGCGCGCGCTTACCTTGCGCGGGCCTTGCAGCCGGCAAGCATCGGCGGCGCGCCCGAATCGGCCATTCCGTTCGAGAGGGTTCCTTCCGGACCATTGGTCCACCACGTGTACCGGTCGGCGACATAGCGCGCGCCCGACCCCGACATCACGTTCACGAACAGGAGCTTTTTGCCTTCGACCGGCAACAGCGCAAAGCTCTGGCCGTTCTTCGTGTTGACATAGCGCACCGTCACGCTCTTGCCGTCCTGGCAGTCGTAGGCAGTGGTCTGCGCGGTGGCCTGCTGGATCTGCGGCACGGTCAGCGCCTTCGCGCACACGGCCTGGGCGCCCGCGAATGCGGCAAGCGCCGCCAGAACTTTCTTCATCGTTCGCTTCGTTTGTTTCGTTTGTTTCGACACCGTACTCCCCCGTGCGTCGGGATCATGGTCTTGCGCAGCCGCGCGCGCCCGGTGCTCAGGGATCGATCACCTCGGCGCACGCATCGGTCGGCACGGCGGCCACATGGCCCACCACCGGCACGATCTTGAGCCCCGCCGACGCCACCCGGCACGGCGCGGCCGCGAGCCCGCAGCCACTCAGGACCAGCGCGGACGCACAAAGCGCCGCAAGCGTACAAAATTTCACGTTACCGCTCCTCGCTGGCATGACGGAACGCTTCGTTCCGTCATGCCGTGATCATCGGGTCGACACCGGCCTCACCTTCGCCGCCGCCAGCTTCGCGCGCTCGCGCGCTTCGCCGGTGTCGCGCCCGGTCGCGAGCGCGACGCCCATGCGGCGCTTCCTGAAGCTCTCCGGCTTGCCGAAGAGGCGCAGGTCGGAATCGGGCACGGCGAGCGCTTCCGCCACGCCCTCGAACGCGATGCCCGCTTCGTCGAGACCGCCGTAGATCACCGCCGACGCCCCCGGCGCGCGCAGCGACGTGTCCACCGGCAGCCCGAGGATCGCCCGCGCGTGCAGGTCGAATTCCGAGAAACGCTGCGTGGCGAGCGTGACGAGGCCGGTATCGTGCGGGCGCGGGCTGACCTCGGAGAACCAGACCTCGTCGCCGCGAACGAACAGTTCCACGCCGAAGAGACCCCGGCCGCCGAGCGCCGCCGTCACTTTCGCCGCGACCTCGCGCGCCTTCTCGAGCGCGGCCGCGCTCATCGGCTGCGGCTGCCACGATTCGACGTAGTCGCCGTCCACCTGCACGTGTCCGATCGGGTCGCAGAAGTGCGTTCGCGTCTCGCCCGTCAGCGGGTCCGCAGCGCGCACGGTCAGTTGCGTGATCTCGTACTCGAAGTCGATGAACCCTTCGACGATCACCCGCCCGTGGTTCACGCGCCCGCCCGCCATCGCGTGGTTCCACGCGGGTTCGATGTCCGCTTCGCTCCGGAGCACGGACTGCCCCTTGCCCGAGGACGACATCACCGGCTTCACGACGCACGGAAATCCGATCGATCCGATCGCCGCGCGCATCTCGTCGAGCGACTGCGCGAACGCGTACGGCGACGTCGGCAGGCCGAGCGTTTCGGCCGCGAGCCGGCGGATGCCTTCGCGATTCATCGTGAGCTGCGTGGCGCGCGCGGTCGGAATGACGACGGCGAGGCCGGCCGTTTCGATGTCGGCGAGCGCGTCGGTGGCGATCGCCTCGATCTCCGGCACGATGAGGTGCGGCTGCTCCTTTTCGACGAGCGCGCGCAACGCGGCGCCGTCGGTCATGTCGATCACGTGCGCGCGGTGCGCGACCTGATGGCCGGGCGCGTCGGCATAGCGGTCGACGGCGATCACCTCGACGCCCAGCCGCTGCAGCGCGATGATCACTTCCTTGCCGAGCTCGCCCGCGCCGAGCAGCATCACGCGCGTGGCATGCGCCGACAGCGGCGTGCCGATGCGGTGCGCGCCGCCGGACTCGCTGCCGGGTCTGCCGGCGCTTTCGCCAGCGCTTTCGCCAGCACGTTGGCCTTCGCGTTGGCCGTCGCTTCGGCCATGATTCGCGGTCTGCATGAATGCTCCAGAAATTGGTTCTGACAGGCTGGCGATGTTAACACGCGAGGCCGCGCGCAACAGATCGTCCGATCGGCCTGTCCACACCGCCTCTCGACAGGGCGCGGCCCGCGGCGCGGACGGCATGCGCGGCACGGTGCCAGGCACCTTGTTGCATATCGACGCTGGACAAATCGCAGGACGAGTGCGATACCCTTACGGTTTAGCCAGCCCGAGGATTTTCGATGCACACGCCATTTTCCCGCACGCAGCCTGAGCATTCCTCCCCGCGTTCCCCGCATGTCATTCGGGGCGCGAAAGCCGCATCAGCTGCGTCGCGCGGCGCGTGCCGTCCGCTCTTTTCCGCCGCGCGCTTCGCCGCGCTTCTTTGCGCCTGCGCGCTCGCCGCCTGCACGATGCCGACCCATCCCGACTCCGCCGCCCCGCCGGCCGACCCGTACAATCCCGCCGCCACGCAGCTTCTCGACGACACGCAGTGGGAACTCACGCGCTGGGCCGACGCGGGCGGCCAGCTGCGCACGATCCCGCACGGCGACAACGGCCAGCCGATCACGCTCGACTTCTCGACCACGGGCGGCCAGCGCCGCGTAAGCGGCTTTTCGGGATGCAACCGCTATATGGGCACGTACGACCTGAAGGACGGCAAGCTCTCGTTCGGCCCGCTCGCCGGCACGCGCATGGCCTGCATGGGGAGCGCGGGCGCCGCGCTCGAGCAGCCGTACCTGAACGGGCTGCAACACATCGCGAAAAGCGGCGTGCAGATGACGCCCCCGCAGCAACTGCAAATGACGCTCGACGACGGCCAGGTGCTGATGTTCACGCGTCGCGGAAAATGAGTACGTGAGAAGGCGGCGCGGCCTCGCGCGGCGCCGCCCGTCGACACGCCTCGTTCACGAAGACACGCCGCATCAGCGGTTAAACTCGACGGTCAGGTCTTCGCCGCTTCCATCATTCGTTGGTTCCTAGCATGCATACGGTAGTTCTCGGCTGGTTCGGTGGGTCAGTCGTCTGGTTTCTTCCCCTCTTGTGGCGACTCGTCCGATCGATGCTTCCGGACGGCGCTGGCCTGCGCGGCCCGGGCACGATCCGTCTGTGGCTCGGCTTCATCTGCGTGCTGCTCGCGAGTTCGACGCTGGAAGGCACGCTCGTCGGCTCGTTCGAGGCAGGCGCCGGCGTGAATCGCTGCGGCCATGCGCTCGCGGCGGCGTTGGGCGTCCTCGCGGGTACGGCCGGCGCGGCCCTGATCGCGCTCGCCGTGCTGCTCGTCAGCCTGCCGTGGCTGTGCGATTTCCAGTGGCGCACGGTCATCGCGTGGGCGAACTCGGCATTCGGCCTCGGGCTCAAACCGCAATGGCTCGCCGCACGCGAAAAAACGCCGCGCGCACCGCGCGAAAAGTCGACGCGGGCGTCGCGCAAGAAGCCGTCGCGCACGCAAGGCGCGCACACCGATGCCGGATACCGGTCGACCGGATTCGCCGGATCGGCGTCGCATGACGCACCCGCGCTCGGCCTGCCGCCGGCGACGAACCGCGAAGGCGGCCGATACCAGCGCCCGACCGTCTGGCGCCCGCCCGCCATCCGGCGCAGCGAGGCGGCCCGGACGCCGGGTTCCGCAACGGCACCGGACGGGGCCAACGCCGAGCGGAACGAGAAACCTCGTCAGCCCGCGCAGCGACACCCGACGCCGGTCGAGCCGGTCGCGCCCGCCGGCTGGCTCGGGGGCGCGCAGGCAGGCGCGCGGTCCGCCGACCCGCTGGCGGGTTCCGCCCGGCGCGATGGCATGCGTCAGGCCGCGGACGCGGCTTCGGGCAGTACGCCACGTGCGCCGTTCACTCCGGGTTCAGGCGCCGTGGCGCGCGCGGCTGGCGCCGGCCCCGGCGCGTCGTCACAAGGCACCACGAGCAACGGGCGTGCGCCGCAACGTGAAGGCGCATCGCCCCAATCTGCTGCGAACGCATCACGGGGCATGCAGGTGCCGCGAGCGTCCGTGGAACGCAGGCCGGCGCCGCCGGCGACGCCGCGCCACGGAGCGCCCAGCCACGGAGCGCCCGCTGCGGGCACGCCGGCCATCGATCAGGTGCCGGTGTTCTCGCGACCCGCCGAACCGCCGGGCCCGCCCCCCGCACCGGAAACCATCCAGGCGACGCTGCGTTCGATCGAAGAAAACGCCGCGCTCTGGACGTCGCTTGCAGGCGCGAGCCTCGCGCGCCGTCACGAGTCGCAGGATGCGCAGGCCGATGCGAAGGCGAACGGCAGCACGGCCGCCACTCGCGCCGCGCCGCCAATGGCGAACGGCGCGCCGGACCATGCGGTGCCATCGAAGCCCGGCACGGCGCCCGATTCCGCCTCGGGCGGATCGCCAGATCCGAGTGGCCGCGTGCAGGCGCAGCCGTTCCACGCTGGAGTGGGTCCGCTGTCCGCCGCCGCGCTGGGGGAAACGGATGCAGCAGGCGGGGCGGCGTCGCCCGCCGGGGACATCGGCGTCACGCCGCGCGAAATCGAAGCGTCGCCGGCAATTCCCGCCGCGCGAGCCGACGACAAAACCGCTTCGCCGGCCAGCGTCAGTGGAGAAGCGCGCAACCGGTTCGAAGCGCCGCCGGGAAATCCCGATGCCGAATCCGCCGGCGCCGCCGCGCTGCCTGCCAGCGATAGCGACGGACCGCGTCCGGACGCGGGAACATCACCGGCCGCGCCGCCATGGAGCAGCGCAGACGCAGATGCGCCAGTCAGCGCGCATGAGGACGAGCACATCTCTGCTGCCAGCACGCCGGAGCTTGCCGACGGCGCCTCGCTCGATCTGGCCGGCGCAGTCGAACGCCCGGAGCAGGCCGGCACGCCCATCGCGAATGCGGCAGCGACGCCTTCTCCCGTTGCGGCGCCGCCGCCCGCCGAAGCCCCGCCATGGATCGCCGAAGCCTCGACGGGTGCGCCCGCCGGCGTGCATCCACAAGCCGGGTACACGCCGCATGCGGACCTCGACACCCGCTACCGTGCGGCGTCCCCGCTGCAACTCGTGAACGACGCCCCGCAAGAACCCGAACCCGAGGATTCCGCCGCGGACGATGAAGACGAATACGCCGCGTCCAACGTCGTGCGCTTTCCCGGCCCGGCGCCGGTGACGGCGCCTGCCGCGCAGCCAGCGCCGGCGTATCCGGCGCCGGTCGTTGCTCCGTCGGCGCAACCGGGCGCCGCGCCCGTCGCATACCCGCCGCAAGCGCCAGCCGCCCCGCCCTCCCCCGCCGGATCGGCCAGCTTCGACGGATTGGTTGAATCCGCCGGAACGACCGAGCCGCGCGCGCCCGTGCGCGGCTTCGTGCCGACCGAGTTCGAGTTCCATGCGCCCGCGGCATCGGCGGTCGAATTGCCGGGGCTCGACCTGCTCGCACCCGCCTCCGATGAAGTCGAACCCGTCTCCGAGGAACGGCTCGCCGAAACGGGCCAGCTGATCGAGCAGCGTCTGCAGGAATTCAAGGTGCCGGTGACGGTGGTCGGCGCGTCGGCGGGGCCGGTCATCACGCGCTTCGAAGTGGAACCGGCGCTCGGCGTGCGCGGCAGCCAGATCGTCGGCCTGATGAAGGACCTGTCGCGCGGGCTCGGCCTGACGTCGATCCGCGTCGTCGAGACGATTCCCGGCAAGACCTGCATGGGCCTCGAATTGCCCAACGCGAAGCGCCAGATCATCCGGCTCTCGGAAATCCTCGAAGACGACGTCTATCGCAACTCGAAGTCGAATCTGACGATCGCGATGGGCAAGGACATCATCGGCAACCCGGTCGTGACCGATCTGGCGCGCGCGCCGCACATGCTGGTTGCGGGCACGACGGGCTCGGGCAAGTCGGTCGCGATCAACGCGATGATCCTGTCGCTGCTCTACAAGGCGAAGCCGGAGGACGTGCGCCTCATCATGATCGATCCGAAGATGCTGGAACTCTCGGTCTACGAGGGCATTCCGCATCTGCTGGCACCGGTCGTCACCGACATGAAGCTCGCCGCCAACGCGCTCAACTGGTGTGTCGGCGAAATGGAGAAGCGCTACCGGCTGATGTCGGCGGTCGGCGTGCGCAATCTGCAGGGCTTCAACCAGAAGGTGCGCAACGCCGAGGCCGCCGGCAAAAAGCTCACGAATCCGTTCTCGCTCACGCCGGACGCACCGGAGCCGCTCTCGACGCTGCCGCTGATCGTGGTGATCATCGACGAACTGGCGGACCTGATGATGGTCGCGGGCAAGCAGATCGAGCAGCTGATCGCGCGGCTCGCGCAAAAGGCGCGCGCCGCAGGCATCCACCTGATTCTCGCGACGCAGCGGCCGTCAGTGGACGTGATCACGGGCCTCATCAAGGCGAACATTCCGACGCGGGTGGCGTTTCAGGTGTCGTCGAAGATCGACTCGCGCACGATTCTCGACCAGATGGGCGCCGAGTCGCTGCTCGGTGCGGGCGACATGCTGTTCCTGCCGCCCGGCACCGGCTATCCGCAGCGGGTGCACGGCGCGTTCGTCGCCGACGACGAGGTGCATACCGTGGTCGAGTATCTGAAGCAGTTCGGCGAGCCGGAGTACGAGGAAGGCATCCTGTCGGGGCCGGCGTCGGAGGGTGCGTCGCAGGACCTCTTCGGCGACGCGCCGGATGCGGAAGCCGATCCGCTCTACGACGAGGCCGTGTCGTTCGTGCTGCGCACGCGGCGGGCGTCGATTTCGTCCGTGCAGCGGCAGTTGCGCATCGGCTATAACCGCGCCGCGCGGCTCGTCGAGCAGATGGAGACGGCGGGCCTCGTCTCGCCGATGGGCAACAACGGCAACCGCGAAGTGCTGGCGCCGGGGCCGGCGGAATAGCGGGCGGGCCGCACTACCAGAGCCTCAGCCTGCGCAGCAGGAATATCGTGATGGCGGCGCACGCCGCCATCACCCCGAGCACGATCCAGAACGAGTAGTGCTCGTGCGTCCCCGGCAGCCCGGCGACGTTCATCCCGAAAATGCCCGACACGAGCGTCGCCGGCATCAGCAACGCCGACATGATCGCGAGCCACAGCAGCTTGCGGTTGATGTCCTCCGAAAGGAGCGCGGCGATCTCGTCCTGCAGCAGCTTGGCGCGCTCGTAAAGCGCTTCGAGTCCGGCGCCGAGCCCGTTGAGCACCTGAATCGCCTGGATCAGCGCTTCCATCGAACGCGGCTCGGCCCATTCCAGGCGCCTCGTGACCAGTTGCGTGAGCGCGTTGCGCTCCGGATCGATGAAGCGCTTCACCTCGACGAGCCGCCGCCGCACTTCGCCCAGTTCGGCGCGCCAGTTCGAATGGCGGCCGTCGATCACGCCCTCCTCCACGTCGTCGAGCCGGTCGCCGAGTTCGTCGATGCGGTCCGCGAAGGTCTCGTTCAAGGCCCGGATCAGGCCCGCGAAGAGATCGACGGTGTCGCGGAACATCGCGCCTTCTAGCACCGCGTGCCTCAGGCGGTCGGTCGACTGCAGCGGCTGCGCGCGCACCGTGATCATGCGGTGCCGGTCGACGTAAAAGCGCAGCGCGCCCGTCGCGCGGCGCGACGCCCGCGCGTCGGGGTCCGCGTCCTTGGTGCCCGCGGGCGACACCGCGACGCGCTCCAGATCCGCCACCACGCCGTACATGAAATTCGCGCCCATGTGCACGCGGGGGCGCTTGTCCTCGCCGTTCAGGAACTCGCGCGCCACGTCGGGCATCGACGTGACGCCGGTCAGCCAGTTCTCGACGGTGTCGTCGTTGGCGCTCAGATGCAGCCACGTGGGGCCTTCGCCCGCGATCGACGCGCGCGCTTCGTCCCACGACAGCCGCAGCGCTTCGGCGCCGGCAAAGCGAAACGCGCTGATGAAGCCCGGCGGAACCGGTTCGTTGCGTTCGGCCGGCGCGCGTCTCGCGGCCGTATCGGTAGGGGTCGTGTTCAACGTTTCACTTCCTTGATGCTCTGCAGGTGGGCCGGAACGCGTAGCGCCACCGGAAAAATGCGACATCGCGCGGGTGCACTCCCGGCAGGCGCGGCGATTTCCGTCGCCATGACGGATGCCTCGCGGTACGGCACCAAAGCGACCGGCGGTGCACAACGGAACCGGCACGGCATGCGCGATATCGTCGTGCGCCGAGACGCCGGCGAAAAAGCCGCCACCGGCCTGCAACCCGCCCGCCGCGACCGGTGAACCATTGCCGGGCGCAGCCGCAGATCGGCTCGACGTGCTCGTGCGAGCCGGACAAGGCTAACGCGGACAGGATATCCTCATTGCCTTTCGGATCGATCCAGTGCTTTCCCGTGCCGCACGCTCAGGAGGGCGCCACCAGCTTGAAATCCACCGGCGAGCCGATTTCAAGACGTTTCGGGTCGGATGCGAGTTCGCCCGTCTCCGGATTGCGGCGGAAGAAATAGACGCTGTCGCTGTCCTGATTGCCGACGATGAGCCAGTGCCCGCCCGGCTCGATGGTGAATTCGCGCGGCGTCCTGCCAAGCGTCGGCTGCCGGCCGATGAGGGTCAGGCGGCCATTCGACGGATCGACGGCGTAGATCACGATCTCGTTCGCATCGCCGCGGTTGGTCGCATAGACGAAGCGGCCGTCCGGCGACAGATGGATCGCCCCGCCGCCGACCTTGCCCTTGAAGCCGGGCGCCGTCATCGGCAGGCTCTGGACCTGTTTCAGCCTGCCGTGCGCGTAATCGAACACGACGACCGACGCGTTCATCTCGGTGGTGAGGTAGGCGTGCGTGCCGCTTGCATCGAAGATCAGGTGGCGCGGGCCGGAACCCGGCGCGACGGGCGTATAGCGCGTCTCGGTCGGGCCGAGCAGGCCCCGGCTGCCGTCGGGTGTGTAGCGGTACGCGTAGAGCTTGTGCACGCCGAGATCCTGCGCGAAGAGGTAGCGGCCGTCGGGCGAGAAGACCGTGGAATGCACGTGCGAGTTGTCCTGCCGTCCTTTCACCGGGCCGCCGCCTTCGTGATGGACCGACAGCACGGAGCGGCCCAGCTGGCCGCCTGCGTCGAGCGCAAACATGGCAAAGCTGCCGCCCGGCCTGGCCGCGACCGAGTAGTTGGCCGCGACGAGATAGTGCCCGTCCGGCGAAAGCGCGAGATAGCACGGATCATTGCCCGCGGACGACACCCTGTTCAGGAAGCTCAGCTGTCCGCTCTGGCGATCGAAGCGAAACGCGCTCACGCCGCCGCGCTTCGATGCGGGGCCCTTGTCGCCGGGCAGTTCGTTGACGGCATACACGTACTGGCTGTCGCGGCTGACCACGAGATACGACGGGTTCACCGCCTGGGCCGACGCAAGGCGCGTCAACTCGCCGTTGCGCGTGTCGAAGCGGTACACGTAGATGCCTTCGCTCTTGCCGCTTCCCGTATAGGTGCCGATGAGCAGATCGTAGACGCCGTCGGCGGACGGCGCGCCCGGCGTTCCCTGCGCGAGCGCGTGCGCCGTGGCGAACGCGAGCATCAGCGCGAATCCTCTTGCCCACGCAAGCGGCCTGAAAACGCGCCCGCGCCATGAGGGGCGCGCGCCGGGACGCGGCCTGCCGGCGCAAGCGCCCGTATGGCTCTGATGCATGTGACCTCCTGATCGTCGGATTGCAGCTTTTTCGAGTTATGTTGCCGCATGGCGGCAGCGGAAGCCGGCCGGGCATGCGAGCGCGCAAGTTTCGGTCCCGCAGGGCACGAAACTTGCACAATGAGGCAGTCTCGCCAAAATCGAACCAGACAACTCGAACCAACAAAGGAGTCGCGATGAACATTCACCTGAGCCTGGGCCCGCTGGTTTCACTCATCGCCGGGATTCTGATTCTGATCATGCCGCGGCTGCTCAACTTCATCGTGGCGATCTACCTGATCGTGATCGGACTGATCGGCTTGTTCGGCGTCGGCGCCTCGCATTTCTGAAGCCTCGATCGACCCTGCTCATCACCCCGCTCACGCCCCCATCTGACGCCGGTTTCGCGGCCGGGTTCCGGACAAGGCGCGCATGAAGGCGGGACGCGCAAACGAAAACAGCCGCGCGCCCGAAGGCGCGCGGCTGCGGCAATGCGATCGGATGTCCGGAGCGGGTGCCGGATCAGCCGTTGGCGAGCTGGTCGAGACGCAGGCGCCCTTGCAGCGACAGTCCGCCGACGGCGATCCCGCCGACGCCGTAGCTGTAGCGCGTGAAACAGGCGCGTTCGGTCAGAAAGGCCGCGGCGGTTTCCATGGCGTTGCGGGAGAGCCCGAGATGCCGGTAGTCGAGCGGAAGCAGCGAGTCGGCGTCGGAGACGCGGCTCGCTGCGGAAAGTATCGCGATGCAATCGGCTTTTGACGGATTGAGCATGAGTTTCTGTTCCTCGAAAACGCTACGCTAGAGACGGATTGTCCAAACGACGATTTGAAGACCAGCAACGCGCAGCCGCGGCGGTAAGCCGGCTCGTGCGCGGTAAATGCACGGTAGTGCGGGTAATGCGCGATAAGGGAAGCAGATTTGACGCGGCACGGAGCGCGCGAGAGACGCGCGCAAAGAATCCGGTGCCAATCTTCATTTTAATCAGCTGTCTATTTTTTTTCCAAGGCCTTTATGCAGGTTTCGGCGTCGGCCAGCACGCGTTTCTTGCCTCGGCGTGCTGCCGTATCGGGTGCCGATTGCTGCCGAGGTCGAACTATTGCGGCAAAATTCGGTTCGAACAGCGTTTAGTCCTTATCGGCCATGGATCAGCGGCCCGTCCGCGGTTCGCCGGCACGCATCGCGGTCAACGGCCGCGCGCGCCGATGCACCACCGACCAACCCGCGACGCAGCGCCAGGCGTCGCCCGCACGAGAGCTTTCATTCGCCTATGCCAGCCCTGATTGAAGACTACGCGATGGTCGGCGACGGCCACACCGCGGCCCTGATCGCCCGCGACGGCTCGGTCGACTGGCTCTGCTGGCCGCGCTTCGACTCCGGCGCGTGTTTCGCCGCGCTCCTCGGCACGCCCGAGCACGGCCGCTGGCTGATCGCGCCGGATCTCCCGCCCGAAGCGGAGCCGCCCGCCATCAGGCGCCGCTATCGCGACGACACGCTGATCCTCGAGACCGACTTCGAAACGCCCGACGGCGCCGTGACGATCGTCGACTTCATGCCCGCGCGCAACGGCCACTCGGAGCTCGTGCGCATCGTGATCGGCCGGCGCGGCACGGTGCCGATGAAGATGGAACTGGTGCTGCGCTTCGATTACGGATCGTCGATACCGTGGGTCAGCCGGCTGCCCGACGACAGCGGCATCAAGGCGGTCGTCGGCCCGGATCTGGCGGTGCTGCGCACGCCCGTCGAACTCGTTGGCGAGAACATGAAGACCGTGGCGAACTTCACCGTCGGCGCGGGCGAGCGCGTGCCCTTCTGCCTCTGCTATTCGCAGTCGCATCTGCGCCTGCCGCACGCGCAGGACCCGCATACACAGCTCGCGCGCACCGAGAATCACTGGCGCGACTGGTCCGCGCAGAGCGATCTCTGCGGCAAGTGGGCGCAGCCGATCCGCCGCTCGCTGATCACGCTCAAGGCGCTCGCCTACGAGCCAACGGGCGGGATCGTCGCCGCGCCGACCACGTCGCTGCCCGAGCAGCTCGGCGGCACGCGCAACTGGGACTACCGCTACTGCTGGCTGCGCGACGCGACGATCACGCTGCTCGCGATGATGCGCGGCGGCTACTACGACGAAGCGCGCGCCTGGCGGGACTGGCTCGGGCGCGTGATGGCGGGCTCTCCCGAGCAGGTGCAGATCATGTACGGCATCGCGGGCGAGCGGCGCCTGCCCGAGTGGGAGGTCGAGTGGCTGCCGGGGTACGAGGGCGCGTCGCCGGTGCGCATCGGGAACGGCGCGGTGAACCAGCTGCAGCTCGACGTCTACGGCGAGGTGATGAACGCGCTGCATCTCGCGCGCGTGGGCGGCCTGCAGTGCGACGAAACCGCCTGGTCGATCCAGTGCGCGATGCTCAAGCATCTGGAGACCATCTGGCAAAAACCCGACGAAGGGATCTGGGAAGTGCGTGGCGGCAGCCAACACTTCACGTTCTCCAAGGTGATGGCGTGGGTCGCCTTCGACCGCGCGATCCGGTCCGCCGAAAAATTCGATCTTCCGGCCCCGCTCGATCACTGGCGCGCCATGCGCGCGCTGATTCACGCCGACGTCTGCGAAAAAAGCTGGAATGCTTCGATGAACTCGTTTGTGCAGACGTATTACGGCGATTCACTCGATGCAAGCCTTCTCCTCATTCCTCTGCTAGGCTTCCTGCCGCCGACCGATCCGCGTGTGACCGGCACCGTACATGCAATCGAAACGAATCTGACCCATGATGGCCTCGTGAAGCGCTATCACACGACGGAAGTGGACGACGGCCTGCCCCCCGGGGAAGGCACGTTTCTGGCTTGTAGCTTCTGGCTCGTCGACAATCTGGCGCTCCAGGGGCGCTTTGCCGAGGCGCACGCGATGTTCGAGCGGCTCCTCGGGCTTGCGAACGACGTGGGTCTTTTGTCGGAGGAATACGACACGGTGGCAAAGCGCCTTGTCGGGAATTTTCCACAGGCGTTTACGCACGTTGCGCTCGTGCACACCGGCATGAACCTGATGCGGCACGAGCAGGAAATGGCCCGCGCGACCGGCCAGCCATCGAGCGGAGGCAACAGCATCGATGAAGCAGGCGCGACCGTGGCAAGCGAATCGTAAATTCATGTTTCCATTGTGCAAATTGTCGCTTGAAGACGGGATTGTTGCGTTGCACAATAGCGCTTTGTTGGCTATGATCAAGGAAGCAATTCCTACCGGTCGTCCGGCTGAAAGCTTGCTGAAGGTAATTTTTGCTCCCTTCGGTGCTCAAGCGGAAAGCGGTCGGGTCGTTAACCAGGCAGTACGTACTTGGAGCAGCGCAGCGAGCGAGCATCACACGCGACGCCACCGCGGCAGTAAGCGGCACGGCGGCACGCGCTAGACCATTGACTGCCGTAAGAGGCTAATCGCCGGGCGCAATACCGCGACAAACGGGCGTCACCGGATTTACACGGGGCAAACATGCTCTATCAATTTCACGAATTCCAGCGGGCGATGCTGTACCCGCTGACCGCATGGGCCCAGGCCGCATCGAAGTCGTTTCTGAATCCGGCCAGCCCGCTCGCCTACGTGCCGGGCTCCAGCCGCTTCGCGGCGGGCTATGAACTGCTTTACCGGCTTGGCAAGGATTACGAAAAGCCCGAGTTCGAGATTCATCAGATCGTAAAGGACGGCCACAAGATCCCGATCGTCGAGCAGACGGACATCGAGAAACCCTTCTGCCGCCTCCTGCGCTTCAAGCGCTACGCCGACGACAGTTCGGCCGTCAAGAACCTGAAGGACGAGCCGGTCGTGCTGGTCTGCGCCCCGCTCTCCGGTCACCATTCCACGCTGCTGCGCGACACGGTGCGCACGCTCCTGCAGGACCACAAGGTCTACATCACCGACTGGATCGATGCGCGCATGGTGCCGTTCGAAGATGGCGCGTTCCATCTGGACGACTACGTCGAGTACATCCAGGAATTCATCCGCTTTATCGGCGCGAAGGACCTGCACGTGATTTCGGTCTGCCAGCCGACCGTGCCGGTGCTCGCCGCGATCTCGCTGATGGCGACCCGCGGCGAAGACACGCCCCGCACGATGACGATGATGGGCGGCCCGATCGACGCGCGCCGCAGCCCGACCTCGGTCAATTCGCTTGCGAACGAGCACTCGTACGAGTGGTTCGAGAACAACGTTATTTACACGGTGCCGGCAAATTATCCAGGCGTCGGCCGCAAGGTCTACCCGGGGTTCCTGCAGCACGCCGGCTTCGTCGCGATGAATCCGGAGCGTCACCTCACCGCGCACTGGGACTTCTATCAGAACCTGCTGCGCGGCGACGACGACGACGCCGAGCAGCATCGCCGCTTCTATGACGAATACAACGCGGTGCTCGACATGGCCGCCGAGTACTACCTGGAAACCATCCGCATCGTGTTCCAGGAATTCCGTCTTGCCGAGGGCACGTGGGACGTGAACGGCGAGCGCGTGCGCCCGCAGGACATCAAGGGCACGGCGCTCTTCACGATCGAAGGCGAGCTGGACGACATTTCCGGCAGCGGCCAGACGCGCGCCGCGCATGACCTCTGCACCGGCATCCCGGCAAAGAACAAGCGCCACTTCACCGCGGAAAAGGCCGGCCACTACGGGATTTTCTCGGGCCGCCGCTGGCGCACGATGGTCTATCCGCAGCTGCGCGAGTTCATCCTCGAGCACGACAAGGCCCCGAAGAAGGAACCGGTGCCCGCATGACGAAAAAGGCACGCCGCGCCTGCCGGGCGCGACGTGCCTCGTTCGTCATGCGATATTTCAAATGCTCAGCGCCGCATCAGATAAGCCAGCAGCAATTCCGTATTCATCCGCACCATTTCGTCGCGCGGCCCTGTCTGACTGAAGTCGAGTCCGAAAGTCGCCTCCAGCGTAAAACGATTCGAGACGATGTAATACCCGAGGCCCGATAAGGTCACATAAAACTTCAGCGGGTCCACGTCGTTTCGAAACAATCCCGCCTTCGTACCGCGTTCGAGAATGCTTGCAAGCGTTGCAACAACCGGTGAAATCAGTTCGCGAATTCGCGTCGATCCCTTGATATATCTCGCCTCATGCAAGTTTTCGTTATTTATCAGGCGTAGCAACTCCGGGTGATCGCGATAATAATCCCAGACGAAATGCGCGAGCCGCGTCATCGCTTCGACGGGCGCCACCCCGTCGAGGTCGAGCGAGCGTTCGGCTTCCACCAGTGCGCCAAAAGCGTGCTCCAGCACGGCGGTGAACAACTGCTCCTTACTCCCGAAGTAGTAATACAGCATTCGTTCGTTGGTTTCAGCACGGCGGGCAATCTGGTCGACGCGAGCGCCAAACAGACCACCGGCCGCGAATTCATCCGCGGCGGCTAGCAAAATGCGGCGGCGGGTGCCTTCAGGATCTCTTTTGATTTTCGGCTGATTCATGGTGGCATGAGTCGAGAGCCGCGTTATCCGGATAGCGTCACGCGGCCCGGTCGATGGGTACATGACGTGAACGGGCGCGCCAAGGTTATTGGGGTACACCGTCCTGCGGTCAATCGGAAAAGCGCTTCGATTATGCGCACATCGATTGGCTATTGGCAATTGGGATTGACTGCGAATTGGGCGATAATGGCGCCTTTAGACGAGCGCGTGAGCATAAACACGCGCCTCTCCCCGCAGCGTCGCATTCCGGGCGCGTCGACTGGCATCGATGCACCTCGTCCGCTCGTGTCGACGAAGACCCGCTGCCTTGTGCCCTAGCCGTGAACGTGATCGCAACCCATCCGAAGTCGCTCGCAGACCGCATCGAGGATCTGCTGCCCCAGACGCAATGCACCAAGTGCGGATATCCCGCGTGCCGGCCGTACGCCGAAGCCATTGCGTGGGGCGACGCGAACTACAATCAGTGCCCGCCCGGCGGCGTCGAAGGCGTCGCGCGGCTCGCGGCGCTGCTCGGCAAGCCCGTGATCGCGCTCAATCCCGACAACGGCGTGGAGCGGCCGCGCCCGCTCGCGGTGATCGACGAGAACGTGTGCATCGGCTGCACGCTGTGCATTCAGGCGTGCCCGGTCGACGCGATCGTCGGCGCGGCCAAGCAGATGCATACGATCATTCCCGCGCTTTGCACCGGCTGCGACCTGTGCGTGCCGCCCTGCCCGGTCGACTGCATCGCGATGATTCCGGCCACCGGCGAGAAGACCGGCTGGGACGCGTGGAGCCAGCAGGAAGCGGACGCGGCGCGCGAACGGCACGACCGGCGGCTCGCGCGCCTCGAACGCGAGCGCGAAGCCGCGGAAGCACGTGCAGCGGCGCGACAGGCGGCGCGCCCCGGGCAAGCGGCATCGGACGAGGCGCAGGCTTCGGAGGCTTCGGCTGACGCGTCCGCCGAAGCCACCGAATCCGCTGAAGCTGCCGAAGCGAAAAAGCGCGCGATCATCCAGGCTGCGCTCGAACGCGCCCGCAAGAAAAAGGAAGAGCTTGCGAAGGCGGGCACGGGCCCGAGGAACACCGAAAGCGTGAGCGCCGACGTGCAGGCCCAGATCGACGCGGCCGAAGAGCGCCGCCGGCGCCTCGGCCTGACGGACGAGCCGCGTGCGGCCAACCCGCAAAACGACTCCACCGACCATTGACCTCCCGCGTCCGATGAATGCCAAAAAGCGCCGCGCGATCTTCGAGACGCTGCAAAGCCTCAACCCGCATCCGACGACCGAGCTCGAATACACGTCGCCGTTCGAACTGCTGATCGCGGTGCTGCTGTCCGCGCAGGCCACCGACGTATCGGTGAACAAGGCGATGCGCCGGATGTTTCCCGTCGCCAATACGCCGGCCAAGGTGTTCGCGCTCGGCGAGGAAGGCGTGGCCGGCTACATCAAGACCATCGGCCTCTATCGCACGAAGGCGAAGAACGTCGTTGCGACCTGCCGGATTCTCATCGACCAGTACGGCGGCGAGGTGCCCGACGACCGCGAGGCGCTGGAAGCGCTGCCGGGCGTCGGACGCAAGACGGCGAATGTGATCCTGAACACGGCGTTCGGCCATCCGACCATCGCCGTCGATACGCATATCTTTCGCGTTGCGAACCGCACAGGGCTTGCGCCCGGCAAGGACGTGCGGGCCGTGGAAGCGGCGCTGGAGAAAGCCGTTCCCGACGAATTCAGGCACGACGCGCATCACTGGCTGATTCTGCACGGACGATATGTCTGCAAGGCGCGCACGCCGGAGTGCTGGCATTGCGCGATCGAGCCGCTCTGCGAATACCGGCCCAAGACGCCGCCGCCCGTCCTCTGAGCGCACAATGCCCGCGCGCCTTAAAATGGCGCTCTGACACCCCTGACACACGACGCATGTTCAATCCCAGCCGCGACGAAGTCCGTCAATTCTTCACCGACACCTGGCGCAAGCAGCGCGCGGGCGAAATCCTGACGCCGCTGGAAAGCATCGCCGCGGACTGGATCGGCGAGCATCCGGAGTATCAGCAGGAACTCGCCGACCCGGAATCGAAGGCCGCCGACTATTCGCCCGAGCGCGGGCAGACCAATCCTTTTCTGCACCTGTCGATGCATCTCGCGATCAGCGAGCAACTGTCGATCGACCAGCCTCCCGGCATCCGCCGCGCGCACGAAAGGCTCGTGGCACGGCTCGGTTCCACCCACGACGCCCAGCACGCGATCATGGAGTGCCTCGGGCAGATCATCTGGGACGCGCAGCGCAACAACGTGCCGCCCGACACCGACGCGTACCTCGCGCTGATCGAGCGGCGCGCTTCGCGCGACTAAGCGTTCGCGCGTCATATCGCGCTTCGCCGGCTCCCGAAACGACAACACCCCGCGCATGCGGGGTGTTGTCGTTTGGGCGGCGATGCTCGCCTGCCCGAAAGGTAACGGCCGGGACGCTTACTTCTTCAGCACGAGCGCGCCGTTGAGCGACTGGATATACGCCGCGAGGTCCTTCAGGTCGCTTTGCGACAGGTTCTGCAACTGCGCGGCCATGATCGCGTTGTTGCGGCCGAAGTTCGGGTTGCCGTTGCCCATCTGATACTGGCGCATCGCCCAGTAGACGTAGCTCGCATGCTGGCCCGCGAGCTTCGGATATTCCCCGCTCACCGGATTGTTGAGGTTCGGGCCGTGGCAGGCCACGCAGTTGTGGCTGTCGGAGAGCGCCTTGCCGTTGGCGATGTCGGCCGCCTGCGCCGCATTGGACGCCGCCATGCCGATCAGCGCGGCCGCGCACGCTGCCTTGAACGTTGTGTGGAGTGCCTGAGAGGGCTTCATGAATTCTCCTATCCCGCGAAATTTGATTGCCGAGTGACTCGCGCGTAATACGCGAACTGCTGCGCCGAACTGCGTCCGATGACGCTCGAGCGTGCGGGTCACTTGTCGGGATTGTTCTTCGAAGAGGGGGTTTGCGCGGCGTAGTACGCAGCGATGTCGGCGATGTCCTGGTCGGTCAGCGTCGTGGCGATGGCGCGCATCGTGTCGAAGTGGCGGTCGCCCTTCTTGTACGCGTGCAGCGCGTTCTCGAGGTACTTGGCGTTCTGGCCGCCGAGCATCGGAACCTCGTACACCTCGGGGTAGGCCGTCCGGTAGCCCGGAATGCCGTGGCAGCCGATACACATCGCAACCTTGCCCTCGGCCGCCTTGGCGTTGCCGACGACCTGGGCCGACGCCTGGGTCGCGAAGCCGGCAAGCCCCGACAGCGCTGCAATCACGGCACATTTGCCGACGAAATTGTTCATAGCTTCTCTAACCTAGCATGAGGGGAAATCCGGCACGCCTGATGGCCGACCCAGAGGCCGCGGCCCGCGCCGAGTTCATCACAACCTTCTCGGGACTGTTTCTTGTCTCTAGCCACGCAGGCCAAAAAAATCGCGCTAATTGTACCGCGCGACCTACCCTCCGTCCACCGCGCGCCCCGCGCAGCAAAGCCGCGGCAGGCGCGGCCCGTTGCGAATGTCACCAGGCTGCGACAATCTGTCCAATCGACAAAACGTCCGGATTGCGAGTTGCACCGATGCTTCGCGCCCTGATCGAGCGGCGGCACCGCGGCTCACACGATACCCGCCGGGTGTCAATGACAAAAGTCCTTCTGACTTATACTGGAATTTTTTCTCGACCGGACCGTTCGCCATGCGTTTCGAAGGCTCATCGCAATACGTCGCAACCGACGACCTCAAGCTCGCGGTCAACGCCGCGATGACGCTCCAGCGCCCGCTGCTCATCAAGGGCGAGCCCGGCACCGGCAAGACGATGCTCGCGGAGGAAGTGGCCGCCGCGCTCGGCATGCCGCTTTTGCAGTGGCACATCAAATCGACCACCAAAGCCCAGCAGGGTCTGCACGAATACGATGCGGTGTCGCGCCTGCGCGATTCACAGCTCGGCGATGAACGCGTGAAGGACATCGGCAATTACATCGTCAAG
>Ga0163162_10001139_pt1 | contig 24755 bp, 19 predicted proteins | sample S55metaG_FD_115310 | JGI IMG/M metagenome (GOLD analysis project Ga0163162, IMG submission 115310) | Switchgrass rhizosphere microbial communities from Kellogg Biological Station, Michigan, USA - S5-5 metaG | ecosystem: Host-associated > Plants > Roots > Rhizosphere > Soil | place: USA... | reverse complement strand
TACAGAACCAGCAGCGAAGCGACTGCACGCCAGGCAGTAGTCGCTTGCTTGCCATTGTTTACTTCTTTCTGTCGTGCAGTCGCTTCGTTGGTCCTGTATCTGAGGCGCGACGTCAAAATTCTTATTGGTTGCGGCCTGAGCCGCGCTGCGAAAAGAAGTGAATCCTCGCCATCATGGTCAACTACTCGCAACAAATAGTGAATTGTTCCAGTCTGGTGTGCCGCACGAAAAACTCCGACTCCATCTTCGGCGTTAACCTGACAATACGCTGGGAGCGTGTGATAGGCTAACGCACCACTCAATCTTTTGTCGGGTGTTTCAAAATCCGACAAGATGTGTGACCGGGAAACGGAATTGCTCGTTGGTGCGCTTCATCAAACCGCAAATTTACGTTAACTAATGTTCGACTCTGAGCGTTTCAAAATTCTCCGCTCAAGTGCCGAGGCAGAATTGTTGGTGCACTGTTCTCGGTTGGATATCGATCCAGCGAGGGTCAAACGGATCCACGCGCTACTTGAACTCGAGATTGATTGGACAAAGCTGCTTTCCTTCGCACAACGCAACGCCCTGATTCCGCTGCTCTATTTTCAGCTCAATAAGATTGCGTCCTCCCTGGTCCCGTCAGATCGCCTTAAAGAATTGCACGATCGCTTTCAACACAACAGCGCGCTAAACACGTTACTAACGGCTGAGATGATCGTCTTGATCGATCTCTTTGAACAGAATCAAATTCCCGCCATCCCTTATAAGGGACCGGCCATTGGGGCTGGCGTCTATGGACAGTTAGTGCTGAGACAGTTCGCAGATCTCGACATCCTTGTACGCGAGACCGATGTATGGAAGGCAACCGATCTACTTCTGGAACGAGGTTATAAGGGTCATTTTGTGATTCCCGCCAAGAGACGACCAGCCTTTATTCGTCTGAGCTACGTTAGATCATTCACCCGAGACAGCACCACGGTAGAACTACATTGGCGATTGGCGCCGCGTTTCTTTGGACCATACTTTGACATTTCAAGACTTTGGGAGCGAACGCGAAAGATTCCGCTACAGGGTTCATGCGTCCGCATTCCATTTTCAGATGACTTGATCCTGATGCTTTGCATTCATGGGGCAAAGGATTGTTGGGAAAAGTTGGAGTGGGTATGCGGACTGGCTGAGGTCGTGCGCGCAGATCCGGAACTTGATTGGGAGGATTTACTCAACCGCGCAAAAGACGCTCAAGCAATCGGCGTCGTTTCAGTAGGCCTACTGTTGGCCCATGACTTTTTAGAAGCCCCAATTCCAATGAACATCATTCGAAAGTTGCGAGTACAAAGTCGAGAAGACGTGATCGATCAAATAGTCTCGCGCTTCTTTAACGGCAGTTCAGCGTCTTTCCCTCTCGCTCAGAGAATTAGACTGCACCTGGAGTTGATGGATTCGATCGGCGAGAAAGCTCGCTACTGTCTGCGTTTGGGTTTGACAACCACGCCCGTTGATTGGGAGATGATATCGCTGCCTGAATCTGCTTCGTTCCTTTACTACCCATTAAGAGCTCTCAGACTACTTAGGAAGTACGGTCGGAAAAGTACACCCCTAGCCGCCAAGGAGAGATCCGTCGGACCTTTCTGACCGCACACATGATCACTGGTCACGACATCCTCTACATATCGAGTATCGAGTGGGACTTTCTTTGGCAGTCGCATCAGGAGATCGTCCGACGTTTGGCTGCGGCCGGTAATCGTGTTCTGTATATCGAGAACACCGGGGTAAGGTCGCCTGGACTAAAAGATACAAAACGTGTCGCTTCACGTTTGTCCCGGTGGCTGAAATCGTTGCGTTCAGGTGGTGTTCGACACGTGGCCGAGAACATCTTTGTCTATTCCCCACTCGTCTTACCGCCGTTTGGTCCGACATGGCAGCGTCTATTGAATCGTCATGTTTTTCTGCGTCAGCTTAGAGGAATAGTTCGTACGCTAGGTATGAAGGACTGTCTGATCTGGACGTATCTGCCCACAGACACCGCCGTCGAAATTATTCGCGCTCACAGCAATCAACGAAGTTTGGTCATCTACTACAGCGTCGCAGATTTCTCTTATCTCACCTCTAATGGGAAGCGGCTGGAAAAGAGTGAAAAAGAACTCGTTGGTCTTAGCGATCTTGTGTTCGCGACTTGCTCCGAATTGGCAACCAGGCTTTCACGTAACGGCAACTCCGCACACCTTTTCCCACCCGGTGTAGATATCTCAGCATTTCCTGAAGAAACCACGAGTGATGCTCAATTCGATCAGCTTGGACTTTCAATTCTCCCAAGACCAATTATTGGTTACATCGGTGGACTTCATCGTTTCGTTGATTACGATCTGATTGCAGCCCTGGCAACGGCTCGTCCTTCCTGGTCATGGGTGTTCCTGGGAGCTCACCAGGTTTCGTTGGAAAAGCTTCACGGTCTACCAAACGTTCACCTCTTGGGTCAACGACGTCACGACGAACTTACAAAGCACATGGCCTATTTTGATGTTTGCCTGGTTCCTTATATCAACAGCCGGGAAATACGCACTGTCGTGCCTACCAAGATTAATGAGTACCTGGCAGCAGGGAAGGCAGTAGTCGCTACTAACTTGCCGACTGTGTCGGAGTTCAACGCCAAACACCAGGTCCTAACCATTGCTGAACCGACAGCGCGCGAATTCCTACGAGCTATAGAAAGTCAACTTGCTGCGGCCCATGATCCCCAATTAAGAACGACCAGGCGTCAGATAGCCGTGCTGTCAGATTGGCAGATTCGCCTCGAACAAATGAGTGAACTTATTGAGCAAAAGCTGGGTCAATTGCGACCGGCCCAACCGTAGGTCACGTTGATAAGTAAGCGAAATCTTCAAAACGGCCCGCCCTGGCTGCGCCTCCAAAATTTTCTGACCGGGCAGTTCGGTCTTCGAGTAGAATGACTTTGTTGACTGATTTCTGGGGCTGCGTTAAAAAAGCCCTCCCCCGTCCAAATTCAAGGTCAAACAACAAGATCTATTTCCAGTCTGATTAGACCATTGAGAATGGCAACTCAGCACACTCAAGATTGGCCGCAGTACTTGTTGTGGCATCTGGCCTAACCAAAAAAATCAAAGTGCATTACCTGACTGATCAGACACTTCATTCCCTCGGATCCTTTGAAGGAGGCTCAAATTGAATATGAGTAAGTGCTTCAGGTTTCTGGCAATCGTCGTCGCAACCGTTATTTTGTTTCAAGCTGCCCAGGTGAGTTATGCGAAAAAGCAAAAGAAAAGCAAACGAACCAAGCGTACGGTAGCGCCTCTTGTTTGGGCTCCCTCTCAGATCCAGACACCTTCTATGACTTCTAACTCGGCAACGGTTACCCAGGCACCAGACGTCAGACCCAATCAGTCGGGATCTGAGGCATTACGCAATGGCCAGAAACGAGGCACTGCGGCACCTCCGATTGACACGCGATCAGAAATCAAGGAACCGGTAAATCAGGCACCCGCTCGGGACCCTGGCGTGGTTTCTTCTGCACCAACTCGGAATGCCACCAGTGCGGAAGCAGAACCCAATGACACAGCAGGAACCGCAACACCAATAACTTTCACTCCGATAGCGATTACTACAGCTGCGATTAATCCTGGTGGTGATGTTGATTTTTATACCTTTACAGCGCCAGCCGGTTCGAGAGTGTGGATTGAGACAGATACTGGCGGAACCCAAAACGCCGGCGCGACATCCCGAGACACGGTCATCGACTTACTGGCAGCCGACGGCGCAACCGTTATCGAGAATGACGATGACGATGGCACCGGCAATGGCGGCGACGGCACAATCGAAACTGGGTTAGCATCGATAATCGCCGGTCGAACGCTTACAGCCGGAGGCACTTACTTCATTCGTGTGCAAGGCTTCAGCGCAACCGGGATTATCAATCCTTACCGATTATTCGTATCACTTACGAACGTAGCGGCAACTGCCGAAGTTGAGGCCAATGACACCGCGGCCACCGCGAACGTCGCAAACTCGCCGGCCCTGCGCTCTGGATCGATCGGCGTCGCAGGCGATGTCGACTACTACTCAGTGTCAGCCAACGCTGGCGATACAATCTTTTTCCCGGTTGACGCAGATCCTGAACGCGATGGTACTGGTACTGATCTGGTTGTGGAATTTCGCAGCCCCGCGGATGCTTTATTGCTGTCAGTCGACTCGTCTGTCACTGGCGATCTGGCGAATCCTGCCGCTGAGGGCGCGAACTATACGGTAGATGCTGCGGGTACCTATTTTGTAAAAGTGCGCCACTTCAGCGCGACAGGCACGGGAACCTATGACATTCATATCGTCAAAACCGGTGCTGCTACGTCCCCGCTGGTTATTAGTGAGTTTCGGGTTCGTGGTCCAAGTGGAGCGAACGACGAATATGTGGAAATTTATAACAACTCAGACATCTCCACTACTGTAGCTTCCCAAGTTGGTAGCGGTTTTGCAGTAGCTGCAAGTGATGCTGTTGTTCGCTGTACGATTCCGAACGGTACCGTGATACCTGGACGTGGACACTTCCTTTGTACCAATAGTGCCGCTTACTCACTGGGGGGCTATGCCACCGGCGACGCCACGTATGCGACCGATATTCCGGACAATGCCGGCATCGCGCTTTTCAATAACAATGTGCCGGCAAACTTCATCCTGGCAAACCGCCTTGATGCGGTTGGGTCAACGTCCGAAGCAAACACCCTTTACAAAGAAGGTACGGGCTACCCTGCTTTGACTCCTTTCTCTATCGACTATGCGTTTGTGAGAGATAGTTGTGGCCAGCAAGGCTCAATTACTAATCTCACTCCATGCCCACTTACCTCGGGGGTGGTCGACACGGGCAACAATGCAATTGATTTCTACTTTGTGGATACGAATGGAACCTCGGCGGGTGCGGGTCAACGTCTCGGATCTCCGGGACCAGAGAACCTGGCTAGTCCAATTCAGCGCAACGGAGTGAATGCTGTGTTCATTGCCGACACTTGCGTAGCTGCGACTTTGCCGCCAAATCAGATTCGAGACCTGACAAGTGTCCCGGCTCAGAATAGTACGTTTGGCACAATCGAGATTCGCCGAAAGTTAGTGAATAACACGGGAGGCAACGTGACTCGTCTGCGATTCCGCGTAGACCAACAGACAACGTTCCCTGCGCCTTCAGGAACCGCCGATCTGCGCACCAGAACTACAGCAGATACGACGGATAACTTCAGCAATCTGCCCTGCGGAACCGGTACTTCAGTTATAACGGTTCTCGGTACCACCCTGGAGCAACCTCCGAGTCAGCCGAACGGCGGTGCCTTTAACGGGACTTTCTCAGTTGGTACGGTGACTCTTGGGACACCGGTACCCCCGGGAAACACGATCATTGTTCGATTGCTCTGGGGAGTACAACAAACCGGCAAGTTCCGTGTTGGTCTTAATATTGAGGCGTTGCCGTAGAATCCCGGCGGTCAACTTCTTCCGGACGTGCCAAAACACGTCCGGAAGAAATCTCTAACTGATCAGTTGCACTGTGCCCCGATCAACTTTGTAGAAAAGATCGACTTAGAAACTTTCAGAGGAACTTTCGTCAATGGACAATCAAGAACCTGTTGTGACTACCGCTGTATTGGCTAACGATTCAGAACCTGCGATGCCGCTAGCGCCGAGGAAGGACTTTGTAGAGCCGGAAGTTTCGGAGCCCATCGACATATTGGCTGCGACAAAGGCGTTCCTGCAGATTACGGGCGGAGGCGACGTCTAGGCTTTTCTCCAACTCGATGGTAGAGATTTCGTCAGCTGGGCGTTCAACTCTCACTCGGCCTCGGTCAACCGAGCTTTGCACATCGAATTACATCAAGTATTACTCAGTTGCGGATCGGGTTTTAGCTTTTCAGGGAGTTGATGAACCAACCCTTACTTTGGTTCACAACTTCCTGAGCGGTTACTTTTTCACTCCAATAGAAACTTCCCCAACCCAACAAGATCATCTGATTGTTCTTGACAGAGCCGAGCCTCCAGACTTCCATGTAACGGATGGCTTCAAAATCGAGGATGGCTACTGTTACCCAAACGATAAACAGGTTCTCCTGGTCGTTAACGAATCGACTATCCTCGTCGGAGAACCAGAGTCGAATCGCACCGACGTTTGGTTATCTGACTCCACTCAGGCAAAACATCCACTCGCACTCAACAACGTAATTCTCTATGCGGTCCAATCGGCACTGCGTCGCGCAGGTTTATATCAATTCCACGCTGCCTGTGTTCTTTCACCTTCCCAATCGATCGGAGTGCTTGTAGTAGGAGATTCGGGCTGCGGCAAATCAACTTTAACTACCACACTTGTTAGCAATGGCTGGCGTTTCTCTACTGATGACAATCTGCTGTTGAGTGATACTGAGAGTGGAATCATCGCCTGGGCGCTGCGACGTTATTTCACGTTTCATGAATCAACGCTCAAGGCTTGTAACCTACGCGAATTTGATTTTGCTGTCGGAGGTCGTGTTGATTCTAATAAGCTTCGTTTCGACGCGCGCCGTGCCTTTCCGGAGAGCTTTCAAGAGCGGTGCCGGCCCGCGGTGATCCTGTTTCCAGAGATAAGCAACGAATCGAAAAGCCGGATCACGCCCATGAAACAAAGCAACGCGCTTGCGAGACTCATAGAACAATGTCCGTGGGCAACATGCGACACCGCTGCGGCGCCCAATCACCTCAAGGCGCTCTCGGACTTGATTAAGCAGACCAAAAGTTATTCACTCTCTGCTGCACGAGACATCTTCGAAGAGCCATCTTCAATATCCGATCTATTAAGCCAGGAAATCGACCGCTAGGAAGTAATCTACTCGATGGTCGCTTGGTATTTGTTCTTTAGACGAGCGTCTTTTTTTTGAAAGCTCGGTTAGACCTTCGGATAGTCCGACTCCTTAGAAACCTACGGTCCAAAGGAAGTTCTCATTTTGAGGAATTCTGATTGTAAGACGCGCTGGCGTTTTGGAGTACTTGCCGCTGTCGTTGTTACCCTGGTTGCGTTTGCTCCTCAGCTCTATTTTAGCTTCTCAAGAGGCAGTCACTGGAATGGAGCCTATGCACAGACGCATGGTGATGAATCAGTCTACGCTTCTTACCTTAATTCACTGATCGATGGCCGCCCGCGGCGAAATAATCCCTATAGCGGCCGCGATGATTCCCAAGAACATCCGGCGGAAGAATCTTATCTTTCAGTTCAATTTCTTCCGCCTTTCCTGATAGCCACTACAGCACGACTCATTCGCGTCTCTAGCACCAATGCGTTCATGGCATTAACTATAATCTCTGCTTTCGCCTCGGCAATGGCTGTCTTCTGGTTGCTCGTATCGATTCTTAAGGACAGCCGCCTTGCGGCGATTGGGGTTCTCGTTGTGCTTCTGGCAAGCTCAGCAAATTTGATTGTCGAACACTTGCTTGGATTGGGCGACTCCAACAATTATCTGCCCTTCCTCCGTCGATATCTTCCAGCGGCTCCCTTTCCGATACTGCTTATCTACTCCGGACTGCTCGTCAAAATGCTGATTGCGTCGAGCAAACGAGTCGCCACTGTATCCGTAGTGAGCGCAGGAATTCTCTTTGCAGTTCTTGTCTTTTCGTATTTTTATGACTGGACGTTCGCGGTGGTATGGACCGGTTGCCTTGCAGGAATATCGTTGGCTGTGCGACCGCACGAACGTAAACGAGTGGTGTCATTATTTTTGATTCTAGCGGGCCTCATGATTGCGGCGCTCGCTCCATACTTCGTACTCATCTCCCGACTCGGAGCAACGACCGGCGAAGCCCATTTCATGGCAACTTCACACAAACCTGATTTGTTCCGATTCACAGAGTTGTTCGGCGTTCTAATAGTCGTCCTGATTGGCTTTTTGATCTCTAGAGGACGGGTAAAGTCCAGCGACCCAACGGTGGTCTTTACACTTGCCTGCGCAGTAACTCCATTCCTACTCTTCAACCAGCAGATCCTAACCGGCAGATCACTTCAACCGTTTCACTACGAAGTGTTCATTGGTTGTTACACAACGGCACTTGCAGTTTTTGTAAGTGTCATTCTGTTGTGGCGCAGCTTGACTGTAACAAGACCTGCAGTTGCTCGAATCATGCTGACCGTAATCGCGGGTGGCGCAGTGTTGTCGGGCAGCGTCGAGGCGACACTAATGACTCGTCGCCAGTTGCCCGGAAACCGAATACGGGACGATGCCAGACCAGCCTTGCTTCGTCTCGCGCAGATGGCAAGACAAACAAAAGACGGATCGCTAGATACAAAATCTGTTGTCTACGCACCAGACTTCATTGTCGCGTCTGCAATTCCGACAACCGCGCCGCAACCAGTTTTGTGGGCTCCCTACTTGTTCGTCTTTCCAGATGTTACGTTGATGGAAGACAAGGAACGGATGGCATCATTCCTCTATTACAAGGATGTCGATTTCAACAACATCGATCACTTCCGCCTCGAATCGCTCGACAATGAACAAAGCTATTACCTCAGTTCCCTAATTGGACGTGGCCGATTCAATCCACGTCTTTCAGTTAACTGGCAACCAATTGCGGCAGACGAAGTACGTGGGGCACTCGATTACTACCGAAACTTTGTTGGTACCTTTGATCGCAGAAAAGCCTCGAGTCCGCTTGTTTCATATCTCTTGGTGTCCGCAGACGATCGACTGAAGCTGTCGAACTTCGATCGGTGGTATGAACGTGACGAGGGTGAGCGAGTAGGGAACTACCTACTCTTCAGGGTGCGCCTAAGAAGTTAGGAATTTGGTCCTGTGGTCTTGGGCCTTAGGTCTTGGGTTGAAACGACAGACAAGTCCAAAAAAAGTATCCACAGATTACACCGATTACGCAGAGTAAGAATTCAAGTCAGTCGAAGATGAGCGTGGCAGCTCATGAGAAATTCTTAATCTGCGTAATCGGCGTAATCTGTGGACAACCCTTCAATCAACAATGCGCAAGAACCCATCCTTAACCAAACGTCGAACGAGGTTTAGTCTGCTAGTGTCGGTGAACTGCCCGGGCAATTCATGAACAGCAAATGATTTGCGCTCGGCGATAAAGCGGAAGGCTGAGGCAAAGGAGATGGGCATCCAGAACACATCTTGCCCAAGCGTCAGGCCTGCCAAAGTTCCATCAGCAGATAAATAGACTTGCAGTCGACCTTCCGGCTCCAGTTTGGTCTCTCGATTTATCGACTCAAGGTCAGCATGAACTGATGCTACCTTTCGATGGCGAATCAAACTCTGCCTTATTTCGTTGAATGCTTTTTCCGGGTTTGCCAAACGAGTAAATGCCTCAACACATTCAGAGAAATCTTTTTCAAACTGTTTAAGGTTTTGGGGGTCTGCGAGCGATCCAGGAGGCAGTCCCTGACGAAGTCTTTCGTCGACATAGGCAACTTGGCCCATAACAACTGAGAGTAGATCGAGCCAGGTGATCACGTGGATGCCCAGGCTAATGTGAACCGATGGCTCCTCCAGTGCCTCGGCCTGATGAACAAAGCCTCTGGGCAGGTAAAGACAGTCACCAGCTTCCAACGATGCTTCGAGTGCGAGTGGACCAAGTTCTGACGCCTTGATGTCGTCCTGCCCGGCTTTTCGTCCACCGCGCGATCGCTTTACTTCATCGAGGTCATGTTCGAACGGCAATGGTGGTGCGTATTCAAGCGGAAATCTTGTTATGGGCTCAAAGACCTGCCAGCGCTTCTTCCCGAGAAGCTGAAGAACAAGAACTTCATGAGTGTCAAAATGGAGAGAGAACCCGCGAGAATTCGGAGGCGTACAGTAGAGATTTGCCCTGGCAGAAAAGCCCAACTCCGGTTCAACACTGCGACACAACTCTCTGAGTGGATCACTATATTTTTCAATTCCTTTGACTCGAATGGTCGAGCCACTCATGAAAAATTGTGACACCGAGTCTGGCGATTTCTCACCAGTCTCAATCACCCTCGTTTGACCAACTATCTCGACCGCTTCAGCCGGCAGTTGGTCAGCCATCGAAAGAACGCCTTGAATACCATTCACAGGCAGCAGAGATTCAAACCGATCCGCCTGGTCTCCTTTGATCAGGAGCGCAGCCTTTTGCCAGTAGTGATCAAAGAAGTCAGCGGGCGCATGCGGAGCGATTAGATCGCTGAAATCGAGTCTAGACATGTTGGGTTGATCTAACGACGAGACAACGGCGCTCCATGGGTCCGAATCCTCTACCGAAACCTTCTATAGATGAGAACATGAGCTCCGTCACACACCATCCAACCGACAAGGAACACTGCGACTGGAATGAGTGTAGCTCTCACAAACACGACACCCAGACACCACTTACTCACCCCAGATAGTGATCTCGTTTCCGTCGGGATCCTTAATAGTGAAAAAGTGGCCATATGCTGCGTTCTCTTCGCGCACCGGCACCAACCCTCGGCTTCGGAGATCAGTGGTGTATGACCGGAAATCCGAGACTCGAAAGGTTATTGAGATGTTTGGCGTTCCTACTTTAGCTCCCGCTGGGAGAGGATGAATTCCGAGGTTGAAATCGCCTGATTTTGTACTAATCGACCCGTAATAGAGCCCGTGATACTCGGAGCTGGCATCGAGACCAAGTTTTTCGGTATACCAACCAGCTAATGCTTTTGGATTCGGAGAATTGATCGTGATTGCTCCGACATATTGAAGCCTGGGGTCGGATTTTTTTGTCTGGGCCCAGGTAACTGTCGCTACCACGAAAAGCAGCGTGCCAATGATCCATTTCGCCATAAGGAGCCTCCTCAAAGCTTCGTAACTTCAGACTCTCCAACGACATTTTGTTTCGTCCGCACAACGCCCCGGGATCACCCGCGCCCCCATGCAACGTACATGAGAGAAACGCTGATGGGCCATCGGGTTCAAGCTTCGCCGCACGTTCATTTATCTTTCTTTACTTTAATACGACGCACCAGCGTCCTGTCAGGCAGATTAGTGAGCGTGCCTTCGAGAAAGTCGCCTTTGACGGCAAATTCAAAGATGATGTGCACCCTGTCGTTCTTGAACTCGCTTGTGAGCGTTTGCCTCCGCGCGTCATAGACGAAATCAAATGTACCCATCGTCTCGGGCTTGTTATTCACAATTTTATCCGCCGTAATGGTCACGGTATCCGTTTTACCCGAGGCCACGACTACGTGGTAAACAACTCGCTCATTGTTACAGGCCGGGAATTTCTCCTTGTTCACGCAGATTGATTCGCCAGACCAATCGCCGACCAGCTTAGAGATTTCACTGCTCTGCGCACCTAAGGGCTTTTCACCTTGGGCCACCGTCGGATATAGGGCGCAGAATCCGCACAAAATGAGACACCAAAATAGCACGCCGATTCGCTTCATAATTGTCCTCTCAACTTAGAACTTAATGGGATCTTCAGGTTGACGACGGTCAATCCGGAAAGTACGTAGAACGTTGCGATTCAGCGCAACTGCCCGATTGCTCACCGGCGAATTCGCTCCAAGCGCGTGTTAGATTGCGCGTTTCAAGGTGGCTCCACTACACCAGTTTCAACCAGCACTGAAACGAGCTCGGATGTGAGTCTGGCGTTTGCGACTACCAAAAACGGATTCGGTAAGACTCTGGAAATAAGCAGCTGAATCGTTGCACCCGCTGCTTCTGCAATCGCAGCGCCGCCTATGATATCCCATGGACCCAGCCCGCATTCGTAGTAGCCGTCAAGAGTTCCCGAAGCGACACTACAGATGTCCAGCGATGGACAACCGCTGCGACGAATATCCCTGACGCGCGGCAATATTTGACGCAGCAAGTCTGCTTGTTCGCGACGAATATTTTCGTTTGGCAGAAAACCTGTCCCAATTAGGGCCTGGTTGAGATTGGCTTCGTTGCGCACTGTGATCGGCTTCTCATCACATGTCGCTCCCTCGCCAACCACTCCCGCATATACTCGATTATTGAAAGTGTCGTGCACTACACCAATCATGCGACGTTCGCCAACCTCGACTCCGACCGCCACTGAGTGTGATGGATACCGGTGGACAAAGTTTGTTGTTCCGTCCAGAGGATCAAGAATCCATCTGACACCGGAACTGCCACTAACGTTTGTTCCTTCCTCTCCAATGATTTCATCATCGCTACGCGCTGCACGAATGACCTCCACAAGCTCGCGCTCAGCCGCGCGGTCAATCTTAGTTACAAGATCGCTAGTAGAATTCTTCGTATCAACCTTGAGGTTGCCTCCATCCATTGCACGCCGATGAACAGCTGCGGCTCGAAGGGCAGCGTGCTTTGCAATTTCGAGTAACTCAAACAACTCGTTTCTCATCAGCATTTCATTGCAATCATGACCTTAATAACTCGAAAGCAATCTAACGTTTGAGTTCACCGGGCGCCGCGCTTAGCAACACCCTCGAATCAGAGATGGACTAATAAAGCAGCTTGAGAAACACGCTATCGCGGCTCACGTGCAACGATTTGTTGGGCCGCCCTTAACTTGAAATCGAGCTCGTCGACCTTCGCGCTATGCGCCGGCGTTCAAACATGAACAGTACAAGAAACAGAATGATCGCGATCAAAAGAGGCACCGGGGCCAAAGCTCGGTAACTTAACTCGTGATATTCAACCAGCGCGCTATTGCTTGGGTTTAAGGGGTCGTAATGTACGGTGACGACCTGCCCGACTGCAAACTGGTCCCTATCATATGGGACTTGCCAGCCACTGTAAGTCTGGTTGTTTACACTGAAGGTGTATCCATACCTATCGTGATCGGATGGTTCGTGAGCAACGATGGTTCCTGAAGTCGTCTGTTCGCGCCGCGCGACCACTCGGTCGGCATACCACCCGTACGTAAAAAACGTCACGCCGATTATCAATAGCGCTGCGATTATAAGCATCCTCCAAAGTGGGCGATGCCATGAGCGTAACGTGCTGCGGCCTGTTATGTTGTTCATGTGGTGAAGCAGATGAATGCGGTCTAAACTATCAATTGAATCATGCTTTATCGTGTCGTAACACTAAAGTTGACAATATAACATCCGAAGGCCGGGCAGAAAGGCCACGAAAGGTTTACTGTGATTTGTTATGCGACTTTTCTCCTGACTGAACTCTTGGAACTGCTTGAGGAGCTAAACCTTGTTGCAGTAGCATCGACGCGTTGGTAATCACCCGGCTATTCGCGCAGACCATTCGATCAGGAGTGCGCCGCAATTGTTTACGTTTTAGTTGGGAAAGCTTGTTAGCTGGATAAAAGTTGGGAGGATTAATCATGGCATTGAGTTTCGCAAGCGATATTCGTCCTTTGTTTCGCGACTCACCAGACGTCGACACCATGAAACGCATGGGACTCGACCTTTCGTCTTATGAAGACGTAAAGGCCCAGGCCGAAGGCATTTTTTCACGATTGGAAGATGGCAGCATGCCATGTGACGAGCCGTGGCCGGAAGATCAGATCGCTAAATTCAAAAGTTGGATAGATGAAGGAATGAAGCCGTGATGCTACGCAATGTTATAACGGCTCGGCTACGACGCATTTCAACAAAGGAGCGAGACTCCGATGGATCTAGCGCTTTTATTTTGCGCACGAAGTACGGAGAAAAACGATGAATCTTTCACAACCAAAAAGTGTCACCGTGCCAGAAATCGCTTTAATTGCTGTCACGCGCGGAGTGATTGGTTTTGGCGCGGGCTTACTGCTCGCAGGTAAATTTAAACGCGAACGGCGAAATCTCCTGGGATGGACCCTGTTCTTATCTGGACTCGCCAGCACCATTCCCATCGCGCTGCATCTCTTCGGGAACACGAAGAACGAGCAATAAATTATCGCTTTCGAGTGGAGCGGGACGGCGATGTACCGCGATCGCAGAGACGCAAGGCAAACAACTCGTAGCGTAGCTTAGTGTGTACACTGACAGGGACGACGTAAGGGTTGTCTTCCAAATCTATTTGCAAACGCACAGAACCAGTAAGCGTTGCGTGAAGCGTTAGCCTCCGCGCTTCGGACAAGTCTTTGTTTATCACAACGGTGCAGAATCTTATTATGCAGCCAGGGGGTTCCGTGGCTCGCTACGGGTTTAGATTTCACGCGGACAGCAAATTTGAATTTGAGAACGACGGTTTGACGCTGGTGGTTACTATTACCTAACCGGGTTTTCGTAAAAGCATCTCACATAAAACCGGACACTGAGAGGGTTCTCAGCGTCCGGTTTGTAGTTCCCGTGACAGACGCAGACAAAAAGAAAACGAGTCGTAGCTTAAGGACTACTTAGTCACCTTTCCCTTTCGTTTTCGTCGAAGTGCCAACACACCTGTTAGGCCACTGCCCAGCAACAACATGGAGGTTGGTTCCGGCACAGGTGCCGCGGCGACAACGGTGAGGTCGAACTCCTTGGTGGCAAGCGTTTCCTGCGCACTATCGTTAGCGCCACCAAGCAAAGTGGTGCTGAACGTGTATGTGCCAGGTGCAGCGCCAGCGCCCACATGGATGTCGAAGAGAGGGACCGATCCCGTATCTGCACCCCCGCCCAAAACAGGAGGCACAAAGGCGAAGAAAATAGTGAGGTCGACATCGAAGAACGCACTTGGTGGTGAAACCAGGTTCACGTCTATAGCATTGAGAAAGACGGCAGTCGCTCCAATGTTTGCGATGGTTCCAAATATCGTGAGGTTACTACCGGCTGCCGCACCTACCGTCGGATTAAGAGTTAGAGTTACAGGATCAGCTTTGGCACCAGCTGGCATTACTGCCAGCAGCGCCATTGCGATTGTTAGAAGTAACACGTTTCTTGTTTTCACAATTAATTGTTTCCTTTCAGAGTCACGGGATAGTGACGCGTTTACCACTAGTGAATGGACCACCAGCATAGGAGCCACTGAGTGTTAGATTAGAGCCTGCTCCCGGGGTGCTGTTTGTGAAGGACACTGTGGTGTTGACTGAACCTCCTGGTGCGATATTGCCCAGGTTTTGCGGCAATGGAGTTCCGCTGGTTAAGCCCAGCTTCGCAGTAGTAAGCATCACATTGTCTGCTATAGCGGAGCCGATGTTCTGGACCGTCACAGATGCAAGTACTGTTGAGGCATCCGCACGACTCAATTGCGAAGTCACCACAAGCCTCACTCCGCCACACGGCGTAGTGCATTGAGGGATAGCGGTGGTAATACTCAAATCCCATCCGCCTGCCATCGTTCCACCGTCGCCGGCCGCAAAATCAAACACGTACAGACTCCAGGTACCATTCGGGTTTGCCCCGTTGAAAGCCGACGCGAACGTTGCGGACCCGGCCGGAGCAGGTTCTAGATTGGGTCCAGGTGGTGCAGGCGCGGGGAAAACATCGCCCGAGAAATAGGAGGTTGGTTTGAAAGTGCCAGAGACCGGGACGCCCGAGCTAGGAATTAGACCCGCCGCCCCGTCAGTCAATGTGTAAGTAATGTTCGACCAGGGACTGCTACCAATCACGCCATCGAGGACGACAAACTTCTGGCCACTTGGCCCTACAAGCAACATCCCTACATCGCCAGGGAATGTGTGACTCAAGTTCTTAAGAGTGACAGTCACGTTGGTGATGGCGCCGGATAGACCCGAGACGGTGATGTTTGATGGATAGGGTACTCCGGCTCCGGACGTCGGAATGGTTACGGCAGTGTTGTTTGAAAATGTCGTCGGCCCAGAAGTTACAACGTTTCCAAGAGGGACCGTGAACGTCGCAGTACCCAGATTCGTTGCGCCGTCTTGCAGCTGGAGCGTGAGAGTAATGTTGTCGCCGCACGTTCCATTTGCAGTGAAGGCGAAGTCCTTGACGACATTGACACCGGGCGCGATCCCACCATAGATCCGCGGGTCGCTGGGTGCGATCACATTTGCAGATGGTTGCAGCGTAGCCACGAGGTTGCCGGTTGAAGAGCCACCGGTATTGGTTAGAGTCAGATTAACTGTAACGCGCTCGCCCGGATCGATAGCATTGTTATTCGGTGGACAGCTCTCATTAACGAGTGTGCTCTCGGTGCCAACGATGTGGGGTTGCGGTGTTGCGCCGATAGCGACGAGCGACTCGAAAGCCATGATAATTCCGGCCCCGGTATCGCGGTCAGTGCCCGCAGCTTCAATGTCAATTGCCGATGAAGTCAGAGCTGTGCGAATTTGTGCAGGAGTAAACATTCCCGCCGACTTAAGCAACGCCGCGATACCCGCAGCGTGCGGTGCAGCCGCTGAAGAACCAAAGAACGGATTAAAGCCTGGGACCGCAGTCATCGTCCCGTCTGCAGCAGTGATGTCAGGCTTTTGCCTCACGAAGCCGCCGTTAGTACCGAATAGCAAGTTTCCAGGTGTTATAGGACTGCCGTTCGGGTTGAAGAATATGCGGCGTGGGCCATCGGAACTGAACAACTCGCTGACATTGCTGGAATTGAATACTCCAGGGAACGGGCCAGTTGGATTCGGCGCACCACCGATGGCTGCCGCTGCTGGAGTCGCTGCCACACTGAAAGCTTCTGCTGCCGCCGAGTGTCCGTGGGTTTGACCGCTTGTGCTGATCGCCAGACGACCGCGAAAGCTATTCAAGTGCAGTGCCCTGGATGCAGCACCCGTCTTCCGGAAGATAAGCAAGCGACGACCGGCGGCTGGACTGATAGTCGACAATTCGACCGGATCCTGCGTTCCGTTCTGGATGTTGGTGGCTGCATTGACCACCGTAGTGAGTCCAGCATCAAGTATATAAAGGTCATAATCGTTACTTGAGGCGCTGAGCGGATCAGACCAGAACAGACCAATTGGTGAGCCCCCACCGTTGCCAAGAGTTAATTGATCGCTGATCGCGCCGCCACCGAAACTGTGGAAAGTTCCACCGGCAACAGTGACAGTGCCTGCAGTATTAGTACCGCTATCGAGAAAATCACCTTCCCATACACCTGAGGTGTTGTCGTCCTTATTGCCTTCGTTACCAGCGGACGAAAAATACAAACCGCCAGACGCAGTTACGCTATTGACTGCTTGGGCAACGTTGTCATCCTGGAAAACAGCCTCACGAAAGTAGCCAACATCGTCGACGATAATGTCGCAACCGGCAGCACGTAGATTGAGAATGTTCTGCGCAAAAGCTGCTTGGGTTGGTAGCACAGTGGCAAAGAAGAGCTGAGCCCCGGGCGCGATGTCGTTGACAAGTTCCAGCATTGCGGTGCCCTCGTCGCCCGAACCCGCCTGTCCTGGTAATACCGTGACGGTTGGCAGTTCACCAGCTGCTTGCTGGGCTGCCAATGAGGCGACACCACTAGAAAGGACGCCAACTTTCACACCAGAACCAGAAACACCAAAGAAGGCGCGCGCTTCGGCGGCCCGGTGAGTGGTGTCAGCTTCTGAGTCAATTGGACCAGTGGGCATGAACATGTTTGCCGTTGGTCTAAGATTTCTCATTGCGAGTGCGGCGGTGATTTGCTTTCGCACTCGAGCGGCGCGAGCAGCAAAATCAGGACTCAACCCGGCTTGAAGAGATGCGCTTATTTTGCGCGTGTGGGTGCCGGCAGTATTTACAAAACCATTAATGCCATGTGTGAGCGCATGGTCCGCTGGATAAATGAACTTGACGTCTTCTGAGGCGGCAATCTGTTCGAGAGCCTGCATCGGCACGCGCGCCGTTACACTGTTGAATTTGCTGGATGAGAAGATGATTTCCCCGCCCAGCTTCACGATCAGTTTCAGTAGATCCCTGGTTACATTGGCTTGGATGTCAACAGGCACGAAACCCTTCTCATCCGCGTCAACGTTAACTTCCAGAGTGGTTACATCATTAGTCAACTTTTCGCCGCGGTTTTGTTTTGCGGCGTAGAGTAGTTGTGAATCAATTTTCCGTTGAACTTGTGAGCGTGATTCCTTCTCCTGAATTAAAGAATTGATCTGGCGCGCGACATTTTCGCTCATGATCTCCCCACGTCCCCTCTGTGCTGAAGCTTTGCGCGGTGGCAATGTAGCAATCAGTGAGCACGTAAGAAGCAGGGTCAGGAGCAAAGCAAACCACTTGAATCTTCTTTGCGTCATTTGGCTCCGCCTTTGAGTTTGAGAGGTTTGGGATTCGTGGTTTCCGCAAAAGGAAGCTGTAGAAAACCACTCGTCGAGCAAGCACGGAAGCACCGTACTCTTCGAGGTTGCTTCACCTAAGCACTAAAACGACTGACTAGTCTCCTAGAACCGAGCTTGACCGAGGTGCGAGGCGGATAATTCTTTATGGGCTGCGGGGGGAGAATTGGTTGAATGAATGGGGGCGGATCGCGGACTGATACTTGACCAGCAAAATTTATTCCTTAGTTAAGGTCGGTTTGCTAGTTGAAAAACGATAGCGTTTGTTGATTTTAATTCCACAAACACGGAACAGTTGTATCAATCTTGGATGAGACTTCTAGAGTTCAGACAGGGTTCTGATTTTGTATTCAACAACATGCTGCAATAGTAGATAGCTGTCGACCGTCGCGAAGAAAAGTGAGGTTACTTTGGGTAAGTTTCGGCGGGATGCTTCCTCTTCCCACATCATTTGTTTCCAAGTGAGTTGTTGATTCGCAATTGCTCCACCGAATTACACTTCAGATGCCTCGGCGTTTCTTTCGGCGCGACGAGTCGCACGTCTCTCTACCCACTCATAGACCATTGGCAGAATTACGATCTTGATCGGGCGCGTCACCAATCCGCCGACCACGACGATCGCCAGTGGCTTCTCGATTTCAGCTCCAGTTCCGGACGAGATGATGAATGGTATCAGGCTGATACTTCCTATCAACGCGCTTAACAACTCTGCTCGCAAGCGAACACTAGCGCCGGTGATCACAGCTTCGTGCAGGTCCAACCCTCTGTCACGAAGCTTGTTGATGTAAGACACCATCACCATTCCGTTTTGGACTGCGATTCCAAAGACCGCGATGAACCCGACTATTGCCGGTACGCTTATCGGAAAACCTGAGATCAACAGAAACGTCGTGCTTCCCACCAGGGCGATCGGGATGTTGAAAATAATCGTTAGTGTATTGCGGAGGGAATTGAAGCACGTGTAAATCAGTATGAACACGAGGAGCAGCGCAATTGGAATCGCTATGAGCAATCGTCGAGTGGCTTGCTGGGCGTTTTCGAATTGACCGCCCCAGGTGACGAAATATCCGGCAGGAATCTTGACCTGCCCTGCGACCGCGGCCTGGGCATCTTTGACGAAGCTGCCGATGTCGCGACCTTCGACATTGCACTTCACCACGATGCGCCGCAAAGCGTTCTCGCGGCTGATGACAGAATCACCACTCGAGAGTCGAAAGGTTGCCAGCTGACCGAGAGGCACCTGGCCACCAATAGGAGCAGTCACCAAAATATCGTTGAGCTTCTCAACCTGGTTGCGGTAGTCCTGCTTCATACGCACAAATATCGCAAAACGGCGTTGGCCTTCCAGTACGTCGGTGGCCTCATCCCCGCCTATTGCAATCTTTGCGACCTCAAGCACGTCGGCAATGTTAAGTCCGTAGCGGGCCAGCTTATCTCGGTCGAGCGCAATCTCAAGATGTTCTTCACCTGCCGACTGTTCTACTGCTAGATCCTTCACGCCGCGAACATGAGAAATCGAATCACGAATACTTTCCGCTGTTTGTCGCAAGGTATCCTGGTCTTCGCCGAAAATCTTTATGGCAATCTGAGCATTGATGCCCGATATCAGTTCGTCGTTTCGTGTTTGGATAACCTGAGAAAAGTTGAACTCGACTCCGGGAATGCCCTGCACTTTGCGCCGCATCGCGTCGACCAATTGATCCTTTGTCTTTGCTGTAGTCCACTGCTCCTTAGGTTTCAAATGCACATACAACTCGTCGTTGCTAACACTTTCAGGATCTCCGCCAAGTTCAGCGCGTCCGATCTTGGCAACCACCGTTTCAACTTCAGGAAACTCGCGCAACGACTTTTCGATCTGGGTCGAGACATCGATCGCCCGGGAAAGCGAGATGCTGGCTGGCATCGTCGCCCGGACGAGCATATTGCCTTCATCGATTGTTGGGAGAAACTCACTGCCAAGTATGAAGATGTCCGCAACGCTCCAGATTAATAAGGCTCCCGCAAATATCAGAGTTAGATAGCGGTGAGCGATCGCAAACTTTAGAACCGGTACGTAGATCCCCTTAAAAAATCCGACGATCGGATTTGTGCGAACCTCGCCCTTCTTTAACCGTAACCACATGGCGCACAGCATCGGCGCAATGCATAGCGCCATTAACATCGATCCGATCATCGAGAATGTAACAGCGTAGGCTAGTGGCTTGAATAACTTGCCTTCTACTCCCTCGAGAGGGAAGACGGGCAAGAAAACGGCTATGACGATGAGGATTGCGAAGAACATCGGGCGACCGATTTCCTGGGCGGCAACCAGTATTGCCTCGCGCATGGAATGTTCGCGGTGTTCTTCAAGATGCCGGTAAATGTTTTCAACCATGACTATGGTTGCATCCACCATCATCCCAATGCTTATTGCGAGCCCGCCGAGCGAGGTCAGATTGGCCGAAAGCCCTGAATACCACATGAGGATGAAAGCCACGAGCATGCAGAAGGGAATTGCAGCAGCGGTGATGAGGGAGCCACGAAAATCTCCAAGCAACAACAATAGAATTACCAACACCAGCAACTCGCCCTCGATCAGCGACTTGACCACTGTGTGGGTGCTGTTGTCGACGAGCTCTGATTGATCGTAATAGTCGACTATGCTGACACCTTCGGGAAGTGTCTTATTGATCTCGACTACTTTCTCCTTAACCCGTTCGATTACCTGCTTGGTGTTTTCATTGATTCGCTTCAGAACAATTCCGGTGACCACTTCGCCCTGTCCATCTTTGGTGACGGCGCCCTGACGAATCTCATTGCCGATTTGAACTTGCGCAACATCACTAACTCGAATTGCTGTGCCGCCGCGAGAGTCAAGCACTATGTTCTTGATGTCGTCGACGTTCTGGACTAGCCCGAGTCCGCGAATCACGTACTGATCGTCGCCATGCTCGATGAAGTTGGCACCAGTGTTTTGATTGTTCGCCTGAATGGCTTCGAAGAGTGACTTCAACGGGATGTTGTAGTTGACCAGCGCCTGTTGATCGACAATGACGTGATACTGCTTCACGTCTCCGCCGAAACTCAGTACATCGGCGACGCCGGGGACCGTTCGCAATTGTAGTTTGACGATCCAATCCTGAATGGTACGCAGTTCCTGATTGCTCTTTCCACGCCCTACGATTTCATAAAGATAAATCTGACCAGTTCCGGTAGTGATGGGCCCCATACCAGGTTCGAACCCGGCCGGCATGTTGTCCTTTGCTAAGGAGAGTCGCTCGAAGACCTGTTGCCGCGCGAAATAGATATCGACGTCGTCACGAAAGTAAACATTCACCACCGACAGACCGAACTTTGAAATCGACTGCACCCGCACCACTCCAGAGATACCGTTCATCACGTTCTCGATGGGAAAGGTTATGAGTTGCTCGACCTCCTGCGGTGCCAGACCCTGGGCCTCAGTGTCGATCTCCACCTGCACGGGAGTGACATCGGGGAAGGCATCCACATTCAACCTGGAGAGCGCGAGAACTCCGCCGGCGACGATCAGCATCGAGACAACCGCCACAAGCAGCCGCTCTCGATAAAAGAAGGCAATGAAGTTGTCTGTCATGATCTGTCCATAATTGCGGTTAGCTGTGTTGAGTTATTGATCGGGTTTACTCTGTTGCAGTAACAAATAATTGCCCTTCACCACGACCTTATCGCCAGCGTTTAGGCCACTGATAATCTCAACTCGATCATTGTTCTGTAGCCCGACGCTGACTTGTTGTTTCTTGTACCCGTTGCCTTCAGCTATGAAGACAACAGTCTTATCGCCATCGTTGAGGACAGCTGATTGTGGGATCGAGGTGGAGGTCTTATGCAGGTCGGTAATGATCTGCACGTTGGCGAACATCTCCGGTTTTAGTCGGCCATCTGCATTTGGTACTTCGGTGCGAACCTTAACCGTTCTCGTATCCGGGTCGACCACGCTATTTACCAGAATGACCCTGCCGGAGAAGCTTGCTCCAGGGAACGCCGGAACCGAAACCTTGACCTCCTGACCTCCCCTTACTCGCTCGAGGTCTTTCTCAAATACATTCGCGTCGATCCAGACGCGAGAAATGTCGATTATCTTGAATAGGTTTGTGTCCGAACCAACGGTCGCGCCGATGGTGGCATTGCGTTCGATTACGGTTCCAGCGATCGGAGAGTTGAGAGAGAAGACAGCGGCCAGGCTTGACTTATTCGCCAGTGCGTCAATGTCTGAATCTTTAAGTCCGAGTATTAGTAAATGGCGACGAGCTGAAGTGAGAGTTGCTTTCGCTCCAGCGACAGAGCTTTCGCCAGACGCTTTCGCTACATCAAGATCATGCTCCGCAGCCTGAAGATTTTTTTGTGCTGTAATGGTTTTTTCATAGAGCATCTTGGTGCGATCGTAAGTAGCCTGGGCCAGCTTTACTTCAGCCGCTGATGTTTTCCGCGCGTTCTCGTAATCAGCTAGCGCTTTGAGATAATCGGCTTCGGCCTCATCAATGTCTGCCGATTCAAGGTCGGCCAGTTTTTGTCCTTTCTTCACATTGCTGCCCTGGCCGGCGTAGAGACGCACGATCCTGCCTTCGTGTACCGGGCCGATGTTTGCCATGCGGTCTTCGGGTACAAGGATTTTCCCCGTGGCGGGAATGATGGCGGCGATGGGCGAAAGCGCGACTGTTTCCGTCTCTATTGTCTGGTTTTGCGAAACCTGCTCTGTCTTCTGGGCGGGTGAATTCGACGGAGTTTCCGCAGATTTCTTACAAGCTCCAAAAGTTGCAATTGTTAGAAGCAGAATAAAAAGGCTAAGAAGTATTTTTCGAGTGGGCATCTCTTGCATCCTTTCAAGGCTTCTACTACTTCGTTATCGGTGTTGCTGTGGCGAGCTCAAGATCAAGCAGCGACACCTGATAATCAAAAAGCGTCTGGTAGTAACTAGCCAACGTTTCGCGCCGCGTTCGAATTGCATCCAACAACTCAAGTGTTGAGCTTTCACCCGCCTTCAAAGAGAATTCAGTTAGCTTTTGAATGTTGTCGACCTTGGTAAGCACCCCCGTGCGATAAAGCTCAACTCGCCGCCTTTGAGCCTCATACGCAACCAACGCCTTGTCCACATCACTCAAAACTTGATTGGTGATGAGCTGTTGCGCGTTTTGCGCACGTCGTTTGTCGATGAGAGCCTTAGCTCGTTCACCTTGATTGCGATCGTGTACTGGCAGTGGGATGCCAATGCCAAAGTTATAAGTACTTCCACCCGACGGAACCTGCTCGATTCCTGCGCCCAGGTTGAGATCAGGAATGCGTTGAGCGTCTTGCAACCGAATGGCAGCATCGGCTGCTCGCTCACTTAATTGGGCGGCCTTCAAGTCAGGCCGCGCGGCCAATGCCTTATCGCGCAAATCACTGAGCGAGAACTGATAAGGCTGAGGATCCAACGAGCCGACTACTTCAAACTCCATGACTCGATAATCGCCACCCAGGGTGACGCGCAAGTCGCGTAGGGCGACTTCGTAATCCCTTTCCGCATTGGCTACGTCAGTATCAAACTTGAGTTGTTCGACCTCGACGCGCGTAAGATCCAAGCCTGAAATCTCGCCAGCCTGGACGAGTTCTGACGTGTGTTGGATTGTTTCAGCAAATGTCTTCTGGTTTTCTTTTGCCAGGTTGAGCAGCGATTGGGCCAGGAGGACGGTAACGAATTTCCTCTTCATGTCATTCGTTGCCTGCCACACGACCAATTGAAACTGCCCTCGCGCTACTTCCGAGTTTGCATTAGCAGCACCAATTCGCTTGCTTCGCTTCCCGCCAAGCTCGAAGGTCTGAGAGATGCCGTAGTCGAACGTTTGTGGGTTGACGAAATTCGCCTTGAAGTCGAGCGGGATATCCGTAAAACCAACAGTGATCTCAGGGTTGGGACGAAGCTTCGCTGTCAGTTTTTCTGCGTCGGCTGTATCGATGTCATAGCGGGCGGCGACCAACTGAAGGTTCTGCCGCAAGAAAATCGATACCGCGTCCGAAATCGTAATGGCTCGTTTTACAGGAGCTGTCGTCCCTTGCTGCCGCTCAGGGAGGACCGCAGACGTATTGATTTCAGTTTCTGGCGCACGCACAGACGATTTCTCTTGTGCGACAACTGGATTAAGACTGAACCATAGAATAAGAGCCGTCAGCAGCGGCCCTTTGACGAGTGTGATTCTTTTGTTGACTATCATCGACGTGCCTCTCAGGACTTTTTGGAAGTGAAAGCTCAAGCCTTCGCCTAAAAGTCGGAGGACCAGACACGATGAAACGGTATCGTTAGTTGACGGGTGGCGAAATGGCTTGGTTAGTCCGAAAAGGACATGGGTGGCGCGCGGCCGCGAAGAGCCCGACTGGAAGTTGAATAGTAAGCAACTATCGGTTTAGAGGGAGGGCTGATTTGTGTTAAAGGAGTGTCGGTAAACGCCCAGGTCTGGATGAAGCTGTTGAAGAGCTGTTGTTGAAACTGGCACATCGAACACTCATCGCGTCGAGAATGTCCCGAGGGCGATGTGCTTGATCCATCCGTATTGCTGATCGCTACCGCATTGGAAGAAACAGGCAAGAAGCGGGTGTGACTGTGCACCGCGGCCACCGTCACACCGTGCACAATAATGGCTAGCAACAAATAACCAAGCGCACGGCGGTGCCTTGCGGCTCTTTTGGGCAGTGCCAATGTGTGTAGGTTGGCCAACTTGGTACGT
>Ga0163162_10001138_pt1 | contig 24756 bp, 22 predicted proteins | sample S55metaG_FD_115310 | JGI IMG/M metagenome (GOLD analysis project Ga0163162, IMG submission 115310) | Switchgrass rhizosphere microbial communities from Kellogg Biological Station, Michigan, USA - S5-5 metaG | ecosystem: Host-associated > Plants > Roots > Rhizosphere > Soil | place: USA... | reverse complement strand
TCCGCTGTACTACGAAAAGTTTTACTTCACGCCAGGGGATCTTGGATTTCAATCCCACGACACAGCACACGGTAAGGTTGGAACTCTCGTTTGTTGGGACCAGTGGTTTCCAGAAGCGGCTCGATTAACCGCACTTGGTGGGGCGCAATTTCTATTCTATCCAACTGCAATCGGCTGGCTCCCTGAGGAAGAACAGGAGATGAACCTGGCGCAACACTCTGCATGGGAAACCATTCAGCGCGGTCATGCAATCGCTAACGGCATTTACGTTATTGTGGTTAATCGCGTGGGCCATGAAGGCAAACTTACTTTCTGGGGGCAATCGTTTGTCGCCGATCCTTTCGGTCGCATCATCGCCAAGGCCTCGGCTGACAAAGAAGAAGTAATTGTAGTCGAATGCGATCTCAACAAGATCGACGAGACCAGGCAGAACTGGCCCTTTCTCCGAGATCGTCGCATAGATGCTTATGACGGCTTACGTTTTAGATATGGTGATCAGGAATGAACTATAGTCTGCTCGATTTTGTCGGAAATGTAGGTGTGCTGGTACTAATGGTGGCGTATCTCTTACTGCAACTCAACAAGCTGACCAACGGACTCGTTTATTCAGCCCTCAATGCGTTTGGAGCTGCTTTGATCGTCATATCTCTCCTGGCTAACTTCAATCTTTCGGCATTCCTCATGGAGGTCTTCTGGGTACTCATTAGTTTCGTTGGGATTTTCAGAAACCTTCGACCAAAACCAGCTCAAACCTGAATAATGACTACTCTCGATCCGAAGACACCAGCGCAACTCGGGTTTCACATGCCTGCCGAGTGGTCCCCTCATGCCGCAACGTGGTTGACCTGGCCGAAGGATCCGGAGACCTGGCCCGATCGCGTCGAACAGGTCCAGGAAATCTATCTCGAGATGCTCGCTGCACTAACATCCCAAGAAAGGGTGAATCTACTTGTTGACGACGAATCGACGGAAGACAGCGTTCGTAGGCGTGCAGTATTTCCAAGTGCGTCGAACATTCAATTTCATCAGGTTGAAACGGTGGACTCATGGATTCGTGACTACGGCCCAAACTTTCTTACCGGCAGCGACGGCCAATTAGCATTCAACGATTGGATCTTTAATGCCTGGGGTAACAAATACGAGGAGCTGAAGAGAGACGATCAGATTCCCAAAATACTAGCAAGCCGCCTTGATGCCCTCCGGTTTGAGCCCGGTATCGTGATGGAAGGTGGCTCGATTGAAGTTAACGGCGCCGGTTGCGTTCTCACAACAGAACAGTGCCTGCTCAATCAAAACCGAAACCCTCACTTAGATCGAGAGACGATTGAACAATACCTGAGCGACTATCTCGGTGTGCAGAAGGTCCTGTGGCTGGGTGAGGGAATCGTCGGCGACGATACTGATGGACATATTGACGACATTGCTCGATTCGTCTCACCCAACACGATTGTTTGTGTCGTTGAAGAAGATCCGGCAGACGCTAATTACGAACTACTTCAAGAGAATCTAGAGCGTCTCCAACAGATGACGGATGTCAACAACAATCATTTCCAAATCGTGTCCCTGCCTATGCCTGGAGTTGTTGGCGGGTCGAACACGGACACGCGCAATCTCGAACGTCTGCCTGCGAGCTATGCGAATTTCTATATCGCTAACAAAGTGGTCTTAGCGCCGGTATTCGGTCACAAGAACGATTCAAAGGCGGTCGAAACGCTTCAGGGCCTATTCCAAACCCGACGGGTTGTGCCCATCAATTGTGAGCCGCTGGTGTGGGGCATGGGAACAATCCATTGCGTAACACAACAACAACCCGCCATTAAATAAGACTCGACTGATCTCGTTCTTGCAGGTATCAACAATTCCCTTCCGAACCAGAGAAGCGCAAATCCGAAGTTTGGCTATCGCTCGTCCTTGCCACTCGTTTCTTCCAGGATTAATCGTGCTGCACTCTGGGCATCACTCAAGGTGCGAACACGCCCGTCCAACTGCATCTCGTAAACGGCCTTCGTGATCTCACCGATCCTTGGTCCAGGCTCAAGTCCCATTTCTACAATATGACGGCCAAGAAGAATCGGTTCTGGAGCAGCATTCAATACTTCGAGCTCCTTAGCACGCTGGATAAACCACTCCTGCGCTTTGGCGTCGTACCATTGCTCTGGGGGGACCCAGGGTGCGTTTCGTCCTAACGAATCTGCCCTGGCAACTCGATAAAGCAAGTCCGGCTCGCAACGTCGAGCCAAACGCCGAAATGCACCTTCACCTACCTCCTCACGTTTTTTATAGAACTCCCCGGGTTTGAGGTGTTCCCTCACAAGCGCAATAACCTGCCCTCTGACGTCGTAACCATCGATCGTATGAACCTTCAATCGATCCAAAAAAGACGATGTGGGTTCGACTCCTGCTTCCTCATGACCTCGCGACCGCCAGTGGTCTTCAATAAACTCTGTTGTCGCGGGCTTGCCAAAATCATGTGCAAGCGCCGCCAACATCACCGTTACCTTCCTCGCATCAGACAAGCCTTCAAGCTGCTCCCGAGCCCGGTCAACAACTAGCTGCGTGTGGACAAACACATCACCTTCCGGGTGCCACACAGGATCCTGCTGCACATCGATCAAGCTTGCGATTTCGGGAAATAGCTGGGCAACAACTCCTAAATCTCTCAACCACTTCAAGCCAACGGATGGTCTATCAGACTGCAACAGTAATTTCTCAATCTCACCCCAGATCCGTTCGGCAGGTAAATCTGACAGATCGATCGACTGACAAAGAGTTACTGTGTTTGCCTCAATATCGAAATTAAACCTCGATGCAAATTGTGCAGCTCGCAGCACCCGCAAACTGTCCTCGCCGAAGCTAACGAGTGATACCGCACGCAATAGTTGTCGTTCAATGTCCAATCTTCCTTCGAAGAGATCGATTACCTCACCAGTTAATGGATCCTGAAGAATTGCATTGATTGTAAAGTCCCGACGACGCGTCGCATCTTCGATCGTCATCGACGGATCTCCCTCGACAAGAAAGCCACGATGACCTTTTCCTGACTTTCGCTCACTACGAGGAATCGAAACGTCAAGGTCATGGCCCAACTTGTAAACGGTGAAAGCCTCTCCAACCGCGTTCACCGAACCAAACTCCATTAGAATCTTCCGCAATTGGTTTGCATCGGTTTGATAAACTTCCAAATCCCAATCCTTAGGTGTCTGGCCCATGATTGGATCTCGCACGCAGCCGCCTACCAATAACGCACGTCCACCTGCGTTGCGGATTGCACGAGCGACTTGGAGTACATGAGCTGGGATCTCTAGCATGTATGCCACTCTCTAATGTTCAGCTGTCTAAAGTCAACCGAAACGACAGGCGCTTTGTTTGTTCGTTGATAAGCTCGTCTCTCTGAGTGAAAGACGCAAGCGAGTAATCGCGTAGCAGGAAGTGGTGGATGATTATTCTTCGAGCGATTCGACGATGATCTGCACGCCGCGTGTTGATGGCAGGCAACTAATGACTTGAGCGCGATCGATTTTGGTCATTTCGCTTCCGGCAGCATGCCAAAGCTTCACCCAAAAAGTCTTTGTCTGGCCGTGAACGGCAAACGTGGATCCGTCGAGCATTACTGGAACAGGTTCCGCGATGGTACCGCTACGCAGGACGTCCAACAGCTCAGGTATAAATGGTTTGAATTTTTCAAACTGGACAAGGATCGCTTTATCGTCAATTTCGGCCGGTGGGAGATCCACCGGGTCGACAGACTCTAAAAGTAAACGCGTCTCCGTTTGTTCGTTTCGTTTTTTTACGACAGGCATGATTGCTCAGTATGGAAAACCACATGCTTCAAACTGTCTCTACGGCTTAAGTCTCTTTTGGAGATGTTCAGCCAGATCTGAAATATTTATTCTTTCCTGTTCCCATGTATCTCGATCACGAACGGTAACAGCCTCGTCTTCGAGTGACTGATGATCAACCGTTATGCAAAAAGGCGTCCCAATCTCATCTTGTCGCGCGTAGAGCTTGCCGATCCCTCCGGTGTCGTCATAGACCGCACGTAGAACAGGCTGCAATGAGCGCTTAATTGCTTTGGCCATCCCAACAATCTCCGGCTTGTTCTTGGCAAGCGGTAGAATCGCCGCTTTGATGGGTGCAAGCTGCGGACTAAGCTTAAGAATCACCCTGGTCTCGCCCTTGTCGTTGGTCCTTTCCGAATACGCGTCCATCAAGACCGCAAGAACCGTTCGATTCACTCCGGCAGCGGGTTCGATGACGTGTGGATAGAATCTTTGCTTAGTAGCCTCGTCAAAGTACGACAAGTCCTCAGTCGAATCTGGATTTATTCTCTTGCCCTCGTCATCGGTCGGCTTGTTCGAGTGTGAACGCAGATCGAAATCGGTTCGATACGCGATCCCCATAAGCTCCTCCCACTGTCGTTCCTCTTCGTCACGTTCAGGGAAGTATCGGTACATGATGTCGACAGTCCGCCTCGAATAGTGCGCTAACTCAGTTTGCGGTACTTCGTGAAGTCGCAAATTGCTTTGATTAAGCCCGAGAGTCAGAAACCACTCCATGTAGAGGCCAACCCATTCGTCGACAAGTTTGAGATGTTCAGCATCCGGTTTGACGAAATATTCCATCTCCATCTGCTCAAACTCTCGCGTGCGGAGGATAAAATTTCCAGGTGTTATTTCGTTGCGAAACGACTTTCCAACTTGCGCAATGCCAAAAGGGATCTTTCGGCGCAGTGTAGTTTGCACATTTAGAAAGTTGATAAAAATTCCCTGCGCCGTTTCGGGTCGGAGGTACGCTAGAGCCGTCGCATCATTTTCATCGGCTGCAGCGCCAAGGGTTGTTCGCAACATCATGTTGAAGGGACGAGGATCAGTCCAACTTCTCTCACCACAATTCGGGCAGGCGATCTTACGTTCGGCGAAGAGGCGATTACCTGCATCACCACTTCCATCCACCTGGTTTGAACGACAATAGTCTTCAATCAGCTTGTCAGCTCGAAATCGATTCTTGCACTCGCGACAATCGACCAGCGGATCGTGAAAAGTAGCCTCGTGTCCCGAGTACTGCCAGACCATTCGATTTAAAATGATCGAGGAATCAATACCTTCGATGTCATCTCGCTCATAAACGAGCCAACGCCACCACGACTGCTTTACGTTATTGCAGAGTTCGACACCAAGCGGACCGTAATCCCACGCACTGCCAAGTCCGCCATAAACTTCAGAAGAGGGAAAGACAAAGCCACGACGCTTTGCAAGTGAAACTATGGTGTCGATATTTGGTGCAGGCACGTTAGTAGTTAATTATCCTTTGAAAGTGTTTAGCGACGAATAGTAGAAGACCGTCTCAGAAAAGAAAAGAAGAGAGTCAGAACAACCGACTCTCTCCTTCTCTTTTGTTTGAAAGGGCCTGCTACTTACTTGGTGTCTGAACATTGATGTCAATCTTCTGAGTACCCCCACCTCCAAATATGCGGCCTCGAAATGCGTAGAGGCCAATCAATATCACGATCACAAAGATCGCGAGAATCGCGACAACACCTACGCCTCCGCCACCATCACCTTCTTCAGCCATAAATTTTCTCCTGAATGTTGAGATTACTGAAAGGGGCAAGTCGTGGGGTTAGTCAACTGTTACACAGTGAGTGAAGATGGTCAATGCCTAGGCTTAAAAAGAAAGGAGACAAGAGCGTGTCTTGTCTCCTTAAATTGGGCCCCCCTTGTTCGGATCCCCCTCGTTCGGATCTTCCCTTGTTCAAACCCTATGATTTGTGACTGCTTCTTCGTTTTCGTGTTTCCGGCGCTGGGCGAATATCACTCACGCGCAGCGTTGGTGAAGCCTGGGGTACGACAGCCCCTTGTGGAACTATCCAAACTTCAACGGCATCGTTCTCACGGAAACCACCGTTGACGAGAATGATTCTTGATGCGTCGATTCCACGATGCGACACCAGGTAATCGCGAGCTCTGGCCAGCAATCGATCGGCGTATCCAACTGGACTTGTGCGACCACCATAACCAAACAGATACGTCGTAGTTGTCGGATCGTTCTGCAGTTCAACTGCCAGGTTATCCAAACGAGCTTTCTGGTCGTCGTATGAACAACCGTCGCACTCGTCAAACTCCTTGGCTACGATTTTTCTCTTTTCTAACAGCGGAATGTTCGTAAATGCTTGTGCAGACTGCTGGCAAAGCGGTTCACCAGATCCATCGTCAACTACCAGGGTGGCCGTGATACGTTTGCCTGCGAGTCCTGTGGAGTCAACCGTGATTGTTGGCGTACCCGCACCGCTAAGGATGTGGGCACTGGCTGGCGAGATGGTCCAAGTGTACTTCAAACTAGAAGTTCCACTGTATACCGCATCGGCCGCATATGTGATGATCTCACCCTCATTAACCTGGGAAGGTGCTGAAACCGTAACCGGGAAAGGACAAGGCGATTTAGGCAGCGGCGGAATCGGCGTGTACTTCACAGCGATACATTTGATGCGCCCCCCGGGCAAATCAATTTCACGGGCCCACTTTTGTCCGTTGGGCATTGTAATAACCACGCTATGCACGCCTGCATTAAAATCAATTGCGCGGTATTCGGTTGTAGTTACTCCGTAAGACTTACCATCGACAGTAATGGGCAAGCCTCCTGGATATGAAAGGATCTTGATTGTGCCGTACTTTGCTGTTTTGGACTTTGCGATAGCCGATTGCGAACAGATCGTCAAGAGAGACAATCCTAAAAGCGCAGCGAACGCAAATTGAAAGCTTCTGCTGACAAAACGTGTGGAGTTCATTTCTCGTCCTCCCCCGTTTCGGTTGACTCATCGCTCTTCTTTCTCGCATACCGTCGCCGCAACCCACCCGCAAAAGCCAGGAGACCAGTGCCAAATAAGATTAGCGATGCCGGCTCCGGCACTTCTTCTACTTTCCTTATCTCTATCGTTGGTGTTGGCGTGGGGCTGGGGACCGTATCGCAGTTCAGACAAGTAGGCGCCGGACTGCAGTTCAGACAGGTAGGAGTGGGAATCGGATTACAATCTTGACAATCGTTATTTTTGAGAAAAATCAAAGGAATGGCCGCCAGGAACAACAATGGCCATTTGGGAAAGCCTGCAGCCGGCAAGATGATCTCTCCGCAGTCACAGACGGTACCTTCTATAATGGCGTCTTCAGCGGCATCCACACCGATTTTTGGAGTGTCAACATTGACCGAACTCAGAAGGGAATCCGTTGTAATACCCGTTTGACTGCTGCCATCAACCTGTCCCGTTTTTGATCCACTTACCCTTGTATCTTGCTGTTGTGAAAGACTGCGAACCCGCAGATCAACCAATCCCTGAAGGTTGTTTACCCTTTGGACAACGTCGTTCATAAGAATGGGACCTGCGTTCACAGTTTGAAACATTAAGACAAATACACCGCCGATAGCCGTCACTTTCCTGCAAGCGCACCAGGCTCGTCGGATCATTTTCTTACACATGATTTTGGGGGTGATCGATTTCATTCTTTTTGAAATACTCGACTTACTCAGCCACTTCGATAGTTCGTTACTCTGAACAGACGATCAATTGGCACGGTTCTCCAAATGCCGATCTCACGTAACAATCAACTGAACGCCGCTGTTTAGTAGGAAAAGCTGCTCCGAACGCGCAGCTCAATGCACAGGGTCAGATTGAGGGTCCGTATTATTGCAGAGCAATTTGAAGGCCGGGACAAAACTGCCTATGAAACCGGCAGGAATCCGCTATTCGTCGCACGGAAAACGTCCAGATCCCAGACGACAATCTGAAGCTCGGAATTGAGAGGGTTAAAAAGAAAGAGCCAAGTCAATGACTCGGCTCCTTCAAGATTCGAACTGAAGTTTCGGAGTCTAGCCCTCGCTCTCACTCGGGCTCGCGGCTTCCGCCTTACGGTTTTCGTCGCGCAAGACTGCCTTCCGAGACAGCTTGATCTTATTGCCCTCGCGTCCGATGCACTTGACCAGAATCTGTTGACCCTCTTTCAACTCGTCGCGCACATCCTTGACGCGACGGTCAGCAATCTCGGAAATGTGCAATAGGCCGTCCGTGCCTGGGAATATTTCGACAAACGCGCCAAAGTCGACGATTCGTGAAACCGTGCCTAAGTAGGTTTGACCTATCTCAGCTTCGGCAGTCAGTCCGCGAATGCGGTTGACGGCAGCGTCAGCGGCCTCTCCGCTCGCTGTGGCTATCGAGATGGTTCCATCGTCAGAAACATCTATCTTCGCACCAGTCTCTTCAACCAATGATCGAATGACTTTGCCGCCTGGTCCAATGACGTCGCGGATCTTGTCCGGATTGATTTTGATCTGGATGATCCTGGGGGCGTAAGCGGAGATGGCATCTCGAGGCTCGCCGAGTATCGTCTCCATGACACCGAGAATGTAGAAGCGGCCTTTCTTTGCTTGTTCGAGTGCTTCAGCCATTATCTGAGCATTGATGCCCGCGATCTTAATGTCCATCTGCAGCGCGGTAATTCCATTTCGAGTACCGGCAACTTTGAAATCCATGTCACCGTAGTGATCCTCCGCACCTGCGATGTCAGTCAGGATGGCGTATTTGTTTCCCTCCATCACTAGCCCCATCGCAACACCGGCAACGGGTGCTTTCAGAGGAACGCCCGCATCCATCATTGATAACGTGCCGCCACACACGGTGGCCATCGATGATGATCCATTTGACTCAGTGATGTCCGAAACTATTCTGACGGTGTACGGAAAGCCGGCATCCTCCGGTAACACTGTTTCGAGAGCGCGACGTGCCAGAACTCCATGGCCAATTTCCCGGCGACTGGATGAACCAAAGCGACCGACTTCACCGACCGAGTACTGCGGGAAGTTGTAATGCAACAGGAATCGTCGCTTCACTTCACCCTTTTCGAGATCGTCCATGAACTGTTCATCTTCTTTAGTCCCGAGGGTAGTTGAGACGAGTGCCTGAGTCTCTCCACGGGTGAATAGAGCCGAACCGTGTACCCGTGGCAACCAACCAACTTCGCCGGTAATCGGACGAATCTCAGAAAATCGACGGCCATCTGGTCGTCGACGCTTGTTGAGAATATCGTCACGGAAAACATTCTCTTTGAGGTGATCAAAGATCTGTTTAGCCATCAAACGCTTCTCAGAATCGTCTTCTGGATACGATTCAACGACTTCTTTCTTGAGCGCATCGACCGCTGCGTAGCTGGCACGTTTCTCTTGCGTGCTCGTATCAAGCGCAGCGCGTAAGCGATCGGTGAACTTCTCACCAATTTCGCTCAGCATTTCCTCATTAAGCACTGGAGCTACGACTTCGCGTTTCTGAATATCCAGGGCCTTGTACAATTCCTTTTGCCAGCGGCAAAGCCGATTGATTTCTTTGTGCGCCAACATCAAAGCTTCAACCATGATCTCTTCCGAAATTTCTTCGGCTCCAGCTTCGACCATTACAATTGCTTCTTCTGTTCCGGCAACGATAAGGTTCAGGCGCGACTCACGCACTTCGTCGTAGGTTGGATTAATAATGTAGCGTCCTTCGATCAATCCGATACGAACGCCAGCAATGGGATTCATAAACGGAATGTCCGAGAGATAAAGAGCACACGAGGCGCCCGTAATCGCGATAACGTCTGGATTGTTGTCTGGGTCCGCCGAAATTACACTGGCAATCACCTGAGTTTCATGACGATAACCTTCTGCAAATAACGGACGGCAGGGACGGTCGATCAAACGGCTGGTGAGAATCTCCTTCTCATTCGGGCGGCCTTCCCGGCGAAAATAATTGCCCGGTATGCGACCGGCGGCATAGTTCGATTCGCGGTACTCCACTGTGAGCGGAAAAAAATCTATTCCTTCTCGTGGGGTTGGGGCCCCAACGGCCGCCACCAGGAGCATTGTGTCTCCATAGCGAATAACCACCGAGCCGTCCGCCTGTTTGGCGACGCGGCCGGTTTCGACGGTCAACTCTTTGTCACCCAGTTTGATTGATTCTTTGAGGTATTTCTTTTCTGACATTTGGTTTGTCTCCTTGGGACATCACCTGACAACAAGCTCAGGTTGCGGGCGTCTCATCCGCCTCGCATTTTTTGGATAATCTTGGGGCCGCACCAACGTGAGGGCGGTAACTAAAAGCTGGGGCAAAAGAAAAGGCGGCATGAGCCTAAGACCGTGACTCATGCCGCCTATTTGCTCGGAGCTAGGGCCATTCGCGTCTGCTTGTTTCCAGTCAATCGCCGTCACGTTCGGCACTGCCACAAGCTCTTCGATAAGACGCGGGCTGTAAAATCTGAGAATCGAAGAATCTCTCGCTTCTGTGAAAATATTGCTATGAACTCACTACCGACGCAGACCCAGACGATTCACTACCTCGTGGTAGCGTTCAATATCCGTGCGCTTCAAGTAATCAAGCAAACTTCTTCGCTGTGAGACCATTTTAAGCAGGCCACGTCGCGAGTGATTGTCTTTCTTGTGGGTCTTGAAATGCTCAGTCAGTTCGTTAATTCTCTTGCTCAACAACGCTACTTGGACTTGGGGTGAGCCTGTATCCGATTCATGAGTACGAAAGTCAGACACAATCTGCTCTTTGGTTTCTTTTGCTAATGGCACGTGCTTAAAAGGTCCTCCTAGACCGCAGTAAAACCGTTAAAGACGGCAACCGCTAAACTTAAAAAGCTTCGCCAATTTAACATGCAGGTAATGTACTGTCCAGTTGACCTGCTAACAGATATTTCTCTTATTTACGCGTTGACTGAGTGTTGCTGAGTCACACGTGGCAGTGAACGTGCGGGAGCGTTTTCAGGCCCAGATCAGTGTCTTTCATGACGGCAGTCTCTAAAGCGTCATCCTAGACTCCTGGTACTTCGGCGGAGAACTTGTAAGAGTGAACGAAACCTGACGCTTTGCAACGCGCCACGGTCAGAATTTCCAAGTTTCTGAAGGTAAGTGCAGTTTGGTACTATCCGTCGTAACCGAACTTGGTAACAACTGAGAATATAACTATGCCTCAATCGCGAATCGTAATTCTTGGTGGCGGCTTTGGTGGCTTGTTTACCGCCCTAGAGCTCGCTGGCTCCGGTGAAGTTACCCTGGTAAGCGAGGACGACCATTTTCTCTTTACGCCGATGCTTTATGAATATCTGAGCGGTGAGGTAGAAGAATGGCACATCGCCCCCGGATACAGTGAACTGTTGGACGACAATGTGCGATTCATCCAGGACACGGTCGCCAAAGTTGACCCTGCTGCACAGACAGTTTCTCTTACCAATTCTTCCGATCCAATTTCCTACGACGTTTTAGTACTGGCCATTGGTGGCATCACTAATTACGTCGGCGTACCCGGAGCGGAAGAGCACTCACTCCCCTTTAGAAAAATTGCACATGCTGATCATCTTCGACAGGTCATGGTTTCTGCGCTGGATCGCATACCGCCAGAAACACCGCCGCAGGATGTTCGCCAGGCTTTGACCTTCGCGGTAGTAGGCGCAGGGGCCAGTGGTTGCGAACTTTCGACCAAGATGGCTGATTTGTTGCTTGACGCATGTAAGAGACGTGCACTTCAGGGCGAGCCTCGCGTTCTATTAATCGAAATGGGTGACAGAGTTGTGCCGGGTATGGGCGAACAAATAAGAGACTTCGTCGAGGATGCGCTGCGGAAGTCACATGTAGAGGTTCACACTCTGACACGAGTCGTAAATGTTTCGAGCGAAGGAGTCACTATTGAGCATCAAGGAAAACAAGAAGAGTTGAAAGCAAGAGGCGTCGTTTGGACAGGTGGCGTGAAGATGAGTCCCTTAGTTGATCAACTCGATGCCGAGAAGAACAAGCGTGGACTGCTTATCATCAAACCAACGCTTCAGCTCTCTAAGTTCAATAACGTTTTCGCGCTCGGTGATATCGCGACCTACCCGGATGCAACGCCCACTCTTGCTGGAACAGCACAACTCGCTTTCCAGGAAGCCTCACTTGCGGCACGGAACATCAAGGCTTTTCTGTCGGGCGAAAAACTCCAGACAAAACACTTTGAAGAGCTCGGTGAAGCGATTAGTCTAGGCACTGAACGAGCTGCTGTATTGACCGGTGGAAAAGCATTTGGTGGTGCTATGGCCAGGCAAGCTCGATTTGCGTTGTACACATCTCGTTTGCCAACCTGGCATCATCGTCTTAAAGTCGGTGCAAGTTGGTTCTTCGAAGGCACAACCCCGCGTCCCCTTTTGCCCCTTGGATTCGAAAGATAGTTTTCAGCGCAAAGGTCAGACGCAGTGTTCAGGGTCACGCGGCTTTTATTAATGCTAAGCGTCTGCGCAGTCGCGGCTGGCTGCGTAATCCAAAACGATCAGCCTGGACCAGTTAACTCTGTTACTCAGCCGGCAAATTCAAACTCACCTACTCAGAGTCAAACTCAGAACTCAAATCAAACACCAACCCTTACTCCGGCACCGACATCAATTTCAACACCGACTCCAGATCCTCCATCCGATACTCCGCAGGCGGAACGAACATCATCACCAAGCTTTGTCGGATTCTTGAAACTGATAATTCCAGTCGCCGGTGTTCAACCTAATCAACTGCTTGACACATTCTCCGATGCGCGTTCGGAAGGACGCGTGCATGATGCGATCGATATACCATCGCCTGCAGGTACACCCGTTCTCGCTGCGGCGGATGGTGAAATAGTTAAACTCTTTCACAGTGAACGCGGAGGCACGACAATCTATCAGCTAAGCGCTGACAAGAAGCTCGTGTTCTACTACGCGCACCTACAGTCGTACGCACCCGATCTTCAGGAAGGTCAATTCAAGCGGCAAGGTGAAGTGATTGGTTTTGTGGGTGACACCGGAAACGCAGGCGCAGGAAACTATCACCTTCACTTCTCGATTGCTGTGCTCGCAGATCCGAAGCGTTATTGGGACGGTAGCAACATCAATCCCTATCCGCTCCTGCACAGCAAGTGAAATTCTAACGAGGTTCGTGACCGGTCCGGTTGTTCGTTTATCGTTCAACCCTCAGCATGCCTACCGTGGATTTCCACTCACAATGTCCGGCTAACACATGGCAAAACTGAGGGAACACCTGTTGCAGAACATTTTTCCAAAGACGATTCTTACGACTGGAACTTGAGGACGACAATGACAATTAAAGTAAAGATTAAAATCGCCGTATTCATCTTGCTGGCGCTTGTAGTTGGCGCGTGTGTTACAAACAACTCCAACACACCGGTCACGACAGGTGGGCCGAGTCCATCACCTGTAAACACCCCAGTTTCCAATGCGCCTGAGAATGCTAAACCACATTCAGGAGTAACACTGGCGGTGCTGGATGCGCTGCTCGCCAACGATAAATTCGTCTCAGAACTAAAGAGTAAGCTTCAGATCACAGACGAACAGATTGAGACGTTACGGAAAGCTTCAGCTGATGAAGTCAACCGGCTGAGAAGCAATAACGCAGAGGACACGACAGTCGAATCCGCTGATGCCCGTTCCCGTGCAACCGAACAAATCAATCGCATACTTGGAGAGGAGAAGGCGACGCAGTTCAACGGGTTCGTCTCCGAGTTTTGGGCCAGGGGAGGCGAGGGTGAACCGTCAGATAAACAAGCGGAGAATTCACTACCCAAGACCCCGAATTCAATTCCGACCGACACTCGAATCGTCGTGAACATCCCGTCATATCGAATGGACCTATTTAAGAATGGTTCACTCGTCAAAACGTACAAGATCGGTATTGGTTATCCGGAGTTTCCCCTTCCGCAGGGACTAAGAAAAGCTCAAACGATAATCTTCAATCCCACATGGACTCCGCCAGATTCTCCCTGGGTCGCAAAAATGAAGAATGTGACTCCCGGTGAAAAGATTGAGGCCGGCAGCAAATTGAATCCTCTTGGGCCAATCAAAATACCCATTGGCATGCCCTCGCTGATTCACGGGGGCAAATCCCAAGCCAAGCTTGGCACTTTTGCCTCGCATGGCTGCGTGGGCCTGACCACTCCACAAGTCAAAGACTTTGCCATGATGCTAGGCGAGATTTCGGACTCTCAGGTTTCGGAAAAATCGATAGCGGCTCATCTTAAAGATCCAACGCAGACTCAAACCGTGAAGCCAAAGCAGTCGGTCCCAGTCGAGCTTCGTTACGAGACGATTGTTCTTGAAGATGGCAAACTGCACATCTTCAAGGATGTCTATGATCAAGGTACAAACACAGAAGACAACTTGCGAGCTGTGTTGGAAGCCAATGGCTCGCGACTTGAGGACTTGACTGAAGAAGATCGTAGTCAGATTCTTGCCGCGTTGAATGCGATGTCGGCCCATCCGAAAGCAATGCCGTCACCCTCAACTTCGAATGCAAAGGACACGCAGACTCAGAAGCGCAAAGTCAACGAGAAAAAGGGCGGCAAGAACCAGAAGGAAGTTGTCGTTGAGTTGAAGTCCCTTGCTGGTCGTGGGTACCCGGCGCCGGTAAATTACGACACGGGTAGTGGGAAATCGACGCTTACCGCAGCGGTCACCCAAAAGACCAGGTAGGGTATTAGTCAGGCAAGCGTTGCCGCTTCACACGAATCTAACTCTGGTGCTTCTTCGATGGGAGCACCAGCTTCACCGTAGTAGGGTCGTCCGGATTCGATCGATTCAAAGTACTCCTCAATTCGATTGAGCACTTCTTCGACTGTGTGAGAGTGATAAATTGAAGTACGGAACAGCGCGCCGCCTTGTAGTCCCCGAGTGAACTGGCCCGCCAACTGTTTCATTCGGTTGATCGCCGGCGTCTCGGGCATGTCCTCGCGCAGCATATCGAAGTACTCGTGAAGAATGGCACGTTTGTCAGCGAGTGTTGGCTCGAAGATTTCACGGTCGTGCATCGCGTCTTCAATCTGACGAAAGATCCAGGGATTCGCCATTGCACCACGACCGATCAGTACGCCGTCGCAACCTGTCTCTCGAAATTTTGCGAATGCGCCTCCGATCGTGGTCACATCCCCACTGCCGGAAACAGGAACACTCACCGCCTCCTTGATGTCACGAACCAGATCCCAATTGGCCAGACCTCGATAACCTTGTTCTTTCGTTCGTCCGTGGAGAGCGATGTGTTCGACGCCGCAGTCTTCAGCAAGTTTTGCAGTCTCCACCGCATTGATCGTGTGGTCGTAAAAGCCTGCACGAATCTTTACTGTGAGCGGAATCCTGATCGCCTTCTTTATCTCTTTAAGGATTGTTTCTAGCCGGGAATGATCCTTCAGAAGTCCGGAACCGCCGCCATGCTTTACAACCTTCGGCGCGGGGCAGCCACAGTTAACGTCGAGAATGTCTGCGCCCACTTCTTCAGCCATCTCCGCGGCCATCCGCATTCGCTCTGGTTGGCCACCAAAGATCTGAACAGCGAAAGGACGTTCATCTTCATAAAACCGCATTTGCCTTTTCGACTTGGGGTTACTACGTGTGAGTCCCTCAACCGATATGAATTCGGATACAGAGAGGCCGACCCCACCGCGCCTCTTCAACAAGCGACGAAACGACACGTCGGTGACGCCGGCCATTGGTGACAGTATCAACGGCGGGTTGATTTCGATGTCGCGTATTTTGAAAGGCTTAATTTCCGGCATCTAGGGTTTTATTGTTACAGGAGTTCCAACCGCGACTGCATCATAGAGCTCTTTGATATCGGGATTCTCCAAGGCCACACAGCCTCGAGTCCAGTCGCTTGTTGCTCCATGCCCGTGAATATAGATCAGTCCGCCCAGTTTGGTGTACTGAGGAGGCGCAGTTTTTCTTAGAATCGCCTCAATTATGGTGTCATGCTGCGTTTGATTAATAAGGCCTTCGCGCAGACCTCGCTCAGCATCCTCAGCGTTTGGATAACTGACACCCAGCGAGAGGTAGTATGCACTCTTGTTGTTTTTGACGAAGACGTAGAAGTCTCCTTCGGGCGTCGCTCCGTCGCCTTCTTGTTTCTTATCAGAGACTGGATTGAATCCAAGTCCAACGCGGTACGTCCCGAGCAACATCTGATCAGAAAAAAACTCTAGTTTTCTATCACGCTTGTAGACAATGATGCGGGGATTCTTTACCAGCATTGTCATCGATCGAAATCGTTGCGCAGTTGTTGCTCTGACAAAATCTCATACAACATGCCTGCACTCTTCCTTGATGTTTGACGTTCGGAAGGAACAGCGAGCACTTTCAGCTTCAAGATCTTGTCGCCACGTTTGATCGAAATTTCGTCTCCGACTTTAACCACGTGAGCAGACTTTGCGGGAGTCCCATTCAAGTAAACGAGACCAGCATCACAAAGTTTCTGAGCGATTGTCCGCCGCGGCGAAATGCGGCTGGCCTTGAGGAATAGATCCAGACGCATGGCAGGTTTGTTGGTCCTGGGTCTTCGTCTCTGGACCTTTCACAATAACTCCAAAGCCAAAGACCAAAACCTGGGACCAGAGATTACTTACGGCTTCTTGTCTTTCTTCTTATTGTCTTTTTCGGAGCTCTTCGCAGCGGCAGGTACATTCAGCTTAAGCAATGGCTCAACGCTGGCACGATAACTCTCCGAGACCTTTATGAATGCTTCGTTCCGCAAATTCTGCAGGTACAGCTCTCGATCCTTGCCCGACCGTTCACCAAGCATCGCCTGGCGAACTTGATTGTCATTAAAGGTCGCTGCCTTCCCTTCCTCCGTCCGCTCATCGAGCCGAAGGATTTGATAACCGTCAGGTATCTTAATCGGATCAGTGACAGCCCCAACCTTTAAGTCTTTGAGTATGGCCTGCAAATCCTCACGCATGTTTGGAAGTTCGAATGAACCAACCTTACCTCCGTCCTGTGGCGCAGTTCTTTGGCCATTCTTTTCACGCTCAGAGTTTGCCCCTGCTACTGCTTTGAATTCTGCTCCCGCCCGGAGTTGAGCAACGAGTTCGCTGGCGCGCGCTTTCACCGCGGCATCATCTTTGTCAGTTGTCGACAAATAGATTTCTGAGATCGTTACACTGACCGGTGCGCGAAATTGTTCCTTATGAGCTTCAAAATATTTCTTAACTTCTTCGGACGAAAAACTGAGGTAGGTGCGGCGGTCCACCTCCTGTTGTAAGACGGCTTGTTTCATCATCTCGGCTCGCATTGTTTCCTTAACTGAAACAGGATCTATTTTGCTTTGGCGCATTGCCTCTTCCAGTTTCTGAATCGAATTAATTCCCTGCTCTTTCGCGATGTCCAACATGCGCCGGTTAACTTCCGCCTCAATCTCGCTTGCGAGGTCCAGCTCTTTTCCTTTCTGTAACAACAAGCGCTCATTAATCAAAGTGGCGATCAATTCTGCCTGGTGCTTGATAACTTCGTCCGTCGCCTGTTGCTCCGTCATTTTCCGCTCCTGCATCAACGCTTCGATTCGCTCCTTGTTCTCGCGTTTCAACATCGAAAGGGTAATGACGTCGTCATTCACCTGGGCGATGACCTCATCGATAACTGTAGCTTCACCTTCCTGCGCCCTCGCGTTAGAGGCGTTGGAAATCACGATAGCGAACAGGCACAAGAAAATGCCGGTGAATGAAAATAATTTGAATCTCACTAAAATGCTCCTAAAGAAATCCGATCTGTATTCTGGTTAATTTGAACTCGATTGTTGTTGCGTGTTTGGGGAATAACGTCAAACCTGGACAGTGAACCTATTTTTCGAAGGCTGATTCTAATCGGAGGCTCGAATTTCGAGCAACACGTCGCGTACTATTCTTAATACTTCGTCCTGCTGATCTTCGTTAAGAATCGACTTCAAAACACCCGTCGGAGTAAAGACCGTTCCCGGATGGTCTGCCAGGTAGTTTCCCAGTTTTTCCGGGGAAATTCGGGCCTTTTCGCTAAATTTTAACGCCGCGCCGTCAGGCGTTTTGTCGATCGAAAGGACCCCGATTTCCTCGGCCAACCGGCGTAATCTTGCATAATCAAAAAGCCGCTCGACTGACTCGGGAATTCGACCATATCGGTCTGCCGTCTCGTTGCGAATGCCATTCAAGGTGGCATCATCCCGCGCAGATGAGACGCGCTTGTAGGTCCGTAAACGTTGCCCCATGTCAGAAATGTAATCTTCCGGGATCGCAACGTCGACCCCTAAATTGAGCGTTACGCTTGTTTCATCTTCAACCTGTTCGCCTCGCAATTCAGCAACCGTACGCTCAAGCATTTGGGTGTATAGATCGAAGCCAAGCGCATCCATGTGGCCCGATTGCTGACCTCCCAGGAGATTGCCAGCGCCGCGCAATTCGAGATCCAACGCAGCGATTCGAAATCCGGCACCTAAATCAGAAAACTCTCGAATCGCCGCAAGCCTCCGACGTGCCAATGGCGAAAGCTCGGTTTCGCCAGGGATCAATAAATAAGCGTAAGCCCTTCTGTTTGAGCGACCAACGCGACCACGCAACTGATATAGCTGAGAAAGACCATAATGATCGGCGCGGTTTATGATGATAGTGTTAGCGCGGGGGATGTCTATTCCGTTCTCAATTATGGTCGTTGCAACGAGAACGTCATATTTGTAGTCAATGAAGTCGAGCATCACTCGCTCCATCTCCTTTTCGTTCATTTGTCCGTGACCAATCGCGAGCCGCGCCTGCGGAACCAGACGCTGCACGAGCGCGGCTATCGTTTCAATTGTCTCGACTCGATTGTGAATGAAGAACACCTGACCACCGCGCGATAACTCGAGCTCTATCGCCGCCTTTATTACCGTCTCCGAAAACTGTACGACCTGAGTTTGAATGGCGAGACGATCACGCGGCGGAGTCTCAATCAGCGACATATCACGCATACCACTTAGCGACATGTTTAGCGTTCTAGGTATCGGCGTTGCTGAAAGGGTCAACACATCGACTCGCTTTTTTAATTGTTTCAATCGTTCCTTATGCGCAACGCCAAAGCGCTGTTCTTCATCGACAACCACGAGACCAAGGTCTTTGAAACGAACGTCCTTTGACAACATCCGGTGCGTACCAATGATCACGTCTACCTCGCCTGACTCAACACGCTTCACTACATCTTTCTGTTCTTTCGATGAACGAAAACGAGATAACAACTCTACTTTAACGGGGAAAGGAGCGAAGCGTGTGCGAAAGGTGTCGTAGTGTTGATATGCCAGAACGGTCGTCGGCGTGAGTACGGCCGCCTGCTTCCCTTCCATGACTGACTTAAACGCAGCACGCATCGCAACTTCAGTTTTACCGTAACCAACGTCACCGCACAGTAAACGATCCATCGGCACCGGCTCTTCCATGTCTTTCTTTACTTCCTCGATTGCGGTCTCCTGATCGGGCGTCAGCACGTAGGGGAAGCCGTCTTCGAACTCTTGCTGCCACGGTGTATCACCGGCGAAAGAATAACCGCCGACAAGCTTGCGCTCGGCGTACAAGCGAAGTAACTCATCCGCCATGTCACGCATGGCACGCTTAGCTTTGGCCTTTGTCTTCTGCCAACCAAGACCACCGAGACGATCGAGTTGAGGCTGATGACCTTCAGCACTGGAGTATCGCTGGACAAGATCGAGTCGTTCGACAGGGACGTAGAGCTTTGCCTCGTCAGCGTAGAAGAGAAGCATGAATTCCCCGGTGCGAGGGCCGAGGTTGAGTGTCTGCAAACCACCAAATCTTGCGATGCCATGATCGATGTGCACAACATAGTCGCCAGCTCTGAGGTCTCTAAAATCCGAGAGAAAGGCCGCGGTCTTCGACCGACGCTTCCTGCCTTCAGTGGGTCGCCTGCCGTCGGCGCGCGTACCTTGTCGATCAACCGAGTCCGCTGCTTCGTCAAAGATGTCGGATTCGACATGGACAACCAGTCGCGACTTCGGTAACGCAAAACCTCCGCTCAATCGTCCAACAGTTACTACGACCGGGCTTGTGCTTGTGGTCTCAGCTGATTCGGTAAGCAGCGACAGTCGAGACTCGACTTGATACTCCGCCAATATCTCGGTGATGCGTTCAGCAACTCCCAAACTTGGAACGACAAACAACGTGGTCCTGTCGTCCTCAATTGCTCTTGTCACACTTGCGGCCAGGTCCGCAACTCTTCCGTGGTAACGCATCGTTGACTGGGCCTGCCATTCAAACTCCACGGCGGTTTCGGCGGTCGGAAAAAGAAATGTATGCTGCCTTGGCCCTCGGCCTCTGCCAATTTGAACCTTCGGAGCCTCGGCATCGAGTGCAAGATCCTGGTCGAGCTGAGCAGCTGCACGACCGAGAGTGCGCAGCTCCACCCGCTGCTGACTTTGAATCAACCTCTGCAGTTGTTCAATCGAGAGATAGAGCTCTTCAGGCGTAAGGGCAATGTCGTCGGCTTGATCGATTTCGTGATAGCGCGCCGTTAGATTTTCATAAACCTCGCCAAGATAGGTTTCGATTGCCCCTGGTTCATCAACTACGAGGACCGCTTGATTAAGGTGATCGAAAATTGTTGAGTTCGAATCTTGAACGATTGGTACCAACCACTCCCAACCAGAAAACGCTTCTCCTTCGTCAGCAAACGCAGTTCGATCTCGCAGAGAACGAGAGTATCGATCATCCCTCCAACGTTCTCGCGCTGCCTCCGCCCAAAGCTGGAAATCGGTTGGCGTAACTGGGAATTCATGCATCGGCGGAATTTCAATCTCGCGGATCTGCCCTGTCGAGAGTTGAGTCTCTGGATCGAATTCACGAAGCGAATCAATCGTGTCGCCAAAGAACTCCAAACGCACGGGAGACTCATTACCGGGAGGCCAGATGTCGAGGATGCCACCGCGACTCGAAAATTCGCCGACTCCTGAAACCGGATCCTCACGAACGTAACCTGTGGCAATTAGTTTTTGGACAAGATCTTCCGACGGATGATCCTCGTCGCGCCTGAGGATGGCCCCGGCCTTTTGGATCTCCTCGGGACTAACGCTCTTTCGAGCGAGTGCGCGAGCGGTGAGCAAAACAAAGTCAGGTCTCTGTTGTCGCAATCGCCATAAAGAGAGTGCACGCTTCTCAAGTGTTTGAGCATGCGGGGACACACCTGCATACGGGTCGCTTTCAGAAGCTGGAATTACCAGCACCTCGCGGTCGCATTTGTTCTTTCCAGCAAGTGCACAGTACCAAAAACGTAAGTCCTCCTCCCACGGCTCCAAGTCACGAGTTGACTGAGTAACGATCGCAAAAGTCTTTCCCGTTTCCCGTTGCAAAGCGGCGAGAGCAAGAGCTCGGGCAGCTCCCGCAACCATTCCACTGATTGAAATGAGGCGCTCGTTATTTCGTAGTTGATCGAGAAGCTGCTGATACTCGGAAGTCTCAGTGAGCCGTTTCAACGCGCTATCTAAAACACTGTGTTGTGAACTTGTACTGCTCAAAATTATTGCCAAGGGCGACATGTAGACTGAAACATGGCGCTATTACTCTTTCATTCGTTCAATGATTGAGGTGGTAGAGGCGCCATCGACAAATGGCAACGAGACCACTCTACCGCCGGCTGCTTCAACTTCTTCACGTCCATGAATCTCATCGATTTCATAGTCACCACCCTTTACAAGGACATCCGGCAGAATCGTCGCAATCAGACTGCGTGGTGATACCTCATCAAAAATGGTCACATAATCGACCATTCGAAGTGCTGCCAGAATTTCAGCGCGTTCGTTTTGATTGAACACGGGGCGAGAATCGCCCTTCAGCAGATGAACTGTCCGGTCACTATTAATTGCAACCACGAGGGCATCGCCAAGCTCACGGGCCGCGGCCAAATATCTAACGTGCCCGATGTGAAGTAGATCAAAAACTCCGTTTGTAAATACAAGGCGAAGGCCAACGGAGCGCAGAGATTCACGCTCTCTGAGCATCTGTTCCGGGCTCATAATCTTTCTAATCATTAGTTGAGGAGAATCTAGCACGGGATGAACTGGAACAAGAAAAGGCGTTATTTGGGAATTCGGGGCCTGGGTCTTTGGCCTTTGTTTTAGTCGTTGGTCTTTAGACTGCGAATTTGTTGTTGCCTGAGATGACAGTGAGCATAACGATCTAAAGACCAAAGTCCAAAGACGCAACTCCAAATCTGTTCGTTGCGTCGCTAACAGTCGCTCCCTATAATCAACCCTTTAAGTTGGAGCCCAAACACTTGTCTATACCCCTCATCGAAGAGAACGATCAAACGGCGGCACGACGCGCACACCTTGAAGGTCTGCGAACGCTTGTCGGAAACGTCTATCCAAACAAGTTTCAGCGCAGCGAAGTTGTTGAAGCCGGACACGAAGATACGATTTCACGCATCGGTGAAAAGTTTCGTGCGTTTGAGCCAAAGGCCGAGCCCGACGGACGCCCGCGAGCCGAAGAGATCGAATTATCGAACCAACAACTGAATGAGATTCATGTGCGTCTTGCTGGAAGAATCTCGTCACCACCACGTGTGATGGGCAAGGCAGCGTTCGTCCATTTGTCAGATGGTATATCGCGGCTGCAAATCTACATTCGCAGAGCCGACGTTGTTGGTATTTGCAACGACGCCCAGGGTGGAGACGTTGACGGTTGGTCCCTGTTTCAGTTGCTCGACCACGGAGACTTCATTGGCGTCGAAGGTTATTTGTTTGTCACCAAGACCGGAGAGCTTTCAGTTCACGTGCAGAAGCTACAATTTCTTTCCAAGGCGTTGTTGCCCTTACCTGACAAAATGCACGGACTTCACGATCCTGAAATCCGACAGCGACAACGTTACGCTGACTTGATCGCAGGCAGCTTGAAACTCGAGCAGGATGGTTCACTATCTCCGCGTGAAGTGTTCGAACGACGAGCAAGTGCGATAAGGGAAATGCGACGAATCCTCGAGGACCATGGCTACATTGAAGTTGAGACTCCGATGTTGACTCCATTAGCGACGGGCGCTGCCGCCAGACCATTTCGAACTCACCACAATGCGCTCGACATTGATCTGTATGCTCGCATTGCTCCCGAGTTGTATCTGAAAAGGTTGCTGGTAGGTGGATTTGAAAAGGTTTATGAACTGAACCGGAATTTCCGCAATGAAGGCATCTCGAGCAGGCACAACCCTGAATTCACTATGCTTGAGTTCTATTGGGCCTATGCCGATGTCAACGAGATGATGGACTTCTGCGAGGAACTCATTCGCGCGGTGGTCTTTCGGGCATTGGGTCATACTCACGTTAAGTTCGGAGACTTTGATATTGATTTTGCTCAACCGTTTCGGCGCGTCAGTATGAAGGGGAGCCTATCTGGTTCAGTCACTGATCAGGAGATCACTAACGACAACGTGCTCGAACTGTTTGAAAGCCGCGTCGAACATCAGCTGATCCAGCCTACGTTCATCACAGAATTTCCAAAGGCAATCTCACCCCTGTCGAAAGCGTCGCCTTCAGATCCAGGTGTGGCTGAGCGATTTGAGCTATACATCTCCGGGATGGAAATTGCGAATGGATTTTCCGAGTTGAATGACCCTTCCGAACAGTACGAACGTTTTCGAGAACAGATGAAACAGCGAGAGCGCGGTGATGAAGAAGCGATGGTGATGGATGAAGACTACATTCGCGCGCTCTCGTATGGTATGCCGCCGGCCGCCGGCATCGGGATTGGAATCGATCGACTTGTGATGCTCCTGACGAATAAACAATCCATTCGCGACGTGATATTGTTTCCACACCTTCGACCCGAACGAAAGTCTTCTGAACCGGATACAAACTGAGTGATTGAGCTCAGGTTGTCGCTATTTTAACTCTAGCCAAAGAAATGGAGTGGAATAATGAGTCGAAAAGTCTTTGCTTTTGCCGCGATCTTCGCCTTTGTCCTGGCCCTTCAGGCCCAGGACACAAAAACGACCACTGTTGAGGGCTACATCATCGACAACGCATGCGCTGGTTCGCATTCCAAAGAAGCAACCTTTGGCGATCGAGTGAAGAAACATTCGACCTCCTGTGCTTTGATGGACAGCTGTGTTAAGAGCGGATACGCAGTGTTCACGGCAGATTCAAAACTCTACAAGTTAGATAAGACCGGAAATGATGCCGTGGAAACTCTGCTAAAAGGGACTGATACAAAAGCTGGAGTTGCAGTGGTTGTTGAAGGAACAATCGACGGCGATACGATCAAAGCAACCAAGATAACTGAAAAGACGCAGTAAAAAGATTGCCGATTGCCGATTTGGAGATGATCACAAGGAATCGCAGCATTTCACGATCAGCAGTTGACAATCGGCAATTGGAAATCGGCAATCGGCAATGTTTCAGTTTGTCTTAGCGGGCGTTTCCTGATGGCTCGCCGCAAACCACTTCCCACCTCGTTTCACATACGCGCTGCTGGCCCAAACAACAGGTGGTGCTGCTTGTCCATTACACGTAGCATCCTGTGCGGCCTTGTAGGTAATCAAGGCGGCCTCACTAGTAAGAAACGTAACCTTGATGTCGCTTAGTTCATACGACTTCACGTCGCAGCCCATGCCCTCTATTTCCTTTACAGCTTCGGTTTTGTTGGCAACACCAGCGTCTCCTACCATCACGCTGTCGGCTGACAAATAGGTCTGGAATGCCTTCGAATTTTTTGTCTTCCAAGCCTCCCACAGTTTCTTCTCCGTCGATACGATAAGCCTTTGACTTTGTGCTTTCGTCATCGCGGGTTTAGGAGAGGGGGATGGTGTTGGGGCAACCTCCTGACCAAAAGCTAGAGACGCAAAACACATAATCAGACTTGCAACAAGGGGAACGTGTCTTCTCATAACTTTGCTCCTTTTGGAATTGGACAGAGAAATCAGCGCCGTACTTTTACTACCGAGAGAGGGGGGTGTCAAACGGGCCGAT
>Ga0163162_10001137_pt1 | contig 24772 bp, 21 predicted proteins | sample S55metaG_FD_115310 | JGI IMG/M metagenome (GOLD analysis project Ga0163162, IMG submission 115310) | Switchgrass rhizosphere microbial communities from Kellogg Biological Station, Michigan, USA - S5-5 metaG | ecosystem: Host-associated > Plants > Roots > Rhizosphere > Soil | place: USA... | reverse complement strand
GTGGCCGCGATACCGTCCTGCCCGAGTGGACCGGACTCTACTTCAAATGGTGGGGCGTCTACACTCAGGGCGACGGCAAGGGAGTCACCGGCGGCGCCAACGGCGAAGGCAAGGCCACCGAGTTCTTCATGATGCGCATCGGCCTCCCCAACGGCCTGCTCACCTCGCACCAGACCCGCGTCATCGGTCAGCTCGCCAAGAAGTACGCCAACAACCTCGCCGACATCACCACTCGCCAGAACATCCAGTACCACTGGCTCACACTCTCCGGCCTCGTTGACGTCGTCGACGCGCTCACCGCCGTCGGCCTCTCCCCCAAGGGAGCCTGCGGCGACGTCGTCCGCAACGTCACCGGCTGCCCCCTCGCCGGACTCGATCACGAGGAACTGCTCGACGCCTCGCCGCTCGCCATCGAAATCGCGCATCACCTCACCGCGAACCCCGAGTTCTACAATCTCCCCCGCAAGTTCAAGATCTCCGTCACCGGCTGCCCCGTCTGGTGCACCTTCCCCGAGATCAACGACGTCGCCCTCACCGCCATCAAGCGCACCGTCAACGGTGTCGAAGAGATCGGCTACACCCTCCGTGTCGGCGGCGGCCTCTCCACCGAGCCGCATATCGCTGAGCGCATTCCCGCCTTCATCCCGCAGGAAAAAGCCCTTGAGGTCGTTACCGCCGTCGTCCGCATCTTCAAGGAGCAGACCGAGCTTCGCGAGAACCGCACCCGCGCCCGCATCAAGTACCTCTTCATGCGCCACGGCTGGACCGCAGAGTCCTTCCTCGTCGCCCTCGAAGAGAAGCTCGGCTACAAGCTCGACCCCAGCCCCGTCTCCGAAGACCTCGTCCCCGCCGACATCTATCGCGACCACATCGGCATTCGCGAGCAGCGCCAACCCGGCCTCTCGTCCGTCGGAGCCTCCGTTCTCAACGGCCGCCTCTCCGGCGACCAGCTCATCAAACTCGCCGACCTCGCCGACAAGTACGGCAACGGCAGCTTGCGCGCCACCATCGGCCAGAACATCCTCATCGTCAACGTGCCCGACCGCGAGACCGCAGGCCTCGTCATCGAACTCAACACTCTCGGCCTCAACGTCGATGTCTCGCCCTTCTGGCGCGGAGCCATCGCCTGCACCGGCACCGAGTTCTGCAAGCTAGCCATCGCCGAAACCAAGGGTTTCAACTCCTGGCTAGTCGCCGAACTCGAAGACCGTCTCCCCGGTTTCGACCAGCAGATCCGCCTTCACGTCACAGGCTGCACCAACTCCTGCGGCCAGCACTGGATCGCCGACATCGGCCTCGAGGGCAAAAAGATCAAGCAGGACGGCCAGTTGGTCGATGCCTTCTTCTTCTGCGTCGGCGGCTCCGTCGGCAAGTACGCCCGCGCTGCGCGACCGCTAGGCTATCGTGCCGCCGCCACCGACGTACCCGCAGCCATCGAGCGCCTCCTCAACGGCTACCTCGACTCACGCACCGAAGGTGAAGACCTGCGAAGCTACTTCGACCGCACCGACGACGCTACGCTCCGCGGACAACTCGCCGGAGAGATCATCGAAGCCGTCGAGCGCGATGCCCCACCCGTAGGCGCAGGCCGTTTCGCACCAGCTGAGTAGCTAAGAAAGACACCTCATTTTGTACGCTCGTCCAAAATGAGGTGTCTTTCGCTGCCGCTCCTGCACGAATCAACGCTGACACAAAACTTTATCAATCCCGCTTAAGGCGGCGTCACGCGATCCGTTGAACCCATTGGCTCCCCCAGGCCGGCGCCTCGAAGGGATCCGCGAAATACTGCGTATACTGGGCCGGGCCGATCAACATGGCTTGCATACTCATTCAGTTACCAGGTCTGCATGAATCACTGATCGATAGTACGAAAGGTCAGCTCTAAGGAGAGCCACGATGTGTATTTCGAACTCCCGAAGCCTCGTCACTTGCGCCGCTCTGGTCCTGGGCTTTGCTCAGGCCGCATCCGCCGCTGAGATCCTGATCGCCGATGCAAAATCACAGCCGGAAAGCCTGACCATGGCTCCGGGCGGAGCGCTGATTGTTGGCAGCGCCAGCACGCCATTTGTCTATAAGGTGCGTGCCGGTTCATCCACTGCCGAGAAGTTTATCGACGCCAGTGCCGAAGGCCCCGGAACATTTTTCTTCGGCATGCTGGCCGATGCCTCCACCAATACGTTGTGGACATGTCAGCTCACTCCGGTGCCAGACACTACTCCAGTGAAGCGGCACACCGCACTGAGAAGCTTCGACATCACCACCGGCGTGCCTAAGCTCCGCTGGAACCTCCCCGGGGACAATACGACATGCAACGATTTTGCGATTGGACCGGATAAAGCACTTTATATAACTGACACTGTGAACGGCAGAATCTATAAGCTGTCGGCTGGTGCCTCCAGCGCGGACCTATTCCTGGAGCATCGGTCGCTTCTCGGTATCGACGGCATTACTTTCCTGAATGGCACGCTCTACGTAAACAACGTGTTCTCAAACAACCTCTATCGCATCCCTGTCGACGCGGCCGGCAAGCCAGATACGCCTGTCGATATCTGGATGGACCAGCCGATCAAGGGGCCTGATGGCATGCGTGCGGCGAATGGCAAGCTCATCGTCGCAGAAAACGGCAGCGGCAAAATCTCCGTCATCACCGTCAACGGCGACAAGGCAAGCGTCACGGTGATCAAGGAAGGCCTCAAAACACCAACCGCAGTTGAACCTGCGGGCGATACGATCTGGATCGCCGAGCGCGGCGCTGGCAAGGCAGTGTCGATCCCCATGCCCAAATAGGTAACTGAGGCAGTCGTGTCCTCGAAGCGAATCAAGGGTGGTTCATTGGCCCCCTGGAAGATGTCAAGGGACGCATCGGCACAGGAATACCTCCTTGGCGCGGCATCGTGGATGCCGTAAATCCAATGAAGTCAATCAGAGACGAAGCGTCTCTACGCCGCCTGCGGAATAAACACGTCCCAACAGACAGCCGCCCCCCAAGTAATCCACTCCCCGCCACATACTTTTATTTTGAAGCGGCTGAAGTATTAGGGAACTCCCACGCCACCGCCTCCGTATGCCTTTCAGGGGGTCATCCCATGAGCCGCTTCGCTCTTTTGGCAGTCGCCCTGATCGCAATCGTAGCCCTCAGTTCCGAGTACCGGCACGGCGGGAGCCTGAACAGGTCGTCCATGAAGTCCATGTGCGTCTGCATTCCGGCCCGGGCCGGATTAATCATGAAGTCAGCGATTGCAAAGACACAGGCAAGGTCCGCTGAACTATTTGCTGTTAGCCAGTAATAGAAGTCGATGCGACCATAACTAATCGGCCGCCAACGCGACCGCCCGCTCGAAAACCGGATCGCGCCGCGCCGTGTAGTCGGCGAAGGTCATCGTGATCGTCTCGTCCGGAGCCAGTGATTTGACTTGTACCGGAAAGATCCAGTTCAACCAAAAACATCGGTCCCAATCATCACAGCGATGCGCATAGTCGTGCATTCCGGTTGCGTAGTGCAGGCAAAGGTCTTCATGGGGAAGACATCCCGCATTGCCCTCACCATAAAAGGTAAGCCGATCGCCGACGGGTTCGCCAAGGATGATTGCGCGATCTCCCGCCGCTTGCTTCACGAAGGCTGTCGTCGTAATCGCAGCGGAAAAGGTTTGCCCGCTCGTCAGAAGATAGATTCGTCCGCCTGGCGGCACGAAATCCGGCAGGTGCGATGCGAAATGAGCCGCCTTCGTATAGTCGCCGCCGCCATTGAATCGCAGATCGAGAATGATGTTGCAGGGCGGATGCGCGCGCATCTCATCCCTCGTGGCGCTGAGGAAGTCGCCGATATGCTGCTTGTCCGCATCCGCGATCGCCTTGAGCTGTAGGAAGAGTAAGCAATCGTGATCGATCCATGCGCGGCGGAAGGTGCTGTTGAAGTCGCGCAGCGACAGTGGCAAGTCCGCGTCGTTGAAAACCAGCGCGCGCCAGTCCGGGGACTCGCCTTTCATCTTTTGTGGCGACAGCCATCGCGTCATCTGTGCATTTGGCTCGTTCTCGCCGGAGATCTCGCCCGGCAGCATGCGCATCACCTCGCTGCCGTTCGGCAGACGGAACGTCCAATGCGTCTGGTCCGGGCGCGAACCGATCGCGTCCCCATAAAGGATCTCCGGCGACTGGATGAAGGTCGCGGCATAATTGAGCCGCCAGCCCTCAGTCCCCCCATGCAGTTGTTCGAGCGCTGCGATCACGTCGCCTGTCGGCCTGCCTTCGATGCTTTCCACGCGTGCGCCCAGAAGATCCGCATACGCCGATCTTGCCCGCAGGACGTAAAGCCCGTCAGCAAACAGCACCACTCGCAGGGGAATCTTGTTCTGCTGGCCGCCTTTGCCGTAGTAGAGGTTGGTGTGGCCGTTGTCGGCAAGCGCTGTAATGCGCAGCAGCGCAACATGGAATCTTCCCCTGTCGAGCGGTGCCTGTTCGGATTTCAGTTCGGCGATCTGGCGGTTGGCTTCGGCACGCGCTGTCGGCGAAAATGCCCGATCCATGGCAAGCAGGCGCGAAAATTGTTCGATGTCCTGTTGTTGCGCTTCGAGCGCGTTGGCAGGTTTGGGAAAATCGCTGGACGGCGGATCGGGATTGAATTTGTGACGGAGGCAGAGCGCGAAACCTCCGGCCGCTACGACGAACAGGGCAACGACCGCCACGACCCACAGTCCGGCCCTGAGAAACCCGCGTTTCGTCATCACTGTACTCCGCTCATCCTGGGACTCGACGCTGATGAAGTTTAACAAATGGAGTTAGACGAAGAACGGGCCACATTACAACTCCACCGGAACTTCGATTGTGGGGAAGCCGGGTAGCTACATGGACAAAGAAACCACATTTCAGAAGGCCCCTTGCCGTTACGACATAACGTACCCTCGTTTCAGGGTGCTCTGCCCGGTCGCGTTCCTTCTCTTTCTTAGAGCAGAATGGAGGGTCCCATTCCCGTGAAACGAATTGCCGCGAAGATGCTGGCGACCTCGTCTGGTACGTTAGCGGATCCGATCATAACCATCGATGGCGATCGCATTCTTGAAATCAGCACACGAGTTGCACAAGAGATTGCCCACATCGATTATCACTTTCCCGAGGACACAATCGCAGCCGGTTTTCTCGACATCCATTTCCACGGGATAGCCGGCCATGATGTGATGAATGCTTCCCCCAATGGCTTTCGGGAGATCGGTCATTCTCTTGCACGCGCAGGTGTGAGCAGATTTCTTCCAACAACGGTCACAGCTTTGCTTGATACCACGTTGGCCGCACTGGACAGGATGGCCGATTACATCGAAGCCGATCCACCTACAGGATCATCGCAAGCAACCGGCATCCACATCGAGGGCCCGTTCCTGTCCCACGACAAACGCGGCATGCACCCTGCCGAACATCTGCTCCTGCCTACTCCCCGGCTGTTGGACCAGTTGTGGCAAGCTTCGCGCGGCAACATTCGACTGATGACAATTGCACCGGAGTTGCCCGGAGCACTAGAGACAATCGAGCATGCATCTGCTCTCGGCATCCGTCCTTCGATGGGACATTCCATGGCTACACAGGCAGAGGCGATTGCGGGCATCATGAGCGGCGTTGTCTCCGCAACACACACCTTCAACGCAATGCGCCCATTCGATCATCGTGAGCCGGGCATCCTGGGAGTCGTTCTCGACCGAGACGATATGTATGCAGACCTGATCTGCGATGGATATCACGTTGCCCCAGAGGCGGTGCGCCTCTGGTTGAAGGCGAAGGGGCCTGAGCGCGCAATCCTGATAACGGATTGCCTATCGGCTGCAGGCATGCCCAACGGCGAGTGCATCACAGGAGATACCCTCGTCCATGTCGAAGGAGACACCTGTCGAACAGAAACGGGAGTGCTGGCCGGCAGCGTCATCACTCTCGACCGTGCCGTAGCAAACCTCAGGAGATTCACTCATGCGGAGTTGCACACGGCTGCTCGGTTGGCATCTTTAAACCCAGCACGAATGCTTGGTCTTCCAGAACCTCTTACTCCTGGCGCGCTCGCGGACTTCAACATCTACGATGCAGATGGGAGCAGGCGACAGAGCTTCATGCGCGGAACGTTGCTTGCGCTTTCATGACCCCATCTACCAAAGACGCACACGTATAACATCGCCTGATAGCAAGAGCTGAGAACCCTTTCTCCGCGGTCTTCGGTATAAACTCTTCTCCGAAACGCCAATAGCACTGGCAAAGGGTTCACAGATGCCTGGTGAAACGATCTCCTCGGAACACGCAGCCAGCCTGGTCGAATCGGGCATGTGGCTGGACTATGGCGTGTCGCACTGCCAGCCCGACGTTTTCGATAAGGCGCTGGCGGCACGCAAAGACGAACTAGCGAACGTCAAGATCCGCTCCTGCCTGTCGTTGCGCCCCCGCGCTGTGATCGAAGACGACCCGGAAGGCAAGCATTTCCACGTCTTCAGCTGGCATTTTTCAGCCTACGATCGCAAGAAACACGACGCGGGCCGTTGCAACTATGTACCGCTGAATCTAGGAGAGGTGCCTGATTACTACCGGCGCTTTCTCGATCCCGTAGACATCGCCATCCTGAAAACCTGCCCCATGGACGATGGTGGATATTTCAACTTTGGCCCGACAAATATGTGGCAACGGGCCGTCGTTGAACGCGCGAAGGTAGTGATCGTCGAGATCAATCGTGAGATGCCATATGTATTCGGCAGAGAGAACGGCGTGCATGTGAACGAGGTTGATTTCGTCATTGAAGGAGATCATCAATCATGTACGGAGTTGACTAGCCCGGACCCGGGCGAGATTGATCGCATAGTAGGTCAGCGCATCGCAGCCGAAATCGAGGACGGTTCCTGTCTTCAGATCGGGATCGGCGGCATGCCGAATGCCGTATGCTGCCTGTTGCTCGAAAGCGGGGTGAAAGATCTTGGCATCCACACGGAGATGATGACCGAAGGCCTCGGCTTGCTTTACCGTTCCGGCCGGGTAACCGGATCGCGGAAGACGCTTGATCCAGGCAAGGTGACGTATACGTTTGCTCTGGGCTCGCAATCGCTCTACGCGACGGCGAACCGCAACCCGGATTGGTACTGCCAGCAGGTTGACTATACGAACTCGCCGTACATCATCATGCAAAACGAGAAAGTGGTGTCCATCAACAACACCACGCAGGTCGATTTGCAGGGACAGGTAGCTTCGGAATCCGACGGGCACCGCCATATCAGCGGCACCGGAGGCCAGCTGCAATTCGTGCGGGGAGCCTACGCATCCAAGGGAGGCAAGTCGTTTATCTGCCTCTCGTCGACCTACGAGAAGCGAGGTGAGCGCCGTAGCCGGATTGTCTTTAGCCTTACTCCCGGCAATATCGTAACGACACCGCGCTCGGACGTGATGTATCTGGTTACCGAGTTCGGGATGGTCAACTTGAAGGGAAGGTCCGTCGCGGAACGCGCCAAGGCCATTATCGAACTCGCCCATCCTGATTTCCGCGAGGATCTGGAACGGCAGGCATACGAAAATCGGCTGATTCCTCGCGGCGTTTCGTTTTCATGATCTCGTCAACGTCTTTAATTCACCGTAGCGTAGCTGTCTTGAAATTCAGGCTGAACGAACTCCGATACCCGCTGGATCATGTCGGACGGATGGATAGGCTTGCTCAAGATCGCGTAATCCCGGCCCATCGCGCGCGCCTCCGCTAGAAGATCAACGGTCGCGGCCTGTCCCGAGAACAAGAGAACCCTGCACTCCGGAACCAGCGTCTCAAGCGCGAGCGCCAGTTCAATCCCGGTCATTCCCGGCATCACCACATCGCTGATCAACAGGGCTGGCCGATGCTCCCGAGCGATCTCCAGTGCGCTTGTGCCTTCGTAGGCAACCATCGCGTTGAAGCCACTCATTGTGAGAATCATAGCCAGCGTATCGGCGATGATCTGCTCATCATCGACAACAAGCACGTCAAGCCTCCGCTTCCCATCTCGCTCCTCCGAGCCGTCCTGTGGAACATCCTTAAGAGGAACGATCTGGATTTGCAGTGTGCGTTTCATGGGTAACACCTCATTCATTCACCCTAGTCCGCTCCAAATCATACGTGTTAACTCTTTTAAATCTGTTACTTGCAGAAAAATTTAGGATCATCGACTCGGCGGACTTGTTCTGCATCTGAATATGAGTTACATTGTTTTCACGTTTGCGTCACGTTAGCGAAAGGATTACGCAAGGAGAACGTTATGGGCGATCGCGAGGAACAGATGCCTAAATCGATGCGGTTTGAATCAATCCTTCAGGGCCAGGTCCCAAAAGGAAGAGATGGCAAACACAAGAAGATCATCAGCCAGTTGCTGAGCGACATCGCACAACTGCCCGTCGGCTCAGCCCTCAAGATCCCTCTCGCCGAGCTGCCCGACTCCAAGGAAAACATCCGTTCAGCCCTCAGTCGCGCAGGCCGCCAGAACAATCTAGATCTGGCCACCTCCAGCGATGAGGACTACCTCTTCGTCTGGAAGCATCCCCCGAAGGACACACCAGACAATCGCTAAAAACCTGTCAAGAGGCAGTTTGGCGTAAATCCATCAATCAAAAAGAGATATAAGGTGCCGATCTATTTCGATCCATTCGGTAAAATAGAAATAGAACGAAGAAGAGGCTCCTGAAAGTGGAGCCTCTTTCTCATTTTGATGTAACCCAAACGGAATGAATATTTTGCACTTGGCTGCCTGTATTTTCAATAACTTAGCTTAGAGATACCGACTTATCTTTTTTATTTTGAAGATTTTGCGCAATTTCCAGGGAGGCGGTCATACGCTACCGGTGGAATCTATGATCGAGATGGAGCGTTAGAAATGTCCCTTTTTCCGATCTTCCTCAAGCTCACCGGCCGCCACTGTGTCGTCGTCGGCGCCGGTCATCTCGCTGAGTCAAAGATCGCCTCCCTCCGCGCCGCCGACGCAGCCGTGACCGTCATCGCACCAGAAGCCAGCGAAGCCATCAATGAACAAGCCGCCGCCGGCGAGCTCACGCTTCATCAGCGTCTCTATAAGCAAGGCGACCTCGCAGGAGCCTTCCTCGTTGTCGCTGCCACCAATGACCCTGCCGTCAACCGCGCTGTCTTCGCCGAGGCCACCGCTACCGGAGTCCTCTGCAACGCCGTCGACGACCCGCCCTTCTGCGACTTCTACTTCCCTTCCGTCGTTCGCCGCGGAGACCTCCAGATCGCCATCTCCACCGCCGGCAACTCGCCCGCGCTCGCCCAGCAACTCCGCAAAGACCTCAACGAGCAACTCCCGCTCGACCTCGGCGACTGGCTCGCCGACCTCGGCAACCTCCGCCGCGAGGTCGTAGCCGCCGAGCCCCTCAACGAGCAACGGCGTCTCCTCCTGCACGAGCTCGCCCAGCGACAGGTCTGCAGCTACGACCAATGCCCCTCGCGACTATTAGCCCGCGAACACGCGCTCACTAACCCCCTGCCAACGGAGAAGGCGTGATCTCGATCCCTGACGCAGAATCCGGCCGTGTCTATCTCGTCGGAGCAGGCCCCGGCGACCCTGCGCTCCTCACCCTGCGCGCCGCTCACCTGCTCAAGACAGCGGATGTAATCCTGCCCGACGACCTCGTCTCCGACGAGGTACTCGCCCTCGCCAGCCCGACCGCCCTCATCATCCCCGTCGGCAAACGCTGCGGACAGCCGCGCATCACCCAGGCCGGCATCCACTCGCTCCTTCTCGAACACGCAAGAGCCGGAAGCTCCGTCATCCGCCTGAAATCCGGTGACCCACTCGTCTTCGGCCGCGCCGCCGAAGAGATCGCCTTCCTCCGCGAGCACAAGATCCCCTTCGAGATAATCCCCGGAATCACCGCCGCGTTCGCAGTGGCCGCCACACTTGAGACGCCGCTCACCGATCGTACCCGCGCCTCGAAGCTCATCCTCGCCACCGCGCACCACGCCGCCGGAAAGCTCTCCCTCACCCCCAGCTGGTCCGGAGCCTTCCCCGACGACGCCACCCTCGTCATCTACATGCCCGGCCGCGACTTCGAGACCCTCGCCGCCGACCTCATCGCCTCCGGTATCTCTCCCACCACCCCTTGCACCGCCGTCTCCAGCGCCTCAACACCGCATCAGCATATCCACACCACCACGCTAGCCCGACTCTCCAACGCCGACGTGGGCCCCGCTCCCGTTATCCTTCTCATCGGTCCCTCTATCGCAGAGTTTCCGTCCCCACAGGCGTCATAAGAAAGCGCTCCACACGCTCCCGCACCGCAGCCGCATCACAGCTCATAATCAAATGCGCGCACTCACCGTGTGACACATATGTTTCCGCTCCAACCGCCTTCGCCCACGCCAGCGCCGGAGCAGGAGCGACCATCCGATCCTCCGCCGCCACAATCACCAGGAAGCTCACGGGCACACTCTTCGCGACCTCTTCAAGCGGCCGTCCGTGCAGAACATCTTGGTCCAGAATTGCGCGCGCCTGCCACACACGATCGTTCGCATCCTGCCGCTGCGGAGCTTCAATCCTCTTCAACCACTCCCCATAGTCGCTGCGCGGAGCTTCTGCATTGCGAAACGCCGGAGTCGTCAGCATCTGCACTCCGATAGCATTCGCCAGCTTCAGTGGCGGCTGCTTCGTGTAACGCCCGCCCTCATACGCCGGATCAGACTCGATCGCGTCGATCAGAATCTGCTTGGACAACCGATCGAAGTTCGTCGCCTGCGGAGAACCCACAATCGGCACGGCTCTGCTCACAAACTCCGGATGCAACACCGCCCACGCAAAGACCTGATGACCACCAAGAGACAGTCCCACTGCAGCCCAAACATGCTTCACATGTAGCACCCCGGTCAGAACGCGATACTGCGCATGGACCATGTCCTCCGTCGTGAACTCCGGAAACGCAACTCCGTGCTGACGCGGGCTGTTCGAAGGCGATGAGGAGACCCCGTCGCCGAACGCATCGAATGCCACGCCGAAGAACCTCGAGGTATCCACGAGCCGATTCTTCCCTGACTCCGCTCCAAACAGTGACAGCATGTCCTCTGTCCGCCCATTCAGCCACGTCGGCATCACCACCGCGTTGTTCGCGGTAGCATCCAGCTTCCCGAACGTCCTGTACCCTATGCGGCAATCCAGGATCACCTTGCCGCTCACCAGCTTGCACGTTCCAAGCTCAGCAACCTGCTGTCGACCATCCTGCCCCCATGCGGAACAGCACGCACCCCACAGCACCAACACAATCAGTCGGACCCGCCTCATGCCCCGAGAATACACGCCACCCAGTCGCAGTAAACTGTACCGATGAGACTTTTCAGGCTCGCGTTCGCCTTCGTTGCTGTCCTCCCACTCTCAATAGGCGCTCACGCTCAGAAGCCCGTGCAGCCCCGCATCGCACCCGACTTCACGCGCAACACCCTCGACGGCAAGGCAGTCCATCTCAACGCCTACCGCGGCAAGCTTGTCCTGCTCAATTTCTGGGCCACGTGGTGCGGCCCTTGTCTTACTGAAATTCCCCGTTTCAACACCTGGCAGACGAAGTATGGCCCGCAGGGTCTGCAGGTCCTGGGCGTCTCGATGGACGACGATGCAGCCCCAGTCCAGAAGGCCTCGCGCAAGCTCCAATTCACCTACCCGGTCGTCATGGGTGACGAAAAGCTCGGCACGTCGTACGGAGGAGTCGTCGGCCTGCCTATCTCCTACCTCATTGCACCCGACGGCAAGGTCATCGCGCGTTACCAGGGCGAGACCAACCTCAACGACCTCGAGACCCGCATCACCACTCTGCTCCAGCAGCAGAAGCGCTAGTCGTACAAAACCTGCATCCGCCATGTGCTCACCTTCATCCAAACGCAGATGGCAAACGAGACGGCAAAGCTCACCCTCATCGGCGGCCCTACCCTCCTCATCGAATACGCCGGCCTGCGTATCCTCACCGATCCCGCCTTCGATCCGCCACAGACTTACCAGGCAGGACCCATCACCCTTACCAAAAAGACTGGCCCAGCGCTCTCCGTCGAACAAGTCCTCCCCATCGATATCGTTCTTATCTCGCACGAACAGCATTTGGACAACCTCGACATCAGCGGCCGCGCCATGCTGTCCCACGCAAAACATCTCTTCACAACGCCCGCAGGCGCGCCGAGACTCGGCCCCAACGCCAAAGGCATCGCCACATGGGATAGCACCACGCTCACTACAGCAGACGGCCGTACCCTTACGATCACTTCTACGCCGGCGCGTCACGGCCCCCACGGCTTCGAGCCAATCTCCGGCGACGTCACCGGCTTCGTGCTCTCCATCGATAACAGCCCCTCCATCTACGTCTCCGGAGACACCGTCTGGTACTCCGCACTCTCCGAGATTCCACAGCGCTTCCCCATCGGCCTCGCGATCCTCTTCACCGGAGCGGCCCAGCCCCGTGGCCCCTTTGACGTTACGATGAGCACCAACGATGCTGTCGAAGCCGCCGCCTACTTCAAGAACGCCGCCATCGTCGCCATCCACAACGAAGGCTGGGCCCACTTCACCCAGACACAGCAAGACGTCGCCACCGCGTATAAGGTTGTCGGCATCGAATCGCGCCTGCGTTTGCTCGAACCGGGAGTACCTCTTAGCCTCAGCCTCTAGACCTTCAACCCAATCAGCCGCATCAGCTCGACGCCGTTACTCTTTGTCACTACGCCTTCGCGTAGCTTGTAATCGAACGTCATCTTCCCACCCGCGATTGAGTCTTCGAAGTGCATATTCTTCAGCCTGCCTCCCGCAGCGATCTCTGCAAGCGCGAGATCATGGGTACTAATGATTCCCACCGCGCCGCGCTCCAGCAGCTCCTTCACTACGCCCTCCGCGCCTGCCAGCCTGTCCCGCGAATTCGTGCCCTGCAGCAACTCGTCCATCAGAAACAGCACCGGCACCTCGCCCTCTGCCGCATCGCAAATATGCCGTAACCGCGTAATCTCCGCATAAAAACGTGAACTTCCCTCCTGTAGCGAGTCGTTGATCAGGATGCTCGCACCCACTTGAAGCCGGGTCAGCTGCAGCCTCCGTGCCCGTACCGGAGCGCCCGCCAGCGCCAGTACTGTGTTCAGCCCGACTGCGCGCATCAGCGTACTCTTGCCCGACATATTCGACCCGCTGACTAGCAGCGCACGAGTCTCGCCCCCCACGTGTACATCGTTCCGCACGCACCGCTGCGCCGCAATCAATGGATGACCAAGCTCCTCCGCCTGAAAACACGGCTCCCCTTCCACAAACTCCGGAAACGGATCTTCAGGCCGCTCAAAGCTGTATCCAGCAATGGAGAGCAGCGCCTCTATCTCGCCCACGCACTCCAACCACGTCGCAACCGCCCTGCCATGCGTCCGCCGCCACGCCTCAACCGCATACGCCAGCTGCACTGAATACAGCAGCGGAATGTCGAACGCCTTCACCAGCGGATTCTCCAGTGAATAAAAGTACTCGACAATCGTCGCCAGTCTTCGTATCGCCGCCGAGCCCTCGACAGAGTGCGAACCCAGCGCCTCACGAATCGCCTTCAGATGCAGCCCTTCGAAGCGTTCTCTCTCCAGTCGGGCCAGCAGCAACGAGAGCAGATCGAGGTCCTTAAGCGCATGCTCCGCCTCGTGCATTACCTCGTACGTCCTCTTCACATGCGCAAGAAAGATCGCTCCGCACAGCACAAAAATCCCGAAGAATGGCCACTTCGCCCCTGTCGCGGCCCATAGGCCGATAGTCACAGATGCAATCACGCCCATCCCCAACGCAACCCATCGCAGCCATGGTTGCTGCAATCGATCCGGTGTATTCACCCAGGCCAGCAGCGCCTTTGGATTCAGCCCGCTTTGCACATCCTCGCCCAGCACAGCGATGTCTTCCCGCAGATCGAGCTTCGGCCTCAGCTCCGCCACTGCCATTTGCCGTTCGCGAACCGTCTCTACTGCTGCGGGCGCAAGCAGCCACCCCGCCAGCGTATCTTCTCCCATACGCGTGCGCGCCTGCGACAGCCGGTCAAACATGCTCGCCGCCCCAAAGATGTCCAGGTCCGATGCATACAGGCTTCCAGAAGCATCGATCGCTTCCCCCTGCTGTCCCTTCCCCATCCAGGTATCGTCCAGTCGCTCCAGGCCGCGGAGGTAAAACGCGGCGGCTCGTTCCACGCAAACCTTCCTTCGCAGCACCTTTGCGTGAAAAACGATCAAAGCAAGAAATGCCGCGCCGAACAGCAGCAGCCACCACGCCGAAAACAATTCTCGGCTCAAGCTCAGCCAGACACACAGGAGTCCGGTAACAACCGTCAGAAGCCGCAGATTGCCGATTCGTATATGTGTCTGTTCGAAATGCCGAACTCGCTCCTGACGCAAGCGGAGACGATGGCTGTACTCTTCAACGGGTGATGAGGCATTCACACCCGCCATCATATCGGTTTCCATTTATCCCGAAGCCCGCGCCCCGTATACTTCGCATGAGAGCCTGGGCATGAATATCACTCGACGCCGCGGAACCATAGCAATCTTCATCACGCTCGGCGTGCTGCTCACGGGCCTTACCGTCTTCCTCAATATCACATGGATCATGCATAACGAGGGCCATCTGGCGCTGCTCGTCCTCGGCATCATCTTCTTCGCGATCCTGGTCGCCGGCGTCGTTCTCAACACCATCTTTCTTGTCCGCGAGGTCCGTCGCAACGAGCGTCAGGATTCCTTCCTCAACACCGTCACCCACGAGCTCAAGACACCCATCGCAAGCATTCGTCTCTACCTCGAGACGCTTCAGCGCCGCCCGGTCGACGAGGCCCAGCGCCAGCAGTTTTACTCCATCATGCTCGCTGACTCAGACCGTCTGCTTGCGACCGTCGAGCAGGTCCTCAAAGCCGGCCAGCTTGGCCAAAAACAACGGCAGCAGAACCGTGTCCTTATCGACCTTGAGCCGCTTGCACGCGAGTGCGCCGACATTACGCTGCAACGCCACCATCTGCCGCCAGAGGCGATTGTTCTGGAGCCTGTACCCGGCGGGGTCCGTCTCCGCGTGATGGGCATCGCCGAGGACCTCCGCACTGCGATCGTCAACCTGCTCGATAATGCAGTGAAGTACTCCCCCGAAGGCGTCCACGTTCGTTGCTCGCTCTCCATCACCCACTACACCTGGGCAACCTTGCGCATCACTGACACTGGTCTCGGTCTTCCACCTAACCAAAACAAGCGCATCTTCCGCCGGTTCTACCGCGTTCCTGGCCGAACGATGATCCGCATCAAGGGAACAGGCCTCGGCCTCTTCCTCGTCCGCAATATCGCGCGCCAGCACGGTGGTGATGCCACTGCGTCCAGTCCCGGCCTCAACCAGGGCACCACGATCACGCTTACGCTACCCCTGGTCAATCCTTCCGCAACTCCGACAGCCGGGACAGACGCAGAACTTATGTCGCAAGATCGCGTCAAGGAGAAAGCATGAGTGAAGCTCCTTTCATCGCAGTCGTCGAAGATGAGGAGCACCTCGCTCAGGGACTTATCTTTAATCTCCAGGCCGAAGGCTACCGCACTCATCACGAATCCGACGGCGATGCCGCGCTCTCCTACCTCCTCGCCACCAGCGACGCCATCGACGCCGTCGTACTCGATTGCATGCTTCCCGGTAAAGACGGCTTCGAGATCGTTCGTACCCTCCGCGAGGCAGAGCGCTACATCCCTGTCCTGATGTTGACCGCCCGCTCTCGCCCCGAAGAAGTCCTTGAAGGCCTCGAAGCTGGCGCCGACGACTACCTTCCCAAGCCCTTTGACCTGAACATCCTCCTCGTCCGCATCAAATCTCTTCTGCGCCGCACCGCATGGCAGCGAACGCAGACATCAAGCACAAGCACTCCCGAGCCGCCACAGCCCAAAGACGAATACGCCTTCAATCACCGCACCATTCGCTTCGATGCGCTCGAATTGATCGCGCCCAACCGCACCACACATCTCACCGTTATGGAGGCCGATCTTCTGCGCTACCTTACCGAGCGCGAAGGGCAGATCGTCTCTCGCAAAGAGATTCTCGAAGAGGTCTGGCGCGTCCACGAAGATACGGACACTCGCGCCATCGATAACTTCATTGTCAGACTGCGCCGCTACATCGAAGACGATCCCGCTAATCCGCAACACCTCGTTACCGTGCGCGGCATCGGCTACCGCTTCCTACCCAATCCCTAGCACCCACTCGTCACATTCTTTTTTCCACCTATTGCAATCCCATAGGAAATCGTGACATATTCCTATGGCAAGGCAATAGGAGCGGATATGGGAGACAAAACCGACGTCTGGCAAGGCACACTCGCACTCATGGTCCTCAAAACACTTGAGTCCATGGGGCCTCTTCACGGCTACGGCATCGCTCGCCGCATCGAGCAGACCAGCGGAGACCTGCTCACCCTGAACTACGGCACCCTCTATCCCGCACTCCTCCGCCTCGAGCAGGAAGGTGCCATCACCTCCGAGTGGGGCCAGTCCGAGAATAATCGCCGCGCTAAGTTCTACTCGCTCACTCGCACCGGACACCGTCTCCTGAACAAGGAAGCCCGCTCCTGGGAACAGACCACCGCCATCCTCGCCCGCTTTCTGGCACCTTCGGAGGAAGCATGATCAACCGTCTTCGCGCTTGGCTCGACAAACTCAACGGCGTCGTCCCCGGGCAGGAGCAGGAACTGGATTTCTCCTCCGAACTCGAAAGCCATCTGCAACTCCACATCGACGACAATCTCCGTTCAGGCATGGCTCCAGAAGAAGCCCGGCGAAATGCCATTCTCAAGCTCGGCGGCATTGAGAGCACGAAGCAGGCGCACCGCGAGACGCGCACCTTCCCCCTGCTCGAAACTACCGTGCAGGACATTCGCTACGCCCTCCGCCAGCTTCGCCGCTCACCCGGCTTCACAGCCACCGCCGTGCTCATGCTTGGGCTCGGCATCGGGGCCAGCATTGCCATCTTCGCCTTCGTCGACGCAGCTCTCATCAAACCTCTCCCTTACGCTGATCCCACTCGCCTCGCCGACGTCGCGGAGCACGGTGTCGCCTTCCCGCGATCCAACATCTCCTACCAGGACTTCCGCGATTGGCAGCGCCTCAATAAAGTCTTCTCCTCGGTCGAGGCCTATACCGGCGGCGGCTTTCTTCTTGCCACACCCTCCGGCGTAGAGCCGGTACCCGCCGCGCGCGTTACCGACGGCTTTTTCCGCGTCCTCGGCATTCACCTCATGCTTGGCCGCGACTTCTATTCCGGCGAAGACCAGCCAAACGCTCCAGCAACCACCATCCTCACATACGGTTCCTGGCAGCGTCGCTTCGGCGGACGCAAAGAAGTCATAGGCGAGACCGTCAACCTAAGCGGAACTCCCACCACCATCATCGGCGTCCTCCCGGAAGACTTCCTGTTTCCTCCGCGCGGCAGCGCTGAGTTCTGGACTACCGTTCACCAACTCAGCTCCTGCGAGAAGCGCCGCAGCTGCCATAATCTCTTCGCCATCGGTCGGCTCAAGGATGGCGTCTCCTTCGAGACCGCGCAGACCGAGATGGCTGCCATTGCGAAGCAACTCGAGATTCAATATCCCGGCTCCAACCGCGACCAGGGCGCACACATCGCTCCGCTTCCCGAACTCATGGTGGGAACCATCCGCCCGATCCTTCTCGTCCTTCTCGCCGGAGCATGCCTCCTGCTTGTGATCGCCTGTGTCAACGTTGCCAGCCTGCTGCTTGTTCGCTCCGAAAGCCGCCGTCGAGAGTTCGCAGTGCGCGGCGCGCTGGGAGCCTCGCCATCGCGCCTCATTCGCCAGTTCATCACCGAAGGGTTCGTGCTCGTCGGCGCCGGAACTGTTGCTGGTCTCGCTGCCGGTTACTTCGCTATACGACTCCTGCTTGGCCTCGTATCGAAAGACATGCTCTCCAGCATGCCCTACCTCTCCCGCCTTGGACTCACCCCACACGTCCTCGGCTTCACCGTCGTTATCGCTCTGCTCGCAGCGGGAATCTTCTCGCTCACCCCTGTTCTCCGTCTCCCTACGGCAGCCATGCGCGAAGCTCTCAACGACGGCGACCGTGGCTCCGCCGGAACTCTCTGGCGCCGTCTCGGTGCGAACCTCGTCGTCCTCGAACTCACCATTGCTGTCGTACTCCTCGTCGGAGCTGGCCTCCTGGGTAAAAGCTTCTACCGACTACTTCATGTCGATCTCGCCTTCGATCCCGGCAATTTGGCCACTCTCTTCGTCTCGCTTCCAACCACGACCTACAACAAAGACGAACTCGTCGTCACCGCCGCTCACAAGATCATCGATCGTGTCTCAACTCTTCCAGGCGTCACCTCAGCAGCCATCACCAGCACGCTTCCCGTCAGCGGCAACGGCAACACAGACTGGATCCGCGTCGTCGGCCATCCCTTTCACGGAGAACACAACGAGGTTAATGAGCGCGAGGTCAGCACAGACTATTTCAAAACCATCCGTGCGCAGCTTTTGCGAGGCCGCCTCCTGACTCAACAGGATGACGCCACGCGCCCCAGGGTTACCGTCATCAACAAGGCCTTCGCCGATAAGTACTTTCCCGGCGAAGACCCCATCGGTAAGAAATACGGCAACGGCGACCTTGCTCCCGACTCCATCAAAGAGATCGTGGGCATCGTCGACAATATCCGCGAGAGCTCCCTCGACGAGGCGATCTGGCCCGCAGAATACAAGGCTCACAACCAGGATGCTGACTCCTTCTTTGCGCTCGTCGTCCGCACTTCAGGTGACGCAAAGTCCATCCTGCCTTCTCTCAGCACCGCCGTTCATCAGGTCGACCCCGGCATCGGCACCCTCAACGAACTGACCATGCAGCAGCGCATCAACGATTCGCAGACCGCATACCTGCATCGTTCTGCCGCATGGCTCGTCGGAGGCTTCGCCGCCCTCGCGCTCATTCTCGGCGTCATCGGCCTCTACGGCGTCATCGCCTACTCCGTCAGCCAGCGCACCCGCGAGATCGGTGTTCGCATGGCCCTCGGAGCCCAGCGCGGAACCGTCTATCAGCTCATCCTTCGCGAAGCCAGCATCCTTACCGTCGTCGGTATTACCGCCGGAATTCTGTGCGCGCTCGGCGCCTCCACGCTCCTTCGCGGTCTGCTCTTCCAGATCCGCACATGGGACATCTCCACCCTTGCCTTTGTCGCCGTCGTCCTCGGAGCCTCTGCCCTCATCGCCAGCTATATCCCCGCCCACCGGGCCGCCTCCATCAACCCCGTCGAGGCACTCCGAGCCGAATAGTCCTTCCGCATTGCCGTTCGTATCGCGCCCCTCGCTGTAAACTCAACGAAGGGCACAAACTCCCACCGGCATGCGCATCTTTACCCGCTACATCCTTCGCGAAGTCACCTCCCACGCCCTGCTCGGCGGAGCACTCTTCACCTTTGTGCTCTTCATGCGCGACCTCGGCCACATCATCGAGCTCGTCGTACGCGACTCCGCCTCTCTCACCGACGTCCTGCGCATCTTCGCCTACCTTCTCCCCAACTTTTTGATCGTCACCATCCCCATGGCCGTGCTCGTCGGTATCCTGCTAGGCCTCTCGCGCCTCGCCGCCGACTCCGAGATCACGGCGATGCGAGCCGCCGGCATGGGTGCGCTCGATTTCGTCCGCATCATCTCCATCGTCGCTGGCATCGGAGTGCTGCTCGGCCTCTTCAACTCGCTCTACCTCGCACCTCGCTCTGCCGCCGCCACACTCGCACTTGAGCAGTCCCTGAAAACATCGCAGGCCTCCTTCGAGGTCCAACCTCGCGTCTTCTACGAGGACTTCCGCAACTACGTCCTCTACATCCAGGACGTTCGACCCGCTTCAGGCGCCGCCCTCTGGCACCACGTCTTCCTGGCTGACCTCACCCAACCCGCTAATCCCAACATCACCACTGCCGACCAGGCCGTCGTCGTCAACGGCGACCCGCAAACCATTCGCCTGCATCTTCTCAACGGCGGCCAGCACCAGACCTCACCCACCGATCCCAACCAGTACAACATCTCCACCTTCGCCTCTACCGACTTGCCCATTCAGACCGGCGAGCAGCAGGACACACACCTCGGGCGCTCAGATACTCCTATCCTTGCACTGCCGCTCTCCGAACTCTGGCGACGCGGCAACGTCTCCGACAGCAACATCCCCGGCCGAGCCGCCCGTCTCTACCGTATCGAATTCAACCGGCGTTTCTCCTATCCCTTCGCTTGCCTTGTCCTCATGCTCATCGGCGTGCCGCTCGGAATCGCCTCAAAGCGTGGAGGTAAGTCCACCGGCTTCGTCCTCACCATCGTTCTTGTCTTCATCTACTACTTCCTTTCGCAGATAGGAATTGCCTTCGCCAAGAATGGCAAGCTGTCGCCCGTTCTCGGTGTCTGGGGCGCAAACCTTCTCTTCGCCGGTGCCGGAGCTCTTCTCCTCTACCAGATGTCCCGCGGAGGCATCGCCCTTGGCCTCATTTCCTCCATCGGAGTGGGGCTCAACAAGCTCCTTGCCCGCTTCACCCGCGGACGAAAGCTCGCCGCCGCCGGAAACGGCACCATCGATATCGCGACCGTCCTGCGCCGCTTCCGCAGCACCTTCCGCATACAGTTCCCACTCCTGCTCGATGATTATGTGATGCGTGAGTATGCCACCAACTTCGCGATCGTGATCTTCTCCTTCTCCACCCTCTTCCTCATCTTCACCTTCTTCGAACTCATCGGCGACATCATCCGCAATCGAACTCCCCTGGTCACAGTCGGCGACTACCTTCTCAACCTCATTCCTTTCATCCTCTATAGCGTCACCCCGCTCTGCGCCCTCGTGGCCGTGCTCATCACCTTCGGCACGCTCGGCCGCTCCTCAGAGCTCACTGCGATGAAGGCCACAGGAACCAGCCTCTACCGCATCATCACACCGGTCCTCATCACCACGCTCCTCATCGCCGGCGGCCTCTTCGCCTTCGACGAGCTCTACCTACCCGCTGCCAACCGCAGACAGGAAGCCCTTCGCTCCGTCATCAAGGACAAGCCTGCCCAGACCTTTCTTCGCCCTGATCGCAAGTGGATCTCCGGCCAGCCCGGAGCCTCAGGGACGCCCACGCGCATCTTCTACTACCAGTTCTTCGACGCTAGCAAGAACGTCTTCGCCAACCTCACCGTCTTCGAGTTCGATCCCACAACCTTTGCCCTCCAGCGCCGAATCTTTGCCTCATCCGCGCACTGGAATGAACGCGTCAATCAATGGGTCTTCGAAAACGGCTGGCAGCGTACCTTCCAGGGCGAGACCATCTCCTCCTATCAGCCTTTCACCATCACCGCACTCCCAGAGATCCACGAGCAGCCCTCCTACTTCGTCAAAGAAGACCGACCCGCTCAGGAGATGAGCTACAACGAGCTCTCCAATTACATCGCCGACCTCAATCAATCAGGCTTCGATACCAAACGCCTCAGCGTGCAGCTCAACCGCAAGCTCGCATACCCTCTCGTCACCCTTGTTATGGCGATGCTCGCTATCCCCTTCGCTCTCTCCATGGGTAAGCGTGGCTCGCTCGCAGGAATCGCTACGGCAATCGCTCTCGGCATTGCCTACTGGGTCGTCGACGGACTCTTTCAAGCGATGGGAAACGTCAATACCCTTCCCGCTCTCCTCGCTGCCTGGTCACCCAATCTGCTCTTCGGGATTGCCGGCACCTACCTCCTGCTACGAACTCCGACTTAGGAGCCGAGCGCCTTCAAAGCGCTTGCGATGACCGAGCAGATGATGAAAATCCTGCGCGTCTTCGCTTTCATATTGACAGCCCATCCTCGCCTCGTGCTAAATGTGTAGCGGCATTTAGTCCGCTCTACGAACATAAGTCAAAACCCTAAAGACACTCGTTTGTCTTCAGGACTTACCTCCCCGGTCCGGAGTCTGCCTGCCAATACACCAGGCTGGCGCGGGAGTCTGCCTTACAGCGCACACGAAATCGTTTCGACCACAGGAGCAGTGATCCAATGAGAGCTACACGCAGAGTTCTTGCCTCGGTATTTGCCGTAATCATCGCCCTCGGCGCCTTCCGCACCGCGGCCGCCCAGTCCCAGCCCTTTAAACATCCCGGAGTTCTCGTCAGCCAGGCTCAGCTTGACTACATCAAGGTGATGGTCGCTGCGCACAACGAGCCCTTCTACTCCGCCTACCTCAAAGCGCTCAACAGCAACATCGGACAGCTCAGCTACCAGATCCAGGGTCCACCCGCGACCGGCATCATCGAGTGCGGTCCCACCTCAAATCCCAACTTTGGCTGCTCCGCCGCCGACAACGACTCCAGCGCCGCCTACCTGCAGGCGCTTCTCTGGTACATCACCGGCAACCATCAGTATGCCGACAACGCCATCGCCATCCTCAATAAGTACGCCTACAACCTGAAGGGCTACACCAACTCCAATGAACCCCTCCAGGCCGCATGGGACAGCGAAAAGTTCCCCCGCGCCGCTGAGATCATCCGCTACTCCAACGCAGGCTGGGCCGACGCCGACATTCAGCAGTTCAAGACGATGCTCTCGACCGTCATCCTCCCCCGCATCATCAATGGCTCGACCTCCAACGGCAACTGGGAGATCAGCATGATCGAGGGCATGATCAACATCGGTGTCTTCAACGACGACCTCGCCACCTTCAACAAGGGCGTCCTCTACTGGAAGCAGCGCATCCCCGCCTACTTCTACTACCACACCGACGGTGCAGCCCCTGTGCCCGCTCCCCGAGGCACCGCCAACTGGTACGGTCAGCCTGTATATGACTCACGCGTCGACGGTATCTCGCAGGAGACCTGCCGCGACTTCGGCCACGCCCAGTACGGCATCTCCGGCGCTCTCGACGCAGCGGAAACCGCCTTCATCCAGGGCGTCGATCTCTATAACGATGTCGCGAGCAACGCCCTCAACCGTCTAACCGCGGCACTCGAGTTCAACGCCAAATATCAGCTCGCCAACTCGACCAGCGTTCCTTCGTACGTCTGCAACGGCACAGTCGCCCTGCAGGTCTATCCCACCGATGAGATTGGCTACAACAACTACCACAACCGTCAGAGCCTCGATCTGCCGCTGACGATTCAGTACCTGAATCAGGTCATCCGCCAACTCTCCAATCCGACCGAGTACCACATCATGGTCTATGAGACCCTCTCCCACGGCGGAGATGCCTCTTTCCTGCAGCCCTTCCTGTTGCGCGCTCCAATCACCTCCGGAGCTCTGCACGCTGGTAACAGCGCTGGGTTTACCATCAACGTACTTCCCGGCAGCGACCCGAACCCCGCAGTCTCGTTCAGCGTTACCGGCCTGCCGTCAGGCGCATCGCCCAACTTCAGCCCCTCGACCATAACCGGAACAGGGACTACGACCCTCACAATCAATTCGTCGAGCACCACCTCTCCTGGCGTCTATCCCATCAACGTCGTGGGCAACAACGGTACAGCCACCTTTACGCTGCCTCTAACGCTCACGGTTAACGCATCATCGTCCGACTACACCATCACGGCATCGCCGTCTCTTCTCACCAAGGTCGCCGGAGACATCGGCGCCTTCACCATCGCGTTCAACTCCTCTACCGGCTACCTCGGCAACGTTGCCCTCAGCATCGCAAGCGGCCTGCCTGCAGGAGCAACTGCAACCTTCTCGCAATCCACTGTCGGTAGCGGCAGCCCAACATCAACCCTCTCCATCCAGCTTCTCGGGGCAACCACCCCCGGCGCTTATCCCATCACTCTCTCGGCCACCGACGGCGCCGTCACTCGCACCACCAGCGCCTTGCTCGTCGTCAACTCCCTCAGCGGAGCCTGTATCGATCAGCTCGGCAACAACTGGATCAACGGAACCATTCCCACCCAGACCGGGACCTTCACCGCAGAGTGGGATGCAACTCCCTCCACCGCCCTCAACAACTCCAACGTCGGCCTCTCCCTGGGACCGCAGTCGGCCTTCACCGGGCTCGCTATCGCTGGACGCTTCAACCCCACCGGCCAGATCGACGCACGTAACGGAGGTGTCTTCGCCGCTGCAACCACCATCAACTACGCCGCAGGCGTGAAGTATCACTTCCGCGCCGTCGTCAACGTCGCCACCAGGAAATACTCCATCTACGTCACGCCCGCAGGCCGCAGCGAAATCACCATCGGCACAAACTACGGGTTCCGCACGGAGCAGGCAGGTGTCACCAGCCTCGATCACTGGGACGCCATCTCGCAGGTTGGCATCCTGCAGGTCTGCAACCTGCTTATCAGCACTCCTGCCAACCAGGGCACCATCCAACTCATCACAACCTCGCTGCTCTCCCAACTCCCGGACGGCTCCTTCCAGGCCACCGTGCTGGTCAAGAACAACGGCACCGCAACCGCGCAGAACGTCCAACTCCTTACCGCCACTCTTGGCAATGCGTCAGGCTCACCCCTTCCTGCATCGCTCGGTGACATCGAAGCCGGATCCCTCGGCGTCGCTGTCGTCAACTTCCCAGCCAATGCCGCTGCCCCCGGATCGGCAACCGTCCTGCGCCTCACCGGAACCTACACCGGTGGAAGCTTCGGAGGAAGCATCCGCACAACCATCCCGGGCGGCAAATAGACCACACGCACCCTTAACCACGAACGGGGCCCCACAAGGGTCCCGTTTGCTTTGTGCCGGAAACATTTCATCCTCAGTTCAGCGCGCAATTCACAGCATCAGTGGTCAACCCTACCGAGGCGGGACAGTACCCTCGATCATCAATCTGCCCTAAACTAAAACTCAACATGACACTTCGTCCCTCGCTCGCCCT
>Ga0163162_10001135_pt1 | contig 24792 bp, 17 predicted proteins | sample S55metaG_FD_115310 | JGI IMG/M metagenome (GOLD analysis project Ga0163162, IMG submission 115310) | Switchgrass rhizosphere microbial communities from Kellogg Biological Station, Michigan, USA - S5-5 metaG | ecosystem: Host-associated > Plants > Roots > Rhizosphere > Soil | place: USA... | reverse complement strand
GGCCCGGCGGCACGTAGTTCGACCAGAAGGACGTCGCCGGCCGGTCGGTGTAGGCCATCACCATGCCGCTCGTGCTGCCGCGCGTCATTCCGTCCCAATAGTGGAGTTCGCGGGTCGGAATGTCGGTCGCGAACTGATTCGCCGGGCGCGGCGCCGGCCACCAGCGGCGATCGACCACCGCGAATACCTTCACCATCGGAAAACCGAATGCGGAATCGACGAGTTCATCGATCCTCGGTTCAACCGCCAGAAAAGCCTCGCGGCTGTTGCCGATCAGCGCGGTGAGCGGCCGGATCGGAAGCGCGAGTATCACGCGCGTATGCGGGAGCGAGGTCCTCCCGTCGGCGAATGTCAGGCGCCATTTGCCCGTTTCCTTCGAGAGGCTCGTCACGGCGTGGTCCGTGAGCAGATTTTTTTCACCGATGCGCCGGACCATCAGCTCGACGATGCATTCCATTCCGCCGTGAATGCCCTGAAGCTTGTTTCCATAGCAAAGCCCCTTGAGCCACCAGATAATCCATTCCGCCGCATTGGGATTATCCGGAAGCAGATGATAGAAAGTGCCGAGATCGCGCATTTTCATGATCGACGTGTGATCGAGCACGTCCGCGATAATGTTCCAGAAACCAATATGGCATAGCTGAGTCGGCGTCCGATTTGAAAACGGGCTTTCTATCCATTGCGCCGTTGTCTGGAATTCCCAGCAATCGCGGTCGTTCAGTTCTTCGAGCCACGGCATGAATGCGAGTTGCTGCTTTTCGAAATCCGTGCCCGCCTCGTCCATGGCCCTGCGCCATTTTTCGAGTTTCCTCGCGATTTGCGAATTTCCCGAAACGCCGACCGTGTACATGATCCGCATGAGCGCGAGCGTAAGCAATTCCAGAGGCGACTTGCCGTCCTCTGACCGCGGCATGGAATACTTCGGATCACGGGACGAGGTGGGCGACGAATATGCCGGAAAATCGACCAGATGCGGCTTCCATTTTCGGTCCTTGCCGGTTTTCGACCGGGTAATGCCAAGCGTCGTCAGCAGCGCCTTCAATAAATGCTGCAATTCGCATTCGACTCTCATCGGACCGAATTCGGCATAAAAATCGAGTTCGTTCCGGACATCCGCATGATCCGATTCCTCCGCGAAATCGTCCCACGTCGAGCCGTCTTTTCTGATTCGCACGGTGCGAATGCGGCCGCCCAGCCGGTCGGACGATTCGTAGAGCGTGAACGGAACGTTTTCCTTTTGAAGCGCAAGCGCGCAAAACAGTCCCGTGATGCCGCCGCCCACGATCGCGACGTGTTCCCGTGATTTTCTCTTCATATCGACGACCCTCGAAGGAACGACCGGTCCAGCAACCGACGCGGATCTTGACGTGAAGCCATCCGTATATGAATGCAGCGTAGGACACGCGCGCGCGAACCGCCATCGGCCGGCGTGTTATTGCAGCAAGCGGGGCAAGGGGCGACGCTTCAGGCGTCACCCGGCGCGCTAGGCGTCCATCTCCCGCGCACGCCCGAGCAGGAACTCGCGCTCCTTCGCGTTGCGCGTCATCGATGCGGCGCGCTCGAACTCGGCGCGCGCCTCGTCGCGTCGCCCGAGCTTCGCGAGCAGGTCCGCGCGCACGCTCGGCAGCCAGTGATAGTTCGCGAGCGTCGGCTCGGTGCGAATCGCATCGACGATCTCGAGGCCCGCCTGAGGCCCGAACGCCATGCTGACTGCGACCGCGCGATTGAGCGCGACGACCGGTGTGGGCGCGACCTGCAGCAGCGCGTCATAAAGGGCGACGATCATTTCCCAGTCGGTGTCTTCCGCGCTCGGCGCGCGGGCGTGGCACGCCGCGAGCGCCGCCTGCAGCGCGTAGACGCCGCGCGCACCGCCGAGCGCTTCCGAGCGCCTGAGCGCGGCGAGCCCGCGGCGGATCAGGAGCGTGTCCCAGCGGCTTCTGTCCTGATCGGGCAGCAGCACCGGACGCCCTTTCGCATCGACGCGCGCCCGCATGCGCGACGCCTGGATTTCCATCAGCGCGGCGAGGCCGTGCACCTCGCTCTCGCCGGGCGCAAGCTCCGCGAGAATGCGCCCGAGCCGCAGCGCGTCCTCGCAGAGCGCGGGGCGCATCCAGTCGTCGCCCGCGGTGGCGGAATAGCCCTCGTTGAAAATCAGGTAGATCACTTCGAGCACGGACGCGAGGCGCGCCGCGCGTGCATCCGCCTTCGGCACCTCGAAGGGCACGCGCGCGGCCGACAGCGTTTTCTTCGCGCGCACGATGCGCTGCGCGATGGTCGGCTCGGGCACGAGAAACGCGCGCGCGATCTCGTCGGTGGTGAGGCCGCCGATCAGGCGCAGCGTGAGCGCGACGCGCGCGTCGAGCGACAGCACCGGGTGGCAGGCCGTGAAGACGAGCCGCAGCAGGTCGTCGCCGATGTCGTCTTCGCGCGCGGCGTCGAGTGCATCGACGAAATCGGGGACGACATGCATCTGCATCGCGTCGAGTTCGCGGCCGAGCTCCTCGTGCTTGCGGGCGTGCAGCGCGTCCTGCCGCAAGCGGTCGAGCGCGCGGTTCTTCGCTGTCGTCATGAGCCACGCTCCCGGGTTATCGGGCACGCCCGTCTTGCTCCAGTGCTCGAGCGCGGCGACGAGCGCGTCCTGCGCGAACTCCTCGGCGAGCGCCACGTCGCGCACGATGCGCGCGACACCCGCAATCACCTTCGCGGATTCGATCCGCCACACCGCCTCGATCGCGCGGTGCGTCGCCGACGCCTGCTGCCCGCCCCCGCTCACGCCGCTTCCGGGCTCATGTGGACCAGTTCCCAGATGTGGCCGTCCACGTCCTCGAAGCCGTGCGCGTACATGAAGCCGTGGTCCTGCGGCTCGCGCGGCGCACGCCCCCCCGCCGCCACCGCCTTCGCGACCAGATCGTCCACTTCGGCGCGGCTCTCGCACGAGAGGCACACGATCACCTCGGTGGCCGCATTCGCATCGACGAGCGGCTTGTGCGTGAAGGTCCTGAAGAACTCCTCGACGAGCAGCATCGCGAAAATGTTCTCGCCGACGACGAGGCACGCGGCCTGGTCGTTGGTGAACTGCGAATTGAAGGACAGGCCGAGCGCCTTGAAGAAGGTCATCGAGCGCTTGAGGTCGCTCACCGGCAGGTTCACGAAGATCTGTTTGTGCATGGCTTGAAACTCCAGTTCGTTATCGGCGCGCGTGTGCGGGCGTCGTGAGGCAGCGCGGGCCGTGTGTGCTCGCCTCTTGCCCTGACAACGACCGGCGCGCCTCGAAATCGACACGAATTTACCGCTCACCGGGAAAACCCCGAGTCATTCGTAGCACGGCCCGGTCTTGCGGACTTCGACGGTGCACCACTCGGCCGCGGGGCAGTCGGCGGCGATAGCGAGCGCTTCCTCGCGCGTTTCGCAGTTGAGCAGAAAGAAGCCGCCGACCATCTCCTTCGCTTCGGCGAACGGCCCGTCTATCAGCCGCCGCGCGCCATCGCGCTTCTGCACGCGCACGCCCTCCGCGTCCGTGGTCAGCGATTCGCACGCGAGCAGCGTGCCGCGCGAGCGCAGGCCGTCGGCGAATTCGAGCATCTGCGCGTAGACGCGCCGGCCTTCTTCCTTCGAGCGCTCTGCCCGCTGGTCACGGGGTTCGACGATGAGCAACATGTAAGCCACGGCAACTCCCGAAAATTTGAACGAAGGTTCACGTTAGCGCGGCATCTCCTGGCGGGCAATAGCCCGGTTGGCACCTGCTAGCACCCACCTTTCTTCATTCATATGATGTTTACATCATTTATCAGACGTTACGTACGGTTACGGCCTTTTACTCACTGTTACGAGTCTTTCTTAGTACTATTGCGCCGCTGACGTTTGTCTCGTCAAGCTTTCAGTTCGCTGTTCCCGCGCCACGCCCGGGTTGCCCGACCCGCTCGCGACGCGGTCGTGCAACGTCGATTTCCCCTGGCCGTTCCCGCAGCGCTGTTCGGCCGGACAGCGCGCAATCGTTTGCGGTGCCGCGTTCTGCGGCGCATTTTGCAATGGATCCCGGCGCCTCGCAGGCGCCGCCGGACGCCGAACTCCCGGCGCCGTCTAACGTTCGCATGAATCGATGAAAACACATCCGCTATTGCTCTCCACGCTCGTCCTCGCACTCGCCGGCTGCGGCGGCGGAGGCGACGCAGGCAGCCCCGCTTCGACGGCCAACGCCACCACGCCCGGCGCTGCCGGGAGCAACCCCGCCGCAGGCAACCCCGCCGCGGGCGGCGCCGCCTCCACGGACGCGCAGGCCGAAGCGAACGCCACCGCCAGCCAGAAGCTGTCGTGCGTGTCGCCGTCGATGTCGACGGCCCCGTCGGGCAGCGCGCCGATCACCGCCGACACCCCGAGCGCCGACAAGACGCGCCTCTTCGCCGCGGGCAGCGCGTTCAAGCTCGCGATCACAACACGCCCCGCTGCCGCCGACACGCTTCGTTGGGCCATTTCCGACACCACCGGCAAGACGGTCGCGAGCGGCAGCGTCTCCGCGCCCGCCGTCGCGACGACGACCACCCTCACCTGCACCTCCACGCGCGCCGGCTACTTCGCCGTCTCGGCGACGTTCGCGAAGTCGGGCGGCCAGGTGCAGACCTCCGGCACGCGGCCCAACGGCATCGCCACGTTCGGCGTGCTGCCGAACCTCGCCGGCACGATTCCCGCCGTGAACTACGCGCACCAGGACCAGCATCGTTTCGGCATGCAGGGCTTCAACGGCAACGGGCCGATGCTGGCCGCGCTCGGCATCACCTCGACGATCGACGACCGCCAGATGTCCGTGATGGAGCCGAACGGGCGCAACACGTTCAACCCGTCGGCGAACAATCTCGACCTGTTCTATACGTCGGGCCAGGTCATGCGCCTCGTGCGCCTCGACGGCATTCCGGGCTGGGCGAGCGGCCACGGCCAGTCGCCGGACTTCGGCTACGCGCCCGCCGATCTCGGCTACTTCTCGAACTACCTCGCGCGCGTGGGCACCGAGACCGAAGCGATCCGCGCCCGCTATTTCCCGACGCAGTCGGCGAACTACTATCAGGTGACGTGGGAGCCGTACATCCTGTGGAAGGACACCGACGCGAACTTCGTGGCGCTCTACAAGACCGCGCATGAAGGCCTGCATTCGACGGACCCGAAGGCCGTCGTGATGGGGCCCGCCGAACCGTTCCCGTCGCTGACCACCGACCGCCTCAAGCGCCTCGCGCCGCTCGGCTTCGCGCAGTACATCGACGGTATCGCGACGCACGGCTACTACGACGCGGGCACCTCGCCCTCGCATCCGCCCGAGCGCCGCCACACGGAGCCGGACCCCGCGGACGCCGCCAATTCGCTGCTCAACGAGATGCGCAACCTGCGCGCGGAAATGGCCGCCGACTACAAGCCGGGCATGAAGCTCTTCGTGACGGAGACGGGCATCAGCTACGACATCGGGTCGAGCTACGGCCCGAACTATCCGACGCCGAACATCCTGTTCGCGCAGGGCGCGGTGGTGGCGCGCACGCACCTCATCCTGCTCGGCGAAGGCGCGGATCAGACCTATGTGTTCTTCGGCCCGGACTTCCCGGGCGAGCCGGGCTACGGCACGTTCTTCGATCTGGACAACCCGCAGGCCGCGTTCGGCACGACCAACATCAGCCCCAAGCCGGCCGCGATGACGGTCGCCGCGATGACGCGCATCCTCGACGGCACGACGACGCTCGGCCCCCTCGCGAACCTGCCCTCGGGCGTGTACGCGTACGCGTTCCAGCAGCTCGGCGGCGGCCGCGTGATCACCGCGCTCTGGACGCACAACAACGCGGTGTGGGATGCGAGCACGGGCTTCAGCTCGACCTACAGCACGGCCTACACGCTCGCCGTCGATGCGCCGGGCACGAGCGGCACGGTGCAGCTGATCGACGCGATGGGCAATCCGTCGAGCGCGCCGTACAGCGACGGCAAGCTCGTGCTCACGCTCACGGAGTCGCCGCAATACGTGGTGTCCACGAACGCCGACGTCGCGAAGAGCCATTCGACGAAGCCCGTGGGCTACGCCGGCATCTGACCGCTCGCACGACGTAACCCCGATGCGAAGGGCCGCGCTCGATCCCGGCCCTTCGTCATCCTGCATGTCATCCCGATAATCCCGGCCGCCGCGAGGCGCAAGGCATTTCACGCGCGCCCGGCATCTCGATATTGACAGCGGCGCGACGCCGCCCGATACTGCGCTTCATGCACGCAAGCCGCCTTCTCTCCATCGTCCCGATTTGCTACGCAATGAACGCCACTGGCGGGTCATCGGGAGAGCGCGTGCGCTAGCAACACCAAGGCAGACACAACCGATTCCGAAGGCCCCGCCGATCAGACGGGGCCTTTTTGTTTTCATGCGTGCGACTCCGTCTCTGGCTCAAGTCTTCGGCTCACCACTGGAGAGCAATGATGGAAAAAGCATCGCAAGTCTCAGTGCAGGCAGGCGGGAAATCCGCGCTCGCGTCGAAGGCGCGCGTCGTCGTGTATTTCGAGGTGCAGCCGCGTCAGACCTTGTCGTGGCGCGTCGCGCACGACGGCGAATTGCGCGTGCATCAGGCCGCGGCCTGGCTCACGCGTCACGGGGACCCGTACGACTACTGGGCGAAGCCCGGCGATGTCGTGCGGCTCATGCGCGGCGAGCGCGTGTGGCTGTCGTCGGATGCGGATGCGCCGCTCGAGGTATCCGTGACGTCGTACCGCCATGCGGGCACGACCCAGCTTCGACGATGGCTCGCGCGACTATGGCCACGCGTCTCGAAAACGAGCGCGAGCGCGTTCTAGCGTGCCGCCCGCGCCATGCCACGTTTCGCACGCGGCGCACGATGACCGGCACGACGGCTGTCGCGCAGCGCCGGGGCGCCGCTTCGCCCCGGCGCGCGTCGATGCGCCGCTCGATGCACCGCCCGATGCGCTCTTCAGACACGCCCTTCGTCCGCTGAAGCCTTTCGCCGCTCCCGCCATTGTGCCGGGCTACGGGTGCGCGCCGGTCGAACTGCCGCGCGTACACCTCGCGCAACGGGTGCGGCTCGTCCCCCCGTGCCGGGCATTGAACCCGCGGACATCGAACGCGCTCGCGACGAACACATCAACGGCGCTCGGCCCGCGCGCCGCTCACGGACTCTCGCAGCGGAAATTCGCCGCGCTGTTGACACTGCCCTTGCCCGCATAGCGCGGATAGGCCGGGTAGCGGCACATCGGGCGCGAGCGTCCGTTGGTCGCGGGGGCGATGTCGGTGCCGACGAGCGTTTCGGGCGCCACGCCGCGCGTGACCCACTGGTCGAGCGCGCCGAGTTCGTCCCACGCCGGGATGAACACCCCGCTGCCGTGCTGGAAGCCCGGCACCATGTAGAGGCGCACGAACGAATCGACGGTGTCCTGCCCGTAGCGGCCGACGAGCGACCGGTAGAACGCGATGGTCTGGTTCGGGCTGATCACTTCGTCGGCGAGGCCGTGCATCATGATCAGCTTGCCGCCGCGCGCAATGAACGCGGACACGTCGGTGTTCATCGCGCCGACGGTCGCCGACAGCGTCACGAGCCGCTGCCGGTAGCGGCCCGGATTCGCGATGTCGAAGGCGAGGCTGCTGAACGCCGGATCGCGCGTGACGAAGTACCGGATGTACGCGTCGCCCTGCGCGAAGAGATAGCCGTTCACGGCGAAGCCCGGCGGCGAGACGAGCGTCGGCGAATCGCCGAGACCGAGGCCGCCCGACAAGTCCACGCCCTGATAGACGTTGTAGCCCGGATACGAGTTGACGTTATAGGCGAGCGGGTACGGCAGCGAGAGGCCGTCACGCAGGGTGTCGAGCGTCGCCAGCTGGGCGTCGGAAAGACAGCTGTCGCGCAGCGACGGCCGCTGGCCGTTCGCGCAGCGCAGTTGCGCGACGATCTGCGGCTCGAGCTCGCGGCATGCCTCGACGTTGCCCACGATGCCGTCGGCCGCGCCGTCGAGCCGGTCGCAGTCGTGCATGACGGTTTCGAACACGCGCCGCTGCTGCGCGAGCCCGACGAAACCGCCCGGCTTCGCGTACGACGCCTGCCCGACCTACACGCCGATCAGGCGCACGCCCGAGAAATTGATGGCCGGCGCGTTGGCGATCACGCCGTCGTAATCGGCGGGATAGCGCTCGATCACCGTGAGCCCCTCGCGACCGCCCGTCGAGCCGCCCGCGAAGTAGGTCTTCTCCGGCCCGCGCCCGTAGCCCATCTGGATCAGCGCGAGCGCGACGTCATGCGTCTTTTTGAGATGCCCGAAGCCGAAGTTGACGATCGCTTCGTCGTTGGCGGCGAAATCCGCGCGGCCCGAATTGCCGACGTGGCCCGAATCCGAGCCGAAGGTCGCGTAGCCGCGCGCGAGCGGCGTGGAGTCCGGCGCGAACGGCATCGGCTCGGTGCCGCTCACGACCACGCCGCTGTAGCCGCCGCCGCCCATCTGCAGCGCGCGGCCGTTCCAGCGGCTCGGCAGGTTCACTTCGAAGCGGATATCGGGCGTCGTGTCCTGAACCGCCCTGATGCTGCCGACGATCCGGCAGTACTCGCCGTTGCGGTTGCCCGGCGCCGCCGCCTTCACGACCGACGCGCTCCAGATCAGCGCGCCGCGCGTCGGCAGACCGATCACCGGGGCGGGGATGCTCCTGCCCTCCAGCTCCGCGCAATGTTTCGCGACATACGACGCCGCGCTCGCCGCGCCGCTTGCGGCGAGCGCGCAACAGGCGCCGAGCGTGGCCAACGCAGCGAATGCGATGCGTCGCGCGCTCAAGCTGCGCAGGCGCGCGGGGAAACCGGCGAGCGCGCTCACCGGCGGCTTCGCGCGCCGATGGTGCCGATCGTGCCGATGGTGCTGATCGTGCCGCGCGCGACGGACGGTTCTTGTGCGGGTCTCGCGCACGGGGCGCGGCGCATGTCGTGGACTTTCATGTGAGCGGGCTTAAGGACGAGGTGAGCCGGGGCGCCGGGCGCCCGCAGCAAAACGCCGCTCAATATATAAGAAGCAAAATGCGCGTGGCAATCGCGGTATGCGAGCGGTGCGGCGAATTCTCACGATGATTCGTCGCGGACCGGCCTTACGCGGCCCGGCTGTTGCAGCGTTGCAGCGCCGGGCAGGGTTGGCTCGCCGCCGTACGGTGTTCGTCGGCGGAGCCTTTTCTCGCTATGACATTCAGGTAAAAAACGCCGCTCCCGGAAGGAAAGCGGCCTGCCGCGCGCGGCACTGACGAAAGGAATTCACCCCGCGCCCGATGAATCCCGTTCCCACGGCGAACGCCGGCCGCCGCCCTGTCGTCCTGCGCCCTACCGCCCGCTTTCCGCCAGCGCCGCATCGAGCCGCGCCGCGCGCGCGCCGGACGCGTCGCGTGAACCGGAATCCGCGTCCTGCGACGGTGCCGTCGAATGCGCGAGGCTGAAGCGCTCGTTCGGCGCGGTGCCGTTGAGGTGGAAATCGCCGACGGCCGCCTCGCGCTGGATCGCCGGGTTGTGCGACGCGATCACGCGCGCGTTGCGCCAGTGGCGGTCGAGCCGCCGCGCCTCGCTCGTCGCGCTCGCCCCGCCGACTTCGAAGAGCAGCGTCGACGCTTCGAGCACCTGCTCGATCACGATCTGCTGCGCCTGGTAGACCTGGATGTCGAGCGCGATGTAATCCTCTGGCTTCGCGCGTCCCGCGCGGCGTGCCTGGTGCACGGTTTCGAGCGCCGCCGACACCGAATCGACGATGGCTTCCGCCGCGAACGCCAGGCTCGCGAGCCGCCCGACCACCCGATGCACGAGCGGATTCTCGCGCGGGCTGGAGCGCCCCGGCACGCCGAAGGTGCGGGTGCGGCCCTGCACGAACGCGATGCCGTCGCGCAGCACCGCCCGCGCGATACCCGCCAGCGTCGCGAGATGCACGGTCTGGTAGAACGCGGTCACGAGCGTGTTGCGGCGCGGCTCGGACGCCTTGAAGCGCTGCAGGATCTGGTCTCCCTCCACCCGCACGTTGTCGAAGCGCGTCGTACCGCTCGCGGTCAGGCGCTGGCCGAAGCCATCCCAGTCGTCGAGGCGCGCGACGCCCGGCGCGTCGCCGCGCACGAGCAGATGCAGGTCGTCCGTGCCGTCGTGCGCCGTCACGCTGATCCAGTCGGCGTAGACCGCGCCCGTGCTGTAGTACTTCTCGCCGTTCAGCAGCCACCGGCCGCTCGCGCCGTCCGGCGTCACGGTGACGGTGTTGTGCGTCGAGCCGGTGCGCTCCGAGATCGCCGCGCCGACCGTCTCGCCCCGGGCGATCCGCGTGAGCCAGCGTTCGCGTGCGGCTTCGTCGTCGCTTTCCAGCCGCAATTCGACGAAGCCGAAATTCAGGCGCAGGATCTGCGGCAGGTTGGAATCCGCCTCGCCGAGCCGCGTGAGCAGCCTGAAGAACTGCGGCAGCGTCGCGCCGCCGCCACCGTACTTGCGCGGCACGCGCAGCGCCGTGAAACCCGATTCGGTCAGCCAGCGCACCGCGTCGCGGGCCAGTTCACGCTTCTGCTCGCGCTCGACGGCTCCCGCGGCGATGCGCTCGAACACACCCGCGAAACGATCGAGCCACTCTGCGCCGTCGGCCTCGTGCGGCCATGCCTGCGTCGTCGTCATTCTCTTTCTCTCCGTTCGAAACCGTAGCGAAAGAGCATAAATTCCACGCCGCGCCGCGCAAACGAAGCAATTGCGCTAAGGATATGCGCGCCCGGTCGGCGTCTTACCCGGCGTCTTACTCGCCGTCCCACTCGCCGCGCAGGTCGCTGTTCTGCAGCAGTTGCAGCAGCGTTTCCGCCGGACGGCTCAGGTGCTTTGCCCCGAGCGCGATGAATTCCACCTCGGGCAGTTCCGGCAGTGCCGCGCGGTTCAGCGGCGGCGCGAGCCCGCGCCCCGCGAGGAAATGCGAGCGCACGGTGAGCCCCAGCCCGCCGCGCGCCGCCGCGATGCAGCCCGCGTGGCTGCTGCTCGTGCAGACCATCTGCCAGCTGGCGCCGGCCATCGCGAGGGCGTCGAGCACGACGGCGCGCGTCACGCTCGGCTCGGCGACGAGTATCAGCGGCAGCGGCAGTGCCAGATCGACCACGGTGCCGGGTTTCGCGAGCCACTCGAGCCGCCCGCTGAAAAGCCGCATGCCGCGCGCGTCGCCGACGCGGCGCTTGCCGACCGCCAGATCGATCGCGCCGGCATCGAGCAGCTGATAAAGCTGCCCGGTCATGCCGATCGTGATTTCGAGCTCCACGTCGGGATGCGTATTACGAAAGGCCGCGAGCACGCTCGGCAGCGGGCCGAGCGCGAGGTCGTCGGAGGAACCGAGGCGCACGCGGCCGCGCAGCCGTGGCGAGCGGAACTGCGATTCGGCATGCGCCATCGCCTCCAGGATCACGCGGGCGTGCACGAGCATCGCCTCGCCGTCGGCGGTGAGCGCGAGCGAATGCGTGTCGCGGATCAGGAGCCGGCGCCCCACGCTCTCCTCCAGACGCCGGATGTGTTCGCTCACGCTCGACTGCGTGAGGCCGAGCTGGCGCCCGGCGTCGGTGAAACTGTGCGACGCGGCCACCGTCGCGAACGTGTTCAGCCAGACTGGATTGAGCATGCGGGGATTGTGATCGGCATTTACGATGATAGTCAATGTGGTTAGCGGGGTTCCCGATAGCATCCGTAATCTGTAACATTTCAGCTTGGCTGATACGGAAACCTTCCGCGGCGGCCCGTCTCACGCTTCGTTACCCGCACATGACACGACAGTCTTCTCACACGGCGCTTCTGTGGATCGTCGCCGTCGGCTTTTTCATGCAGGCGCTCGACACGACGATCGTCAACACCGCCCTGCCCTCGATTGCCCGCAGCCTGAACGCTCATCCGCTCGCCATGCAGTCGATCGTCGTCGCCTACACGCTGACGATGGCGCTCCTCACCCCCGCCTCCGGCTGGCTCGCAGACCGCTTCGGCACGCGGCGCGTCTATTTCGTTTCGATTCTGCTCTTCGTGATCGGCTCGCTCTGCTGCGCGGGCGCGCACACGGTCGACCAGCTGATCGTCGCGCGGGTGCTGCAGGGCATCGGCGGCTCGATGCTGCTGCCGATCGGGCGGCTCGCCGTCCTGCGCAGCGTGACGGGCGAAGCCTACGTGTCGGCGCTCGCGATGATCTCGATCGCCGGCCAGGTCGGCCCCATCCTCGGGCCGACGCTCGGCGGCTGGTTCGTCGAGGCCGCGACCTGGCACTGGATCTTCCTGATCAACGTGCCGATCGGCGCGCTCGGGCTCGTCGCGGTGCTGCGCTATCTGCCGAACGACAGCATCGCCGATGCGCCTCCGTTCGACTTCGTCGGCTGCGGGCTGTTGTCGCTTTGCATGGTCGCGTTTTCGATGGCAATCGACAATCCCGTCGAGGAGCATCGTGTGCTCGTATCCGTTGCGCTCTTCGCGCTGAGCGCGGCCGCCGCGCTCGCCTACATTCCGTACGCGCAGCGGCGCGCGAATCCGCTTTTCCAGCTTGCGCTCTTTCGCGAGCCGAACTTCAGCGTCGGCCTCGTCGGCAACCTGCTCTGCCGCGTGGGGTCGAGCGCCGTGCCGTTCCTGCTGCCGCTTCTGATGCAGCTCGAACTCGGCTACAGCCCGCTGCACTCGGGCCTCATGATGCTGCCCGCCGCGTTCGCCGGCACCATCGCGAAGGGCTGGATCGCGCCGCTCGTCAAGCGCTACGGCTACGACAACTTCCTGCTCGTGAACACGGTTCTGGTGGGCGCATCGATTGTCGGCTTCGCCGCTTTTGCGCCGGGCACGCCGCTCGCCGTGGAAATCGTGATCCTGTCGATTTTCGGCGCGAGCAACTCGATGCAGTTCGCGGCGATGAACAGCGTCACGCTCAAGGGCCTGTCGATCAAGGATGCGGGCAGCGGCAACAGCCTCTTCTCGATGGTGCAGATGCTCGCGATCGGCCTGGGCGTCTCGATCGGCGGCGGGCTCGTGCGGGTGTTCGAGGGCGCCTCGGGGTCGGCGGCGCTCGGCTTCAAGCTGAGCTTCGTGTGCGTGGGCGTGATCACGCTCGCCTCGGCACTCGTGTTCCGCAGGCTCGACGCCGCGCCGCAGCCGGCCCGCCAGCCGGCCGCCGCGCAGTAAGCGCGGCAGCTTGCCGGCATCAGGCGGCCCAAGCGCGAGCGGTGCGGCGTTGCCAGCAAGGTCGCGGCGTCGCGGCTATGCTATCGGACTCGCTGCAAAGCCGCCCCAATCCAGACCCCACTCGACACCCCCAACCGCCACCCTGTAGGGAGCCCACCGTGCAATACAGCAAATTCGGCAATACCGGCCTCACCGTTTCGCGCCTGTGCCTCGGCACGATGACATTCGGCTTGCAGACGAACGAGGACGTGTCGCGCAGCATCATGGACCGTGCCGCCGACGCCGGCGTGAATTTCATCGATACCGCCAACGTCTACCCGCTCGGCGCCGACGAAAAGACGGCCGGCGGCACGGAAGAGATCGTCGGCCGCTGGCTGAAGGGCAAGCGCGATCGCTTCATTCTCGCGACCAAGGCGGTCGGCAAGATGGGGCCGTCGGCGTGGGACCAGGGCGCCTCGCGCAAGCATCTGCTCGATGCGATCGACGCCTCGCTCAAGCGGCTGAACACCGACTACGTCGATCTGTACCAGCTCCATCACGACTCGCCCGAAACGCCGCTCGACGAAACGCTCGAAGCGCTCGACACCATCGTTCGCCACGGCAAGGCGCGCTATATCGGCGTGTCGAATTTCCTCGCCTACCGGCTCGCGCGCGCGCTCGGGCGCTCGGACGCGCTGCGCACGGCGCGCTTCGTCTCGATGCAGCCGCGCTACAACCTGCTCTTTCGCCAGATCGAGCGTGAGCTGCTGCCGCTCGCGTCGGAAGAAGGGCTCGCGGTGATGCCTTACAACCCGCTCGCGGGCGGGCTCCTCACGGGCAAGCACCGTCACGATACGGCGCCGTCGGAAGGACGCTTCACGGTCGCGACCATCGGCCAGCGCGCGGGCGAGATGTACCAGCAGCGCTACTGGCACGAGCGCGAATTCCAGACGATCGAAAAGCTGAAGGCGATCGTCGCCGACGCGGGACAGTCGCTCACGAAGACGTCGATTGCGTGGGTGCTCGCCAATCCCGTGGTGAGTTCCGCGATCATCGGCGCGAGCCGGCCGGATCAGCTCACCGACACGCTCGCCGCCGCCGATCTCACGCTCGATCCGGAACTCAAGGCAAAGCTCGACGACACGACCATCGAATACCGCTGGGGCGACGCCGCGCGCTGATCCTGCGCGCTGTGCGCTAGTACCTAGTACCGCGCGATGTCGCGGCTTTCGAGTATCGGCGACGGCGCGCCTTGTTTCGCCACGGCGAGCATCGCGCGCCCGACCTGCTCGGTCGTGACGATCGCGTTCGGAAACGTGCGCTGCAGGAACGGCATCACCGGCCGCACGAGCGAGTAGCCCGCCTGGTACAGCGCGGTCTTCGAGCGCACGCCGTGCATCGGCAGGATCGCGCCGGGGCGGAACATGAACGCCGCCCTGAACGGCAGGCGCAGCAGCGCGTTCTCCGTGCGCCCCTTCACGCGCGCCCACATCGTGCGGCCCCGCTCGGTGCTGTCGGTCCCGGCGCCCGTCACGTAGACGAACGTCAGGGCCGGATCGACGCGCGCGAGCGTTTCGGCGGCGGCCATCGTCAGGTCGTAGGTCAGGCGCGTGTAGTCGGCCTCGCTCATCCGGAACGACGAGACGCCCAGACAAAAGAAGCAGGCGTCGAAACCCGTCAGAGCGGCTTCGACCGCGCCGTAGTCGAACATGTCCCGATGCACGATCTCGCGCAGCTTGGGGTTGTGCACACCGGTTGCCGTGCGGCCGATCGTGACGACTTCCGACACCTCGGCATCGAGCAGGCACTCGCGCAGGACGCCCTGCCCCACCATGCCCGTCGCGCCGAAAAGAAGAACTTTCATCGATGATGCCTGCCGTTGGCCGCCATTGGCCGCCGTTAAGGTGTCACGCACTCACGCACGCAGTTGCCGCGCCCGCCAGGCACTTTCCAGCGAATAGACGGCAAGCGCCGCCCAGATCGCGCCATAGCCGATCAGCCGGTCGTGCCCGAACGCCTCCTGATAGATCACCACGCCGATCAGCAGTTGCAGCGTCGGCGTGATGTACTGGATCAGCCCGAGCATCGACAGCGGGATGCGCCGCGCGCCCGCCGCGAACAGCAGCAGCGGAATCGCCGTGATCGGGCCCGCGGCGATCAGCAGCACCTTGACGCCGAACGAGGCGTCGGCGAAACCGCTCGCGCCGTGCGTGCCGGCGATTGCGAGATAAGCCGCGGCGAGCGGGCACAGCAGCATGGTTTCGAGCGTGAGCCCCTCGAGCGCGCCGAGATGCGCGGTCTTGCGCAGGAGGCCGTAGCCGCCGAAGGTCAGCGCGAGCGCGAGGCTGATCCACGGCGGCTGGCCGTTGACCCACGTGAGCCACAGCACGCCCGCGGCGGCCAGGATGACCGCGATCCACTGAACGCGGCGCAGCCGCTCGTGCAGAAAAGCCATGCCGAACAGCACGTTCACGAGCGGATTGATGAAATAGCCGAGGCTCGCCTCGACGATCCGGCCGTCGTTCACCGCCCAGATGTAAATCAGCCAGTTAGACGACAGCAGCACCGCGCTCGCGGTGAAACGCGCGAGCTGGCGGCGGTTGCTCAGCACGGGCGCGAGCCAGCGCCACTGATGCCGGATCGTCATGACGACGAGCAGGAACACCATCGACCAGGCCATGCGGTGCGCAAGCATCTCCATTGCGCTGATCGAATGCAGGGCCTTGAAATAGATCGGAAAAAGGCCCCAGATGACGAAAGCCGAAAACGCGTAGACAACCCCTGGATTCATTTTTGTTTCGACGAAAGCGGTTTCGGCCGGCAGGAACGCGGCGGCCGGCACGCATGCTGAAGAAGGTTGGGATTTTAGTCGACCGGCGCCGCTTTCCCTAATCGCACGACTTTACCGCCCCGCGAACCCTTGCTCCGCTCTGCGCTCGAATGGAGACGCGGGCGCCCGCACGAGCCAGCGCAGGCCCTCGCCGGTCCTTGTAAGGCGCCGTGCTAGCATTGCCCGGCCCGATTATTGCGGCGCAGCGAAGCCGGGCGCCAAGTCCGGCGCAAAGCCGGGCTCGAATCCGGGCGAACGGCGAGCGTGCGTTTCCCGCGCGCCGGCTGCGGCATGGGCCGCCTTCGACTTTGGAATTGTCCGAGCATTCATGAATAACAACTCAGTTCACCAGCATTCGTTCCACATCCTGCTGCTCGTCGTGACGGTCGCGCTCGCGTGGATCCTGCTGCCCTTCTTCGGCGCGATCTTCTGGGGCACGATTCTCGCGATCCTGTTCCAGCCGATGCAGCGCTGGCTCACGATCAAGTTCGGCAAGCGGCGCAACCTCGCCGCGCTCACGACGCTCGTCCTCGCCGTGCTGATCGTGATCGTGCCGCTGATTCTCGTCGCGGGCACGCTCGCGCAGGAAATCAGCCTCGCCTACGCGCAAATCAAATCGGGCCAGCCGAATTTCACGCTCTACTTCCAGCAGATGGTGCACGCGCTGCCGACGTCGGTGCAGAATCTGCTCGGCCGCTTCGGTCTCGACGACATTCCCGGCATCCAGCGCCGGCTCACCGCAGGCGCTGCGCAGATCAGCCAGTTCGTCGCGGAGCAGGCGTTGAGCATCGGCCAGAACACGTTCCAGTTCATGATCAGCTTCGGCGTCATGCTCTACCTCGTGTTTTTCCTGCTGCGCGACGGCGGCGAGATCGGCCGGCGCATTCGCCGCGCGCTGCCGCTCGACGAAGCCCACAAGCAGCACCTGATCGCCAAGTTCACGACCGTCGTGCGCGCGACCGTCAAGGGCAACATCGCGGTGGCGGCGGTTCAGGGGCTGCTCGGCGGGGTCATTTTCTGGATTCTCGGCATTCAGGGCTCACTGCTCTGGGGCGTGCTGATGGCTTTCCTGTCGCTTCTGCCCGCCATCGGCGCCGCGCTGATCTGGGCGCCGGCCGCCGCCTACCTGCTTCTGACCGGCGACATCTGGCGCGGCGTGATCCTGATCGTGTTCTCGGTGGTCGTGATCGGACTCGTCGACAATGTGCTGCGGCCGATCCTGGTCGGCAAGGACACGAAAATGCCTGACTGGGTCGTGCTGATTTCGACGCTTGGCGGCATGGCGCTGTTCGGCATCAACGGCTTCGTGATCGGGCCGCTGATTGCCGCGCTCTTCATGGCGAGTTGGGATCTCTTCGCGCAGGCGGGGGAGAACGATCCGCGAGGGTGAGGCGCATAGCTCGGCACGAGCGAAGCAAATGAGTCGCGCTCGCCAATGAAAAAACCGGCTCTTTCGAGCCGGTTTCAGTCTGGACCACCGTGACGGGCGGAAGGCAGAACACCCAAATCAGCGCGATTCAGGCGGCACGTACTTGCACTCGAAGCGCTTCCTGACTGTGCCGTTCTCGTCGACGCTTTCCAGATACACGTCGAATTGCCACAGCCGCGCCATGTGCTTGAGCACTTCCTCGCTGTCGTTCGAGAGATGCCGGTTGTCCGTCATGAAGTGACGCAGCGTGAGACTGCGATCGCCGCGCGTGTTCACCGAATACACCTGGATGTTCGGCTCGCGGTGGTGCATGTCGTATTGCCGCGACAGCGCCTGCCGGACATACCGGTAGCCGCTTTCGTCATGAATCGCCGACACTTCGAGCGCATCGCGCATGTCGTCGTCGAGGATCGAGAACAGGCGCATCTCGCGGATCAGATGCGGCGACAGATACTGCGCGATGAAGCTTTCGTCCTTGAAATTGCGCATCGCGTAGTGCAGCGACTCGAGCCAGTCACTGCCGGCGAGTTCGGGAAACCACTCGCGGTCTTCGTCCGTGGGGTTCTCGCAGATGCGGCGGATGTCGCTCATCATCGAAAAGCCGAGGGCGTACGGATTGATGCCGCTGTAATACGGCTTCGTCACCGGCGGCTGGTAGACCACGTTGCTGTGCGAATGCAGGAACTCCATCATGAAGCCGTCTTCGAGCCGGCCTTCGTTGTAGAGCGTATTGAGCAGCGTGTAGTGCCAGAACGTCGCCCAGCCTTCGTTCATGACCTGCGTCTGGCGTTGCGGGTAAAAATACTGCCCGACCTTGCGCACGATGCGGATCACCTCGCGCTCCCACGGCTCGAGCAAGGGTGCGTTCTTTTCCGCGAAATAGAGCAGGTTTTCCTGCGGCTCGGGGGGATAGCGGCTTTCGATTTCCTCGGCTGTCTGCGCCTTCTTGTTCGGCAGCGTGCGCCACAGTTCATTCACCTGCGACTGCAGATACGCTTCGCGCTCGCGCCGCATCGCCGCTTCCTTCGCGAGCGACAGTTTCTGCGGCCGCTTGTAGCGGTCCACGCCGTAGTTCATCAGCGCATGGCATGAATCGAGCAGTTCCTCCACGCGATCGAGCCCGTAACGCTCCTCGCATTCCGCGATGTAATTCTTCGCGTAGACGAGATAGTCGATGATCGCGTGCGCGTCCGTCCACAGGCGGAACAGGTAGTTGCCCTTGAAGAACGAGTTGTGCCCGTACGCGGCGTGCGCGATCACGAGCGCCTGCATCGTCATCGTGTTCTCTTCCATGAGATACGCGATGCAGGGGTTCGAATTGATGACGATTTCGTACGCGAGGCCCATCTGCCCGCGCCGATAGCTCTTTTCAGTCGATAGAAAGTGCTTGCCGAACGACCAGTGCCGGTAATTCACCGGCATGCCGACCGATGCGTACGCGTCCATCATCTGCTCGGCGCTGATCAGTTCGAGCTGGATGGGATAAACATCCAGCCCGTACCGTTCCGCGACGCGGGCGATTTCGGTGTCGTATTCCTCGATCAGTTCGAAGGTCCAGTCGGACGGGCACGGCAACGGCCTCTTTTCCGCAACATTCATGCTGCCTTCCTTCCGCGTCGCTTCGGACGCGCTCCGTTGCCCCGCTTCCAGCTTGGCCGGCGCGCGGTCGTCCGTGCTGCCGTCCAGGTGATATCCACGCGCTTCGTTATGGAGATGCCTTGTCGTCATGCAGCCGCCTGTTGTTTCTCGAACAGTTCACGGAACACCGGGTAGATGTCCGCGGCCGATTCGACTTTTTTCATTGCGAGTTCCGGCGCAGCGAGTGCCAGCTGAGCGTACTCCAGCCACAGATTCTGCTCCTCTGGCGCCACTTGAATATAGGCAAAATACCGGACTTTGGGCAGGATGTCTTCAGACAGGAGCTTGCGGCATTTCGGGGAGTCATCGGTCCAGTTGTCGCCGTCCGATGCCTGTGCGCCGTAAATGTTCCATTCAGTGGGCGAATAGCGCTCGTCCATGATCTTCTTCATCAGTTCCAGCGCGCTCGACACGACCGTGCCGCCGCTTTCGGTGGAATGGAAGAAGGTGTCCTCGTCGACTTCCTCGGCGCGCGTGTGGTGGCGGATGAACACCACCTCGATCTTCTCGTAGTTCCGGTTCAGGAACAGATACAGCAGGATAAAGAAGCGCTTCGACAGGTCCTTGCGCTGCTCGTCCATCGAGCCGGACACGTCCATCAGGCAGAACATCACGGCCTTGCTGGAGGGGGTCGGCTGCTTGACGCGGTTCACGTAGCGCAAGTCGAACGGATCGATGAACGGAATGCGCGTGATGCGTCCCTGCATGATCACGATGTCGGCTTCGAGCCGCGCGATTTCCTCGGGGTCGCCCTTTTCTTCCTTCAGTTGCTCCAGTTGCCGCTCCATCTCGCGCAACTGGCTGGAAAGCGGCGAGCCGAGCGCGATGCGGCGCCCGAGCGCGCTGCGAAGCGAGCGCACCACGTCGATGTTGTTCGGCGTGCCCTCGGCTGCCCAGCCCGCCCGGACGTTCTTCCACGTGGGCACGGCGAGCAGCTGGGTTTTCACGAGGCGCGGCAGTTCGAGGTCGTCGAAGAAATACTGCATGAACTCTTCGCGCGAAAGCTCGAAGACGAAGTCGTCCTGCCCTTCGCCCTCGTTGCTCGCGGTCTTGCCGCCGCCTCCGGCGCCGCCTTGCGGGCGCGCAATCTTGTCGCCGCGTATGTAGTCGGCGTTGCCGGGATGCACGAGCTCACGCTTGCCGCCGGGGCCATGGCGGAACGACGGCTCCGCGATGTCCTTCTTCGGAATCGTGATGCTCTGCGTGTTCTGAATATCCTTGATGCTGCGGTCGCGCACGGCGTCCGAGACGGCGCGGCGAATATAGTTCTTCACGCGGCGCAGGAAGCGCTCGCGGTTGGCGATGCTCTTGTTCTTTCCGGCTAACCTGCGGTCGATGATTTGGTGCAGCACATCCAGTCTCCCGCGTTATTGGCGAGGAAGCGAGGCGCTGCGTGGCGTTCGTGCCGCGCGCTGCGGCCGGGTTGCCGTGTCACGCCTCGCAAGGCGCCCGCGCCTGGCCGCTTCGGGGTGCGCCACTGCGTGCACCGGAAAACGAAGCGGCCGTGCGCGGGCCTGATACGTAGGGTCTCACGATCTGGTCACGTTTTGATCATCCCCCATCAAGATGACTTGCGAACCCGGAGATACCAGTCGCACAGGAGCCGCACCTGCTTCGGCGTGTAGCCCTTCGCGACCATCCGGTTGACGAAATCCTCATGCTTGCGCTGTTCTTCCGCCGATCCTTTTGCGTTGAACGAAATCACAGGCAAAAGTTCTTCCGTGTTCGAGAACATCTTCTTCTCGATCACGACGCGCAGCTTCTCGTAGCTGATCCACGCCGGGTTCTTGCCGCCGTTGGCCGCGCGCGCCCGCAACACGAAATTCACGATCTCGTTGCGGAAGTCCTTCGGGTTGCTGATGCCCGCCGGCTTCTCGATCTTCTCCAGCTCGGCGTTCAGTGCCGCGCGGTCGAAGCTCTCGCCGGTGTCGTGGTCGCGGAACTCCTGGTCCTGAATCCAGAAGTCGGCGTACGTCACGTAGCGATCGAAGATGTTTTGTCCATACTCCGAATACGATTCCAGATAAGCCGTCTGGATTTCCTTGCCGATGAACTCCGCGTAGCGCGAAGCGAGCACGTCCTTGATGAAGGACAGGTACTTCTGCTCCGTTTCCGGCGGGAACTGCTCGCGTTCGATCTGCTGTTCGAGCACGTACATCAGGTGGACGGGGTTGGCCGCCACTTCGGTCGAATCGAAGTTGAACACGCGCGAGAGAATCTTGAACGCGAAGCGCGTCGAGACCCCGGTCATGCCTTCGTCGACTCCCGCGAAGTCGCGATACTCCTGATACGACTTCGCCTTCGGGTCCGTGTCTTTCAGGTTCTCGCCGTCGTACACCTGCATCTTCGAAAAGAGGCTGGAGTTCTCCGGCTCGTGCAGGCGCGTGAGCACGGCCATCTGCGCCATCATCTTGAGCGTGCCGGGCGCGCATACCGCTTCGGCCAGCGACGAGTTGCGCAGAAGCTTCTCGTAGATCTTCACCTCTTCGCTGTAGCGCAGGCAATACGGCACCTTCACGACGAAGATCCGGTCGAGCAGCGCCTCGTTGTTCTTGTTGTTGCGGAAGGCCTTCCATTCCGACTCGTTCGAGTGGGCGAGGATGACGCCGTCGAACGGAATCGCGCCGAACCCTTCCGTGCCCTTGAAGTTGCCTTCCTGGGTGGCGGTGAGGAGCGGGTGCAGCACCTTGATCGGCGCCTTGAACATTTCGACGAACTCGAGCAGGCCCTGATTGGCGAGGCACAGGCCACCGGAGTAGCTGTAGGCGTCGGCGTCGTCCTGCGAGTAGGTTTCGAGCTTGCGGATATCCACCTTGCCGACGAGCGAGGAGATGTCCTGGTTGTTCTCGTCGCCCGGCTCCGTCTTCGCGATGCCGATCTGGCGAAGGATCGACGGATAGCGCCGCACGACGCGGAACTTGCGGATGTCGCCGTTGTACTCGTGCAGGCGCTTGACCGCCCACGGGCTCAGGATGTTCTTCAGATAGCGGCGCGGAATGCCGTACTGCTCTTCGAGCACCGGGCCGTCCTCGTCGTAGTCGAACAGGCCGAGCGGCGATTCGTTCACGGGCGAACCCTTGATCGAATAGAACGGCACGCGTTCCATGAGCTGCTTCAGGCGCTCGGCGATCGACGACTTGCCGCCGCCCACAGGCCCGAGCAGATAGAGAATCTGCTTCTTTTCTTCAAGACCTTGCGCGGCATGCCGGAAGTACGACACGACATGTTCGATCACTTCCTCCATTCCGTAGAACTCGCGGAATGCCGGATACACCTTGATGACCTTGTTCGCAAACACACGCGATAAACGCGGATCGAGACGGGTATCGACGTGCTCGGGTTCCCCGATGGCCGTCAACATGCGTTCGCCCGCTGTTGCATACGTGGCAGGATCTTCTTTGCAGAGCGCGAGGTACTCTTCGAGCGAGAATTCCTCCTCTCGGGTTTTTTCGAAGCGGGTCGCGAAACTGCTGTAGATATCCATGCTACCTCCTCGCCGAAGTCAGAAAGCGTTGCCGTGCGCGGAGCGCGTAATCGAAACGACATCGCTTGAATTCATCCTAAACCCTTTCGAATTTTTTTTCACGCACTTGCGTGCGCGAAATGCATCGAACGATTCCCTAGCTTGGTGGATTATTTTCGTTCACCTACAATCCTCAGTCCCAATGGTCATATCCTGTTGCGCCATTGTCCGTTTGCCTGTTCGGTTCACCTCGTTGCAGCGCACTTCTACGTGCGGCTCTACCTTCCCGTCTCTCATGCACTTGCCTCCTTTCCCGGGCAATGCCGGAATATTTCCGCCATCCCTGCGCTCGCGCCGCGCAGCACGTTTCGCTCCCGGCCGCGTCATACGGGACGGCATGTCCGGCGCACACTATTTCCATTCGGACCGACCCGGCCGTTTTGATTGTGTTCCGCGCTCGCAGCGTTCGCTCACTTTGTAAACTACGCTTACGCTTTAATATTCCATCGGCATGTTCGATGCCCGCGTTCGATACCTGCGTTCGATACCCGGGTTCAATACCCGCGTTCAATACCCGCGTTCAATACCCGCGTTCAATACCCGTTACGCATGAATGGTTATATGCGGCCATATTGCGTCACGATCGATATCGCCAGACTCACACAAGCGCCAGTTCGATTTCCCCGATGCGGTCGATCGACCCGTGAATCACTCCCGGCACTTCGACGCGGTAAGCCCCGGTATATGAACCTGTCGTGACGGTCCAGAATGGCTCGACGGCATGGCCCATGCGCGAGCAGTGGTTGACGAGCCACACCAGCAGTTCGCGCGGGTCGCCGGCAGGGTTGCCGGGGGTCTGCGGCACGATCGACACGCCGTCGAGCGAGAGCGCGAGCCGCGGCGCAATGAAGTCGAACCCGGGCGCGACGACGTCGTAGGGTTCGATGCCGCCCACGACGAGCGCGCCGTTGTTCTGGGAATCGGCGAGCTGCGCGAGCGGCGCGAGATTGGGCCACTGGGCGAAGCGGCTGTCGACGATTTCCAGCGCGACCGCCACGCCGCCGAGCGCGGCAAAAACTTCCTCGCGTGTGTAAGGTTCGCTGCGCGCGGGCAGCGCGTGCGCAAAGCGAAACGCGATCTCCAGTTCCACCAGCACGCGAAAGAATGAACTGAATTCGAGCCGCGCCGGCGACGCATGGACGAGCGACGCATCGATCGGCGCGCCCGATGCCTGCGCCGAGGGCGATCGCGCGCCGATCTTCCAGCCGCCGATGCGCGCGCCCGTGAGCCTCAGCACCTCGTGCTGGACGGCGTAGGCGGCGCCGGTGTCGGCAGGAATGTCGCGGCCGTTGAGTTCTTCGATCAGCGCATGCTGCTGCCGGGCGTGCACGAGCTGCGCGGCGAGTGTCGATTCGGTCATGTCGGGCTTCCTCTGATGAGCGGTGACGACGTTGCCATCAGTGTACGAGTTACCGCCTCATGCGACTTCATCCACGCCACGCTGTGCGGGCAGTGCGAGCCAAAACGAAAACGCGCGCCGCGAGGAAATCCGCGGCGCGCGTTCGGTTCGGGCGTCTATTCGATCCTGCGCGTCTATTTGTAACTGCCGCGCTGGAACCGGGCAGCCTGACACATCCGGGCGTGCAGCCGGGCGACCAGCGGCCTTCGATCAGGATTCAGTCAGTCAGCCTCAGAATGTCTCCCAGTCGCCGCCGGCACCCGCGGCGACCGGTGCGGCTGCGGAACGCGGCGCGGCCGCCACCGGCTCGCGCCTCGCCGGTGCCGGTGCCGGCGCCGCCGGCCTTGTCGGCTGCACGCGCTTCGGCGCCGGCGCCCGGACCGGTGCCGCCCGCACCGCCGGCACCGCGCCATGCGTAGCCCCATGCGTGGCCCCGTCGGCGAGCTGGAACACCGCGACCGCCTGACGCAGCTTCGCCGCCTGGCTTTCCAGCGACTGCGCCGCCGCCGCCGCTTCCTCGACGAGCGCCGCGTTCTGCTGCGTCACCTCGTCCATCTGCGTGACGGCGCGCGCCACCTGCTCGATGCCGCCGCTCTGCTCCTCGGAGGCCGCCGCGATCTCGCCCATGATGTCGGTCACGCGCTGCACCGCGCCGATGATCTCGTTCATCGTGCGGCCGGCTTCATCGACGAGCGTCGTGCCCGTGCGCACGCGCGCCACCGACGTGTCGATCAGTTCCTTGATTTCCTTCGCCGCCGCCGACGAGCGCTGCGCCAGGCTGCGCACCTCGCCTGCGACGACTGCGAAGCCGCGCCCTTCCTCGCCCGCGCGCGCCGCTTCGACGGCCGCATTGAGCGCAAGGAT
>Ga0163162_10001132_pt1 | contig 24804 bp, 22 predicted proteins | sample S55metaG_FD_115310 | JGI IMG/M metagenome (GOLD analysis project Ga0163162, IMG submission 115310) | Switchgrass rhizosphere microbial communities from Kellogg Biological Station, Michigan, USA - S5-5 metaG | ecosystem: Host-associated > Plants > Roots > Rhizosphere > Soil | place: USA... | reverse complement strand
TCCCGTTTCAGGATATTCTTTTCTACTCTAACCGATATCCGGATACTCACTTCATATAGGATGACCAATGGCAGGGCAACAATGGTCTGACTCATCCAGTCAGGTGAAGGTGTGATAATCGCCGCTACAAACAGAATGGCAACATAGGCGTATTTACGATAGGTCCGGAGGAAGTTGGGTGTAATCAGACCTATATGGGTAAGCACATAACTGATCAAAGGCAGTTGAAACGCAATACCTGACCCAATCAGGATATCCAGGAGATTGTCAAGATAATCATCGAGCGTAGGCCTTGTAATAAGCATATTGCTCATTCCCAGTTTATAATTCGAAAGAAAGCTGAAAGTAAAGGGAGCCAGCAGGAAATAACCGAAGGAAATGCCCAGCAGGAAAAAAAAGGTGACAAAAAAGATCGACCCGCGCGTACTACGGATTTCTTTGGGAGAGAGGGCGGGTTTTACAAAACGCCAGAATTCCCAGAATACATAAGGGAAAGCGATGATAAATCCGCAAACAAAGGCAATAGTAATACTGGAAATAAACTGGGATCCAAATGCGGTGGTTTGCAATTGTACATTGGCTGCCGGCAGGCAAAGTGTGTTGCCCATATGTAAAAAATGGCTCAGCTTGCAGAGTTCTACCACTGAAACAAAGTCCTGCTTCAGTGGACCCATGATGACATGCTCGAAAATCCAGTCAATCTTTAAAAAGGCTAAAACCGCAATTATAATGATTGCCAGCACAGACCTTACGATATGCCAGCGCAGTGCTTCCAGATGCTCGATAAAGGACATTTCTGCCTGTCCGGGCGTCCTCTTAAAAAAATTAAAAGCCATATTTCACTGGGTTACCCTTTATGAAGGAGTCGCAAAGGTAAATTGAAATGAACTTACGCAGAAACCGCTTTTGAAGTATTATAAAGACCGGATTCACTTCATCAAAAGCTTCATTTTGACCATTTCTATCCGGGTATCGCTTACACTGAGGATTTCAAATTCATAGTCGTCAATAATTATATGTTCTTTCAGGCGTGGAATGGCTTCATGGCGGTTGATGATAAAGCCAGACAGCGTTTCAGATTCATTTTCGGGAAAGTCCAGATCATATTTCTCATTGAGATAATCCAGTTCCAGTCTGCCTGCAAAAATAAATTCATCAATAGTAAGTTTCTTTTCTTCGAATTCCTCTGTGTCATATTCATCCCGGATTTCTCCAAATATCTCTTCCAGCAGATCTTCCATGGTTACTATGCCAGCAGTTCCGCCAAATTCATCTACCACCCAGGCAATACTTTTTCTTTCACGGCTGAATTTACTGATCAGGTCGGTTGCACTCATACTTTCCGGGACAGCCGGTATAGGAAGCAGGATATCCTTTGTTGTAGCAGGCGCTCTGAAAAGATCCAACTGGTGGATATATCCAAGTACGTGATCAATATTTCCGTCGTATACCACAAGTTTGCTCAGCTTACTGCTCATGAATTTTTTTCTTGCGTCGTCAATACCCATGCGGATATCAACGCCTTCAATCTCCTTTCTTGGGATCAGGCATTCCCGGACTTTTACTTTAGGCAGTGAAAGCGCCGCTTCAAATAATTCCGTATTCAGTTCAGACTGTGGTTCATCTGCTTCACCGGTTTGCTGGAAAAAATTACTGAGGTCCGCTTTCGCAAAGAGATCTTTTCGCTCATCGATACGAACATTGAAAACATATTTCAGGATCCACTCTGAAATTCTTGTAAAAAAAACAGACACCGGATAAAAAAGGTTATAGAAAAAGTTGCTCACCGGAGCAAAGAAATCGAGCAGGCTGTCGCTTTTCGCACGAAAAAATGCTTTGGGTATTAATTCTCCGAAAAAAAGAACAAACAGGGCAGAGGTAAATGTTTCAAACATAAGGCGTAAAATATCAACCCAGGCCTGGGGTATAACTGTTTTCCGGATAATCCATTCCCAGAAGGGCGAAAGGGTTTCACCAACCAGCAACCCGAATATTACCAGGAAAAGATTAAATCCTATCAATAAGGCACTTATAAAGCGGCTGGGTGTATCCAGGAAGCCTGAAAGAAGAATACTACGCTGGAGGCCCTGTTTTTTTTTGATCTCTATGGTCAGCCGGTTAGCATTTGCAAACGCGATTTCGATGCCGGCAAAAAATATGATCATCAGCCAGGCAATGATAATCCAGATCAGGGTATTGGTATTGATATGCATGCAAATACGAATATAGCTTGAAAATGGGGAAAATACCAGGCTTTAGTGGCGGAATCCCTGCCGTTCAAGGAAGTCAGTAATAACATGCCTCGCTTCCTCACAAGCTGTCTGGAGGTCATCGTTGATGATGATTTTATTGAAATGATGGCGGAAGGAAATCTCATAGGCCGCTTTATTGAGCCGGTCCTGTAAAGCTTCCGCTGATTCCGTGGCCCGGTATTCAAGGCGGCGTTTCAACTCGGTGATGGAAGGAGGCTGTACAAAGATGGAAAGACTCTGTTCGGGAAATTGTTCCTGTACATGAATAGCCCCTTTAACATCAATATCCAGGATCGGGATTTTATTTTTTTTGCGGAGCCGGTTAAGTTCTGATTTTAAGGTTCCATAATAACGGCCTTCATAAACCATTTCCCATTCCACAAATTCCTGGTTTTGAATTTTATGCTGGAATTCTTCCAGGCTCATAAAATAATAATCCACTCCGTTCACTTCATCCGGTCGCTGGGAACGGGTAGCCGCAGAAACTGAAAAAGCAAGCTCGGGGAAATGCTGTAAAAGGTAACGGGTGATGGAAGTCTTCCCGGCGCCCGAAGGTGCTGTTATTATTATCAGCATCGGAAATGTTTAAATTCTTTTAATCGAGGCACCCAGCCGGTTAAGCCGTTCATCAATATACTGATAACCGCGATCGATCTGATCAATATTCTGAATTACACTTTTTCCTTCTGCGCTCATTGCCGCGATTAACAGAGAAACACCAGCCCTGATATCCGGGCTGCTCATGGTTATTCCTCTCAGACGCTGCGTTCTTCCCAATCCGATCACCGCCGCACGGTGTGGATCACAAAGAATAATCTGTGCACCCATATCCAGCAGCTTATCTACAAAAAACAGGCGGCTCTCGAACATTTTCTGGTGAATAAGCACACTACCCTTCGCCTGTGTGGCAACAACCAGCAATATACTAAGCAGGTCAGGGGTGAGACCGGGCCATGGATGATCATATAGGGTAAGTACTGATCCGTCGAGATAGGTTTGAATTTCGTACAGATCTTGCTGGGGCACATAAATATCATCTCCCCTTATCTCCAACTGAATCCCCAGGAGACGAAATTTATCGGGTATCTGGCCGAGTTGCTTTACCTGAGTATCTTTTATGAGGATCTCACTCTGGGTCATGGCTGCCATGCCGATAAAAGAGCCGATCTCGATCATATCCGGCAACATCCGGTGGTCGGTACCACTGAGTTCCTTTACCCCTTCTATTACGAGGAGGTTACTTCCGATGCCGCTGATCTTTGCACCCATGCAGTTAAGCATCAAACAAAGTTGCTGAATATAGGGCTCGCAGGCTGCGTTATAAATAGTGGTTATCCCGGTTGCCAGGCATGCGGCCATAACGATATTTGCCGTACCGGTAACAGAGGGTTCCTCCAGCAGCAGGTAAGTGCCTTTGAGTTCAGGTGCTTCAAGCCGAAAATAATCGTCTCCCGGATGATAAGAAAATTGAGCACCGAGTTTTTCGAAACCGGTCATATGGGTGTCCAGTCTTCTTCTTCCAATCTTATCTCCCCCCGGTTTAGGTACAAATGCTCTTTTGAATCGGGCAAGCAAGGGACCTGCCAGCATTACTGCGCCGCGCAGTTTTCCGCTTTTTTTCCTGAAAGCTTCGCTATTCAGATAATCCACGTTCACATCATCAGCCTGAAAACTGCATGTATGTCGTGAGCTGCGTTCTGTCTTAACACCCATTTCCTGCAATACTTCAATCAGGAGATTGACGTCAAGAATGTCCGGAATATTTGAGATGGTGATTTTGCCTTTGGATAATAATACGGCGCTGATTACCTGGAGCGCTTCATTCTTTGCTCCCTGGGGAATGATTTCTCCTTTCAACCGTTTACCTCCGGTTACTTCAAAGGAATTCACTTAATATCTTTTCTTTTTGAATTTTCCCCCCCGATCGTTATTTCGATTGTTGTTATTATTGTTACGTTGAAATTTCTGATTGCGTTTATTGCGGTCATATCCATAACCACCACTGCGCTCACGATTTTCGCTGGGCCGGAAACTACGTACAAAAGGTGTGTTGGTAAACTCCAGTTGTCCGTTAGTGATAGCACTTAATTCTCCCTGAATAGCGTCATCGTGAACTGTTTCCTTATGCCAGTTATTATAAGCAAGCTTCATGTAGTAAGCAATGGCATTCGCAAATCCGTTTTTCTTTTCGGGATTTTCTTCCTGCAGAGCCTTGTCGATGATCAACTCCAGATTTTTGCCGAGATGCGCATGTTTCGGATATCTCTTGGGATAAGGAAGAGGATCTGATTTCGGCTTCAGCGTTTCTGCAGTCGGAATCGGGTAAGGAGATGAAACATCAAGATTAAAATCGGATATCAGGAAAAGATGATCCCATAATTTATGCCGGAAGTCTTCGACGTTTTTCAGATGGGGATTCAGAAATCCCATTAACTCGATTACAACAGCTGCATTTCTTTCTCGTACTTCCTTGTCTTCGATGGTCAGCAGGTACTCGATCATCCGCTGGATGTGGCGGCCGTATTCACGCATAATCAGGTGATTACGCGTAGTATTGTATTCCATTAGTAGTTTTTTATACCTGACAAACCTACGGAAAAAAATCAGTTCACAATCACCTTGGTCAGGAACAGCTTGTTATTGGCCATATTCACCGCCCTCAGGAAGTAAATTCCGCTGGCAGGCTTGGTGGAAAGGTCCAGATTGGTAATGCTTACCCCTGACAATTGCAGCTGCCTCCTTTCAATCACCTGGCCAGTCGTACTGACCAGTTCCAGGCTGTAATTCCCGGTTTGCAATTCGTCAAACTGGATCAGTATTTTGCGGGTAACCGGATTGGGGTAAATCTGCATACCGGGGCGCTGATCCTGCTGTTTCAGGTTTATCGCTTTAATCACCGAGTACACGATGTTGCCTTCCGCATCGGTGCGTTTGATTCGGAAGTATATCTCTCCCACATCAATTTGAGCAGGGTAGTATTGATACTGGTATTGTGCAACAGTACCTGCTGGAGCAGATCCAGCCGGGACGGTTGCTGTTGTTTGCCAGGTTTCGTTGTCTTTGCTGTATTCAATTTCATATGCTATATCTTTTTGATCATTCGTTCCAAGCCATTGTAATGATACCGTTCCGTTCTTTTTGTATAGAGAAAAGTTACTTATGGCAGCCCCCAGCGGAATGGTCGGGCACCAGTAATAAGTAAGTCTTAGAATTCCCCCAATCACTGTGGTCACAGACGAATTGTAATTGGAACCTCCGTCTAGTGTGATCATCCCCCCATTGATGGCATTTACGAAATTAACCGTACCCACACCGACATACGCTGCATTACCACCGGTTGTTGCGATGCTTCTGGGGGTAGTAATGATATTGTCAGGTCCGTAGGTAATCGTATCTCCGGGAACACCTAACGGCGCTAGGGTATCATATCCATAAATCTTAGTGAAGACATGGTTCATCGAAATACCCGGTCCGGTAATTTTATGCGTCAGCGTCAGCTGGAATTGAAACGCCGTGCTGTCGGGGCCGGTATTACCTGCACCGGTGGTCGAAATCCCCGTGATGGTATCGTGTAAGGTCACACAGCTCAGTGTCCCGATGGCCGGATTGAATTGCTGAAAGGAAAAATTCAGTGTGCTGGTTGTCGTCGGTGAAATGGAAATCGTTTGGTTAATGGCAGTTGCCGGAACACCACCTGCGCATGTACACTGTGCATATAGGGAAGAATGATTGAGAAATTGGGCGCATGCCAAAAGCATGAAACTCCTGAAGTAAAGATTTTTCATAGTACGGATTTTAATGACGGATGACGGATGACGGATACGAACTCTGTAAAATTATCTAATAACATACTGGGATCACAGCGCATTAATACGTTAAACAGTGTATCGTAAATTCCGCAATTTTATCCCCGGGAAATAAGCCCTGAATTGACCCTTTTTGGGCCTCGGTGATGTCATGGAGACTCATGTTTTTTACCTCTGAATTCGAATGTATCCGCAAGCTTTTTCATCCTACCTTCGCGATTATAATCAGGAGAATCAGGGTGTAAAGCCCTTTGCAGATCTGGGCGAAATGGCTAGCAATTAATCCCTTAGGCTGCAGAATCCCCGAATTAGTCAACTTCAGAAATTTATATAATGTCCATATCATCCATTCACTTAGATGTCCAACTCGACAAGGAGAAAATGCCCGAGGAAATAAGCTGGAGCGCGCCGGACAACAGCCCCGAAAATACACGCAAGGCCAAGGCCTTCCTGCTTTCTATCTGGGACGGGGCAGATAAAGCGGCACTCCGGATCGACCTGTGGACCAGGGATATGATGGTAGATGAAATGGGAGATTTTTTTTACCAGACTCTGATGACTTTGGCGGATACTTATCAAAAAGCCACACGCCAGGATGATCTGGCAGCGGAAATGAAGAATTTTGCAAAAACATTTTATAAAAAATCCCGGGAAAAGGAATTAAAGGAAAATAAATTATAACTCTTAACTATGAGCCTCGAACAAAAAGTTATGGCGGATCTGAAAACAGCGATGCTTGCCAAAAACGAAGCCACTCTTCGCTCCCTTCGCGCAATCAAAGCATCGATTATCCTGGCTAAAACTGCAGAGGGAGCCGGCGGAAGTATCAAAGAAGAAGATGAAATAAAGCTCCTTCAAAAACTTATCAAACAAAGAAAAGATTCGCTGGAAATCTACAGGGCGCAACAACGCAATGACCTCTCGGCAAAAGAAGAAGAGGAAATTGCCATCATAGAAAAATTTCTACCTAAACAAATAAGTCCGGATGAACTCAAATCAAGTCTGCTGAAAATTATCGCTGACACCGGCGCCAGTTCGCCGGCTGATATGGGTAAGGTTATGGGCGTTGCCAGCAAACAACTTTCCGGTAAGGCCGATGGAAAGACTATCAGTACAATGGTAAAAGAACTGCTTTCCAAATAAAAAAAAGTTCCGATCTCGCTATCATCGATTAACTACAGGCAAATCTATCCTGGTGGGAAACCGGGGGGAGAAATATATGGTCTGGGTTGCCTTGATGAAGTCTGTTTCTTTCGCCTCAAAAATATTCGGAATAAATTTTTGCGGATTACGGTCTATCATAGGGAACCAGCTGCTTTGGATCTGGATCATGAGCCTGTGACCCTTCCTGAACATGTGATTTACCTGATGAAGACCAATAATAAATTCTTCTGGTTTACCCGGGGTAATTGCCTCGGGCCTGGAAAAACTTTTCCGGAATTTGCCCCTGAATACTTCCATGGTAACGGGAAATTGATAACTGCTGAGTTGGAAATTGGAAGAATCCCAATCCGGGTAAACATCAATAAGCTTAACGATCCAGTCTGCATCCGTCCCGGTAGTGGAAGCAAACAAATGGGCGTTCACTGCACCGGTTATCACCATATCTTCCTGTAAAGTATCCGTACTAAAACTGATTACATCCGGGCGGGTATAGACAAACCGCTGATCCTCCACCTGCCAGGGCCGCCACCGGCTGCCCGGTCCATAGGTAGCTTCAATAGGAAGGGTCCTGTAGGGAACCGGTTTCTGTGGATCACTGGTATATGAAACTGATCCTTCAGTACTGGGTTTTGTAAATCCTGCCTTGTGATCCGGACCTGCGTATAGAGACTTAATTCCGGCCTGTTTCGGTGGCCATGAACTATATGTTTCCCAAACATTGGATCCGGTTTGAAAAACATAGGCTTCGGCAAATTTTCCATCACCTGTCCCTTTCAGGTAATAGTCAAACCATTTTTTTTGTAGTACCCGAAATTCTTCACCGGTCATACTTCCAAAACTTATAAGACCGATGCTATCCCCCTTAGCCCTTCCCCATTGACCATGATACCAGGGCCCGAGTATTAAATGATTGATATGCTGGGTATCCATTTTTTCCATATGACCATACATAAGCTGTGGGCCATTCAAATCTTCCTGGTCATAATAGCCGCCTACATGCAATTGCGGAATCTCCACTCTGTTCACATAGGATAATGGTGAATTTTTTTGCCAGAAACTATCGTAGTCAGGATGCTTTACAAAATCGTTCCAGGTAGGAATTCGATTATGAAAATATAAGGCGTTGACATTTTTCAGACTCCCGAGCCGTAAATACCAGTTAAATAAATCAAATGCAGGAAAAGGAAAGTCGCTGTCCTCTTTATTATTCTCCAACTCATAAGTGTATTCGAAACCATAACTCAGCCGGAATGCACCGTTATGATGAAAGTCATCCCCCAGAAATAAATCCGACATGCAGGCCTGTTCTGACGAGGCTTTCAGGGCTGGATGCGGATTAACAGAACCAGCAAGTGCTAGCCAGCCCGGATATGAAATGCCGGTGATGCCGGCCCTGCCATTATTATTTTTTATATTTTTCAGAAGCCAGTCGATCGTATCCCAGGCATCCGTACTCTCATCGACAGTCCCTTTCTGACTCTGATGGGTCAGTGGCTGATGAATTTGGAATGCGCCCTGGCTTTTGTATCTCCCGCGGATATCCTGGAAAACAAAAATATATCCTTCCCTGGCCATGGTATAATAAAGAAATTTATCAGAAAGGGAAATAATCTGAGAGCCGTCGGGATAATTTCCATCGATGCCATAAGGAGTGCGGTTAAGCAGGAATGGATAGGAATTTTTCTGATTAACCGGAGTGAGAACAATTGTATTCAGTAAAATTCCGTCCCGCATGGGGATCATATAACTCGTCTTGGTATATAGAAGTGAATCGGAAGACTGTGCAAAAACAAATGAATGCATCGCTGCAATGAGCAGCAGCAGGAAAATTTTTTTCATGTTTTTTAATTAAAGGCGGCTACTCATAAATTCTGAGGCGGGCTCTCAAGGCTTCCGTTTCCTGCTGAAGGCTTTTTATTTTCTCCAGCATATTTTTGAGTGCGTCGATTCCTGGCACATTGATATTTAATTCGTAGTACATCCGGGTATACTTTTCAAGCTCCACTACTTCTTCCATTGGAATATATCGTTGATTTTCCCGGTAACTAATGGAAATCAAGCCGTGGGCTTCCAGTGTTTCGACAAATGTCTGTTCCACCTGATAGTAGGAACAAAAAATTTCGAGTGGTATGATTTCCTCTTCAGGCATCCCGTTATTTCAGTTTTGAAAGTTCGGTAAAAAGTTCCTTTTGCCGCGGAGTAAGATTTTGCGGAATTAAAATATTGTACGTAACAAATAAATCCCCAAAATGGCCCTCCTGTTTATAAACCGGAAATCCTTTCCCCTTCAGCCGTGACTTCGTACCATTCTGTGTTTCAGGTTTCACTTTAAGCTTAATCTTTCCATCCAGGGTGTCAACCATCACTTCCCCGCCCAGGACGGCCGTGTACAAATCCAGGTTAAGACTGATATACAAATCATTTCCAACCCGTTTAAAAACGGGGTCCGGAGTTAAACGAAATGTGATATATAAATCCCCGTGTGGTCCGCCATTGGCGCCCGGAGCCCCATGATTCTTTAATCGGATCACCTGTCCGTCTTCAACTCCGGCAGGAATGGTGATGCGGATATTTTTTTCGTTTATTGTTAAAGTCTGGCTATGCGTTTTCGCTGCATCGCGTAGGGAAAGTTGCAGTTCCGCCTGGTAGTCCTGTCCCCTGAATTTCGTATTGCGGCCGCCGCCGGAGCCAAACATCTGTTCAAAAAAATCAGAATACTGGCCGTCCCCGAAATCCGAAAAAGCATCTTCGGTCTGCCTGCGCTGGCGTCCGCCCGCACCGGATCCCGATTGTCTCGCCTTTTCAAATTCTTCTGCATGCTGCCAGTTTTCCCCGTACTGGTCATATTTTTTTCTTTTCTCCGGATCACTGAGCACTTCATTGGCTTCATTGATCTGTTGAAATTTTTTATGTGCTTCTTTGTCGTTGGGGTTTAAATCGGGATGTAATTTCCTTGCCAGTTTGCGATATGCTTTCTTGATATCCTCTTCAGATGCCGTTTTAGAAATGCCAAGAATTTTATAGTAATCCGTATAGGCCATATGTACTGGTTAAACCAGTTCTTTCACAACATTCCAGATAACTTTTGGTTTACCTAGTGTGTAATAGTGGAGAACCGGAACGCCTGCTTTTTTTAATTCGCGGCTTTGTTGTAATAACCATTCCGTACCAATTTGTTCAACATCTTCGTCTGTTTTGCATTTCATAACGGCGTTGGAGAGATCCGCCGGTATATCTACATGAAACACTTTTGGCAGGAGGCTGAGTTGTTTTCTATTCGTAATGGGTTTGAGTCCGGGAATAATCGGGACTTCGATACCATTCTCCCTGCAGGTTTTTACAAAATCAAAATATTTCTCGTTGTCGAAAAACATCTGGGTGGTAACATATTCCGCGCCGGCATCTACTTTGGCTTTCAGGTACATCAGGTCCGTTGCCAGGTTTGGCGATTCGAAATGTTTTTCCGGATAACCGGCCACGCCAATACAGAAATTGGTCTTACTTCCATTCTTAATATCCTCTTCCAGATACAGGCCCTGGTTCAGGTTTACCACCTGTTTCAACAGTTCCAGGGCATATTGATTCCCTCCTGGTTCCGGGGTGAATGCAGCTTCATTTTTGGGTGCATCGCCCCGCAAAACGAGCACATTGTCCACACCCAGGAAATGCAGGTCGATCAGCGCATCCTCTGTTTCACGCTTTCCAAATCCTCCGCAAATCAGGTGGGGAACTGCATCAACCTGATAATGGTTCATGATGGCGGCGCAAATCCCGACCGTACCTGGTCTTTTTCGTACTTCGACTTTCTCAAAAGTGCCATCACTCTTTTTTTTGAACATGGTTTCACTGCGGTGATAGGTCACATTGATAAACGCCGGCTTGAATTCCATAAGGGGGTCAAGATGGTCATAAATCGAACTTATCGTCTTCCCCTTCAGGGGCGGCAGAATCTCGAATGAAACAACAGTGCCTTTTGACTGGTGGATGTGATCAATAACCTTCATCAGTGGGTTCCAGAATGGTTTATTTGTGGACGCAAACTTAATTCAATAGCGCTATAACCCAAGCACCTGTTAAACTATTTTAAAATGAACCGATTACACTTTCTTCTGGTATTTTTGCTGAAATTTTTACGGCTTTGAACCTGACCATTCATACCAGGGATCTAATTAAAAGTTACCGGAATCGCACGGTGGTTGACCATGTTTCCGTTAACGTAAAACAGGGAGAAATTGTCGGCTTACTCGGACCCAATGGTGCCGGTAAAACCACCACTTTCTATATGGTGGTCGGACTTATAAAACCTGACGACGGAAAGGTTTTTCTCGACGATGAGGACATTACCCGCCTGCCCATGTATAAAAGGGCTCAGCTGGGCCTGGGATATCTTCCGCAGGAAGCCTCCGTTTTCCGTAAACTTTCAGTTGAAGACAATATCAAAGCCATCCTCGAAATGACCAACCTGCCCAAAAAGGAACAACGGGAAAAGCTTGAAACCCTGCTGGATGAATTCAGACTGCACCATGTAAGAAAAAATAACGGTGACTCCCTGAGTGGCGGCGAGAGGCGACGAACTGAAATTGCACGCGCGCTGGCCGTGGACCCAAAATTTATTTTGCTGGATGAACCTTTTGCAGGCGTCGACCCCATTGCGGTGGAAGATATCCAGTCTATTGTGGCCCGTTTAAAACATAAAAATATCGGAATCCTCATCACCGATCATAATGTGAATGAAACACTTTCGATTTGTGATCGGGCATACCTCCTGATCGAGGGAAAGATCTTCAAACATGGCACAGCCGAAGAACTTGCCGATGACGAACAAGTGCGCCGGCTTTACCTCGGAAGGAATTTTGAATTGAAGCGAAAAGACTATCTTCACGAGGAAGCTTCCAGGCCCGTCATTTAAAGCTTTGCTGACGGACGAAAGAGGCTATTTTCTATGAATTATACCTTTGCAACTTGAAACTATTAAGTCCTGCCATATCACGCCTGGCCAGGATGAGACGCTGGCAAATTGAACAATGGGTACTGGACCCCGTGGCCGTTCAGCGTGAAGTACTACAGGATCTGGTTACCTCTGCCCAGTATACTGAAATCGGCCGCAAATACGATTTTTCGAAATTATTCTCCATCAAAGAATTTAAGAAAGCGGTTCCCATACATGAGTATGATGACCTCAAGCCTTATATAAACCGCATCATGCAGGGTGAAGAGAACCTGCTCTGGAACACGCCCATCAACTGGTTTGCCAAAAGCAGCGGAACCACAAGCGATAAAAGTAAATTCATTCCGGTCAGTGAAGAAAGCCTGCAGGACAATCATTTTCTCGGGGCTAAGGATGTACTGACAATGTATTATCATTTTCATCCTGAATCAGACCTGCTCACAGGTAAGGGACTGGTGATCGGCGGAAGTCATACCATCAATCAGGTAAATGCCGATGTGCAATATGGTGACCTGAGTGCCGTGCTGCTACAGAACTCACCAGCCTGGAGTCACTGGATACGGACGCCCGAACTGCATATAGCACTGCTTGATGAGTGGGAGAATAAAATCAACCAGCTGGCTGAAAATACGATACGCGAAAATGTAACTTCCATATCCGGAGTTCCTACCTGGACGCTGGTGCTGATGAAAAAAATTCTGGAAAATACCGGCAAAAAAAATATCCTGGAGGTCTGGCCCTCCCTGGAATTATATATTCATGGCGGCGTTTCTTTTACCCCTTACCGTGAACAATTTGAAAAAATCATCGGAGGAAAAATCAATTACCTCGAAATGTATAATGCGAGTGAAGGATTTTTTGCGGCCCAGGACCATCCGGAAGAAGACGGTATGTTATTATTTACCAACCATGGCATTTTCATGGAATTCATGCCCGTGGAAGAATATGGCAAGAAGGATCCGCAGACTATAGGACTAAGGGGTGTCGAAATAGGGAAAAACTATGCGCTGGTTATCAGTACCAACGGCGGATTGTGGCGTTACCTGCTGGGTGATACTATTCAGTTCACCCGACTTGGCCCCTTCCGGATAAGGGTCAGTGGCCGGCTTAAACATTTTATAAATGCATTTGGAGAGGAAATCATTGTTGACAATGCGGATAAAGCTATAGTCCAGGCTGCGAATAAATCCGGAGCCGTGGTAAATGATTATACCGCGGCCCCGGTTTATTTTGCGGACCATTCCAATGGAGCGCATGAATGGCTGGTAGAATTTGAAAAAGAACCCGAAAGCCTGACATTATTTACCGAAGAGCTCGACAAGGCCCTGAAGGAATTAAACAGCGACTATGAAGCCAAACGCCACAAGGATATTGCGCTCCGTATGCCCATCGTAAGGTCTGTTCCCAAGGGACTGTTCAACAGCTGGCTTCGCAAAAAAGGTAAACTCGGTGGCCAGCATAAGGTTCCACGGCTTTCCAACGACCGGAATTATCTGGATGAATTGCTCCTGATGCTGGAAACCGGTTTGTACTCGATGTGCTGATCATTGCCTGGGAATACTTGTTACCGGATCAATCATAGCTTTTACTTCCCTGATTGTGTTAATGGGCAATTTTCCCCTCTTCGCATGCTCCCTGATTACTTCTTCACTTTCGGCAATGTGTACGCAATAAATCTTATCATCCGTAACAAATGACTGTATCCAGTGATAGGGTTTACCCAGTTGGTCGATACTGTTACAGGAAATCTGGGAAATCGCCTGGAGTTCATCCGCTGATAAATTTCCGGCACCCGGAAGATTACGTTCGATCACAAATTTTTTCATACTACAGTTTTAATTTTTTGAAAAATGTATTTTAAAATTAAAACAAGCATCCGGTTCCATATTCAGCATCTCACCCCATTTAATGAGGACTCATCCCCTATTTTAGAACTTGCAGGTGTATCGCTTTCTGCACCGCTTTTACGCGGGAGTTAACATCCAGTTTAAAAAGAATGGAGGTTATATGATGGTCTACCGTTTTGGCGGATATAAAAAGGCTGGCGGCGATCTCTTTATTTTGCATTCCCTCCTGCAATAATTTTAGAACATCCAGTTCTCTTTCTGTTAAGAGCGCTGCGTTGGACTGCGTGGATTTCCTGATTCCGCGCGGAATACTTCTTATCCCGGAGTTCCTCATATCCATTTTCAATTTTTCGAATACCACAACAGCACCCAGCTGATGTACGATATTAATTGCTTTTCTTTTATCTGCATCAGTTCCCTCAAATAATGTGAGGGCCTGTTCATAAGGACATTCCAATTTTTCCCATATGGCTGCTGCTCTCAATGCAGAAGTCTTAGTTTCAGCCTGGTAACCCGGATAAAATTCCTGAAGTGGCACAGTTTGTTTTCTGGCCTTGTACAGCCAGAAGGCAAATTCACTATTATCATACAAATTGCCCATCCGCCCGATCATATCCAAAGTAATTTTCAACGCCTCATCTTCTGCCAGCCCGGTCCCGGTAATCCATTCATATTCCAGCAATGCGCACATGGCAGGAATAATTCTTCGCAATTCCCCCGCTTCGAATGCTTTTTCTTTAACTTCTGTCAATAGCGGGATTACGTCAGGATTCCCACTTCTCATTTTAATAATGGCCACTACCATATAAGCGGTAAATCGGAGTATAGGTGCCTGTTCCTCGTTCTTAATGAGTTCCCAGGCTATTTTGTAAGCTTCATTCCAGTTCCCGGTCAGGAGGAACATTTTTGATTTATCTGCCAACATGTAGGCCCCCCATGAATCCAGATCCCGCTCCTCACAGTAATGGATACCCGCTTCAAGCATTCCTTTTGAAAATTCAAAATCTTTTGCCAGAAAGCCTGTATGTTCCAAATTCGTATAAGCCCGCGCCACATGTTCCTGATAAGAGTTTTTCAACGCCAGATCCAGGCTTTGCTTTAATAATTCAAATCCTTCTCTACTGGAAGATGGAATAACAGCCTTCGCGGTACCGACATTATTTAAAGCGTGGGACAGCGTCTCTTCATCCCCCAGTTCCGTCGCCATGGAAATCGCCCTTTCTCCCCAGAATATGCATTCATCCGGCTGGTCGGAAAGCATCTTCAACTGCGACATATTACTCAAAGCCAAAGCTTTTGCTTTTGAAGACGGCTGTTTATCCAGGACATCAATTGCCTGACTTCCATAATATTCCGCCTGTTTCCGGTTACCATCACACCACCAAAGCCTTGACAAAAACCGCATTCCATTTCCAATCTTTTCAATAACGTTTTTTTCCTTAAGCAGATCCAGTGCCTTACCCTGGTAAATGATGGCATCTTTTATCTGGTTTGTCAGATAGCATTCATATGCATAAGATTCGTAAAACCGGATCAGGACATCTTTATCCTTTCCCTGGTAATATTCAATTGCCGCTAAATAAAGTTTGCAAGCCTCGGCATGGGCGCCCAATGCCGCTGCCTGACCTGCCGCGGTTGGGGCATAATGCACCACCGTTTCATGCTCGTTTGCATTTTTTGCGTGGTGAATAATTCTTTCTATCTCATGGTTATACTCAAAATTTTGAAGAAACAGATCGAGGATTCTTTTATTCAGAGCCACCCTGACAAGTGGTGATAGGGCATTTTCGATTGTCCTTCTGTATAATTCATGTTTAAAATAGATCTGCCCTTCCTTAACAATCAAAATATTTGCCCCGAGGCAGATATCAAGCGCTGTCAGGTATGATGGCTCCAGCTTTTCAAGATATTTTATTTCAAGACCGGTGGGAATCACAGATAAAATTTCCCAAATTGATCTTGTCTTTCCTTCCTGCTTGTTATAAACTGATAAAACAGAATCTTTAATATTATCGGGAATACCGGGACTATAGCTGGCCAGTATTTCATTTACATAAAAAGGATTACCGCCGGAAATAGAATATACATTTTCCCCGTTATATCCCTTCTCCACGGCCATTTTATCTACTGTCTCCCTGGATAAAGGAGTCAGCTGCATGCGGGTGAAAGAATCCGGTGGAAGCTGGCCCAGCACATTTCTTAACGGATGCCGGGAATGAATCTCATCATTCCGGTAAGTAAGAATAAAAAGGCAGCGCAGGCGGGTTATTCGTCTGGCCAGGAACTTAATAAAATCCAGCGTCGCTTCATCAGCCCAGTGGATATCTTCAAATACAATCAGGGTGGGACCTTCCTGGATTTCCAGTTCATGAAATATTCTGGTAAATAATACAGCCCGGTCTGTGGTATCGCCGTTATCAAAAAGATCACTGCGTATTTGCCAGGCAATATCGTAAAGAGGTGCCAGGAGACGCGGAGTGAATAAAGCATCACAGGTTCCCCGGAAAATCTTACACTCGCCCTTTATCTCATTGGACAAAACCCTGATCAGTGAGGTTTTACCGATACCCGCTTCACCACTCAGCAAGATGCAATGCCCATCGCCATCTTTAATACGTTCAAAATTTTCCCGCAGGGAGGCTAAAAATCCTGCTCTCTCTATCAACTCCATATTTCCCTATTATAATTTGAAGTAACGGGAAACCCAAAATAGGGTAAACCCCTTATATCCTGCGACAAAATTCTGTCTTCTTTTGTTCAGGAAATCTAATTAAACATTTTAAACTTTTTTTCGATGAAAATTAATTCTCTTTTTACAGTATTTGTTTCTCTAAGTCTTGTTTCTTCCGCCCTGTCGGCTCAGTCTACAACTGCTTATACGGCGCAAGGTAAAAATTCCAAATCGTCCGTTCATAGTCCGGAATCAAATAATCTTTATCTGGACAAACATGTTCTGGGACCCGGTAAAGTAAATTATAAGGCTGTTGCGGACGCCCATGCGAGAGATCTGGCGGTCCAGGGAAAATATGGAGTCCGGTTCATAAATTACTGGGTTGATGAAGCGAGCGGCACAATCTATTGTCTTGCTTCTTCGCCCGACACGTCAGCCATCCATAATGCACATGAAGAAGCCCACGGACTGCTTCCGGAAAAGATCTTCAAGGTAAAAGAAGGAAAAAAATCTGCATTTACCGATGAAACTAATCTGTACCTGGATTTACATGAGCTCGGGCCCGGAAATGTAACCGCCAAGGATGTCGCGGCAGCGCATGAAAAAGATCTGGCCACCCAACAAAAGTATGGTGTAAACTTTATTGATTACTGGGTAGATGAAAAGGAAGGCGTAGTTGTATGTCTGGCACAGGCAAAGGATTCCACAGATATCATAAAGACTCACAAAGAAGCTCACGGACTATTGCCGGTTTACATACAGAAAGTACAGCAAGGCGGCGAATAGAAGGCAGATAAAATTATTCATCCGGCATTCCATGAATAATTCCCCGGGAGGTCAATCATTTGTTAGTGTTTAAAGATGAAGTGAATGATCAGAAACTAAGGAAACAAATGGTACCGGAGGCTGAAAATGCCAGCCTCCGGTAGTCCTTACGGTCGTCTGTATTTGTCGGATAAATCGGGCAGTCTGGAAAATCGAATGTTTCCGGACTGTCCTTTTTTTGCTAGCTGTGTATTGCATTCCCATCGGTGGGTTAACTATCTATTAATTTCAAAAAAACGACAGCTTCCATGTCAGGAATGGTTCATGACAGGCAGGAAAGGCTTAAATTGATATTTATATTTACCTGCAAACTTTCGAGTTTATATATTTGAGCCTTCTTAATGCAATGACATGAAACTTTTAGAGGGTAAAATAGTGGTCATAACCGGTGCTGCCCGCGGCATCGGCGAAGCCATTGCGATCAGGATAGCAGAACATGGTGCCCATATTGCGTTTAGTTTTCTTTCCAGTGAAGAAAAGGCGAAAGCTCTTGAAGAAAAACTGCAGGCATTAGGCGTGAAAGCCAGGGGATATAAAAGCAATGCCGGATCTTATGAGGATTGCGAAAAATTCGTCAATGAAGTAATTGCGGAACACGGCACAGTGGATGTTTGCATAAATAATGCGGGTATATCACGGGACAGCTTGCTGATGCGGCTTAGTCCGGCGCAATGGGATGAAGTGATGGAAACAAACCTGAAGAGTGTTTTTAATATGACGAAGCAGGTAATCAAACCGATGATGAAAGCCCGGAAAGGATCCATCGTTAATATGAGTTCTATCATCGGTATCCGGGGTAATGCCGGCCAGTCGAGCTATGCAGCCTCTAAAGCCGGAATCATAGGATTTACAAAATCCATTGCCCATGAACTGGGCAGCCGTAATATTCGCTGTAATGCCATCGCACCCGGGTTTGTAGAAACAGATATGACCCATTATTTAAAAGATGAAGAAGGCGCCAAATCATTTCTCGCGAAAATTCCGCTTAACCGGTTCGGGAGTGCTGCAGAAATAGCCGATACCACTTTATTTCTTGCATCCGATATGAGCAGTTATATAACCGGCCAGGTGATCAGCGTCTGCGGGGGGCTGAACATATAAGGAAATAAAATATCCGGTATAACCTTGTTAAAATTCGAAAAGTAATTTTGATTTTTCGAATGGTTGATTAATTTTACGGCCCTTGATGAAGACGAAAAAACTAATTTCAATTTTTCTTTTCCTGGTCCTGAGTATCCAGGTCCTGCCTCTGCAGCAGATTGCTGCCTGGCTTTCTTCCAATGCAGTCACGGAAGAGATTGCGCATAGCGTGAATCCGGTAAAATCAAATTCAGCACAGGATGAAGTTCATCCACTTATCGCCTTACATTCAAATTCAGTCATACATTCCCTGCTCGCCTCATTCCTGGTGAAACATCATCGCGCCGAGGCTCTCTATGTAAGGCATGCAGACGATATTCTCTCCCCGCCGCCAAATATTTAATCTTTCTCTTTTACTGGTGAGCTGCCTGGTAATCTGATTGCCGGTCCGGCCATTTTGTATCCTTATTATTTAACTTGTAAATATTTTTGGATTCGGAATCATTCTCTCTACAAGGAGAAATATTTCGCCGGGTCTGAGTTACATTCCTTATAAAAAAACTATGAGAAAGTTGTTTCAAAATGCAGCGGCTGATATCCCTGCGTCGGTGGTTGTATTCCTGGTTGCCTTACCCTTATGCTTGGGGATTGCGTTGGGCTCGGGAGCACCTTTGTTCTCCGGAATCATTGCAGGAATGGCCGGAGGTATCGTGATTGGATTACTCAGCGGATCCTCCCTGAGTATCAGCGGGCCTGCGGCCGGACTAACGGCTGTTGTGGCTGTAGCCATTGGAAAAATGCCCGCGTATGAGGCGTTTCTTTTATCGGTTGTTATTGCCGGCGTGCTGCAGGTAATTTTTGGATTTCTGCGTGCAGGAATTATCGGCGATTATATTCCAAACAGTGTAATACGGGGTATGTTGTCCGCTATCGGAATCATTCTGATCCTGAAACAGTTTCCGCACCTTATCGGTTATGACAAAGATTTTTCCGGAGACGAAACATTTTTACAGAGTGACAGTAACAACACCTTTTCGGAAATCATCAACTCGTTCAATTATATAGCTCCGGTAGCCCTGCTTATTGGCGTTCTCTCCGTTGGCATCCTGGTGGTTTGGGATCTGCCCGCATTTAAACGGCAAAAGATTTTCAAATATTTACCGGGTCCGCTGATGGTTGTGATTACCGGGATTTTACTACAGGTAGCTTTTCAATCGCCCGGATCGCGCTATTCGTTAAACGCCAGCCAGCTGGTGAATTTGCCCATAGCCAAAGACTTTGCTTCTTTTGCGGGCTTTTTTACTTTTCCCAAGTGGGAATATCTGGGCAATCCAGCTGTTTGGACCGCCGGGGTGACTATCGCGCTGATCGCAAGTGTGGAGACTCTGCTGGGTATAGAAGCAGTTGACAAACTGGATCCTTTTAACCGGAGAACGCCCGCCAACCGGGAATTAAAAGCACAGGGTGTGGGCAATATGGTATCTGGCTTATTGGGTGGCCTGCCACTTACTTCCGTAATCGTGAGAAGTTCAGCCAATGTGGAAGCCGGTGCAAAAAGTAAATTGTCAGCCGTTATGCACGGACTGTTGATTCTGCTCAGCGTTTTATTTATCCCCAATCTGCTGAATATGATTCCGCTTAGCGCCCTGGCAGCCATCCTGATTGTTACCGGTTACAAACTGGTAAAACCATCCATGGTCAGACAAATCTATCGGAGAGGTCTGGACCAGTTCATTCCTTTCGTAGTAACGCTGATCGCTATATTACTCACCGATTTGTTGACCGGGATACTTATCGGAACTGTAGTAGCTTTATTTTCATTGATCAGGAGTAACTTTAAGTCGGCCGTCATGGTGGTTAATGATGAAAAGAACTGGCTCGTGCGCTTTCGGAAGGATATTTCATTTTTAAATAAACCAATCGTTAAAGAAAAACTCGAATCCGTTCCACCGGATTCTTTTGTGATTATCGACATGACCCGGGCTGATTTTATTGATAAGGATATTATTGATGTCGTGAATGAATTTTTGCATCATGCACACTTAAAAAATATCCGGGTGGAAATCAAGAAGAGTAGTTTTAAGTCCGGCCATCAGCTGGTGAATGATCAGACAACACCCGCCGAAGTAGCTGCATAGAAATATTTTGACCTTATATAAAAAAATAACATGACTTCTATTAGTAAATTATTACTGGAGAATAAAGCCTGGGCGGCTGAAAAAAAAGCAGATGATCCGGAATATTTCAAGCGTCTTTCGCTGATTCAGAAGCCTGAGTTCTTATGGATCGGCTGCAGCGACAGCCGGGTTCCTGCCAATGAAATTACAGGCACCCAGCCGGGTGAAATTTTTGTTCACCGGAATATTGCCAACCTGGTGATACATACCGATGTGAATTTGCTCAGTGTACTCGAATATGCAGTAGTGCATTTAAAAGTACAGCACGTAATTATCTGCGGGCATTACGGGTGTGGCGGAATCAAAGCGGCGTTAACCAGTCACGATTTCAAACAGGTACTTAATATGTGGCTGCGGAATATAAAGGATGTTTACCGCCTACACCGGGAAGAACTGGAAGCAATCTCCAGTCCGGAAAAAAGAGAAGACCGGCTTACTGAACTTAATGTACAGGAGCAGGTTTTGCATCTGGCGAAAACTTCAATAATCCAGCGGGCCTGGAAACACCGGAAGGGCCCCGATCTGCATGGTTGGGTTTACGGATTGAAAGACGGGTTGCTGAATACAGTTTTTACAATGTCTGCCGAGAGTTCACTGGATCCATTGTATACTTATAATGATTTGGGACCAGAGTAATCACATTCCCGTATTACTGTAGACTATTTTTTCTGCATAAATTCCCGAATCTCTTTTTGAGCCCTGGGAGTGATAACAAGGTTGCCGCTGATTTTTGCCCGTTCGGGGAGCAGCTGCTCCCAGTGGGCAGTTCCCTGCCAAAACATTTTTTTTATTTCCTTTGTCGCCGGAAGACTGGAATGACTTAGTCGATTAACGATTCTTTGCAGTGCCTCATCCAGGTCCTGGATATTGCTGTGCACTTCAGAATACAATCCCCTTGTTTTAGCCCATTCCGCCGTACGCCAGGATGTCGCATCGATCGCCAGTTGAGAAAATGCGGACAGCCCTATTTTACGCTCCACTACGGGTCCGACAACAAAAGGGCCGATTCCGATTTCCAACTCACTGAGTTTTATATCTGCCCCGGTAATTGCCAGTGCGTAGTCTGAGGCGGCGACAATCCCAACACCGCCGCCAACACATTTACCCTGTACCCTGGCGACTATGAATTTTGGGCATTTCCGCATGCTGTTAATCAGGTGGGCAAACCCATTGAAGAAATCTTCTCCTTCAAGGCTGGTTTTGATTTGCGAAAGTTCGGCAAAGGAAGCCCCAGAACAGAAGGCCCTTTCTCCGGCAGACCGCAAAACAATCACAAGAATTTCGTCATCGAGACCTCCCGCATGAATTTGAAGGGCAAGCTCATTCAGCAATGCCTTCGGCAGGGAATTGCTTTGCGGATGAAAGAATTCAATGTAAAGGGCCTGCCCGTGTCTCTCTGATTTTACATAACCGGGGTTTTGTTCCTGCATATTTTATATTTTTTTTCTTACCATCGTGAGAATGGTGGCAATCATTACCGATTCTCCGGTTTCATCATAGACATCCACGTACCATTTTACAATGCCTTTCGGAATATCGTTTTCATCTTTCAGATCCAGTGGAGTTTTTTCCTTGCAGGTAAACCTGACCCCAATCGTTGCGCCTGCATATACCGGCTTCATAAAACGGCATTCGTCAATTCCATAATTCAGGAGGACAGGCCCTTTATCTTTTCCGTCTACAAATAATCCGGCTGCCGCACTCAGTATAAAATATCCATGGGCAACCCGTTTTTCAAACATGGTATCTTCAAATGAACCATGTTCATCATGCGCATAGAAATGGTCCCCGCTAATATCTGCAAACCGGTTGATATCAGTATCTGTGATTTTGCGTAGCGCGGTGTTTACGGAGTCGCCGATTTGTAAATCTTCAAAATATTTCCTGAAAGGATGTTTTTCTTCCAGCTTTTGCTGTGCATGTGCCTGATAAACTGATGTAATGGCCGTAATGCTGTCGGGAGAACCCTGAATCGCTGTTCTCTGCATATAATGTTTTACACCACGTGTGCCGCCCATCTCTTCGCCACCTCCGGCCCGGCCGGGACCTCCGTGAACCAGCATTGGAAGCGGAGATCCATGACCCGTACTCTCCTTGGCGTTATACCGGTTCAGCACTAAAATCCTGCCATGGTGAGTAGCGGCACCCACCACATAATCTTTTGCTATTGAATCTTTCGAGGTTACAATAGTTGTGCAAAGCGAACCCTTACCTTTTTTTGAAAGCCGTATAGCTTCATCCAGATCCTTATAAGGCATTAAAGTACTTACTGGTCCGAATGCTTCAATTTCGTGTGCGCCTGCTCCGGTAAATGGCTTTTCATTAAGCAATAATAACGGACTCATAAATGCTCCCCTTTTGAAATCCGCATCGAGGAGTTCAACACTGTCAAGCGAACCATAAATTATTTGCGAGGAAGCCAGCAATTTTTGCACCTGCTGTTTCACATCATTTCTTTGATCCTGACCGGCCAGCGAACCCATCCTTACTTTTTCATTTACCGGATTTCCGATTAAAGTTTGTGCCAGCGCAGCAGAAATAGATTTGCGCATGTCATCGATTTTATTTTCCGGTACGAAAATTCGACGGATGGCGGTACATTTTTGGCCGGCTTTCACGGTTATTTCCTTCCGCACTTCTTTTACAAAAATTTCCCATTCGGGCATACCGGGATCCACATCTTCTCCCAGTACAATACAATTCAGGGAATCTGCCTCCATGGTAAAGGATACATTTTCCTTTAATATCGAAGGATTTGATTTTAGTTTCAGACCGGTAGATGCTGATCCCGTAAAAGTAACCACGTCCTGCGCTGTCAGCAGATCCAGGAGATTTCCCGTGCTTCCGCAAATGAGCTGGAGTGCGCCATCAGGCAAAATGCCGGATGCATGTATTTCCCTCACTACAGCTTCAGTTAAGAAACTCGTGCAGGTAGCGGGTTTCACAATGGCGGGCATACCGGCAAGCAGGTTAACAGCAATTTTTTCAAGCATACCCCAAACAGGAAAATTATATGCATTGATATGAATGGCCGCACCCTCTTTGGGCACCAGGATATGCTGGGCTATAAAATGATTATTCTTGCTGAGATTAACCGGGTCACCATCTGTGCAAAACGGCTGGTCAGGAAATTTTCTGCGCAGCGAAGCATAGGAAAAAAGATTCCCGATTCCCCCTTCGAGGTCGATCCACGAATCTGCACGGGTGGCACCCGTATGATAGCTTATCTGGTAAAATTTTTCAAGCCGGGTCTGGAGATAAAGTGCCAGCGCTTTCAGCATTCTGCCTCTTTCATGAAAACTCATTCTTCGCAAAGTATTATTTCCAACTTCACGGGCATATTGCAGGATTTCCTGAAAATCCAGTCCATCTGTTCCTGCTTTGTAGAGAGGAATTCCCGTAACAGCATCTGCCAGTAACTGGCCCTCTCCTTTCCCTTCAACCCAGCGACCTGTTATATAATTTCCAAGCGTTTGCATTTTATAAGCTTAAGCTCAAAGCTGAAGGCTTAAAGCATTTCACAATCATTTATTGTCGAAATTATCCGGGAGACAAGTACTAAACTTCCTTACCATCCCAGGAGCCAGGCGAAAATAAGCGGCACCACAATTGTCGCATCACTCTCCACGATATATTTCGGCGTATTGATATCCAGTTTTCCCCAGGTTATTTTTTCATTAGGTACCGCGCCGGAATATGATCCGTATGAAGTGGTTGAATCAGATATCTGGCAGAAATAACTCCAAAAGGGCACATCGTGCCATTCAAGATCCTGGTACATCATCGGCACGACACATATTGGAAAATCACCTGCGATACCACCGCCAATCTGGAAAAACCCAATTCCTTTTCCGCCTGAATTTTTGCGGTACCAGTCCGAAAGCCAGACCATATACTCAATTCCGCTCTTCATCGTGGATGCTTTCAATTCACCCTTCACAATGTAGGATGCAAAAATATTTCCCATTGTACTGTCCTCCCATCCTCCGACCACTATGGGAAGATTTTTTTCTGCGGCCGCAATCATCCAGCTG
>Ga0163162_10001131_pt1 | contig 24841 bp, 14 predicted proteins | sample S55metaG_FD_115310 | JGI IMG/M metagenome (GOLD analysis project Ga0163162, IMG submission 115310) | Switchgrass rhizosphere microbial communities from Kellogg Biological Station, Michigan, USA - S5-5 metaG | ecosystem: Host-associated > Plants > Roots > Rhizosphere > Soil | place: USA... | reverse complement strand
ACAACCTAAAACCATTGCAATGTATTATAAAAATACACTTTTTGCAAGTCAATCCCTATTGACTTATCACTACACTATTATCCAAAAATTAAGATTTTTCATGAAAGTAAACGCGATCTTATTGGTTATTTTATTATTTGCAGTTAGTAGCCTTTATGCCGTTAACAGTTCTGCCCAGAGCCTGCAGGATGTAAATGTTTCTTTGGGCTTTTCTAAAGAGACTTTACAGAAGGCTTTTGCAAAGATAGAACAACAGACCGATTTTCGTTTTGCTTATAAAAAAGAGGTCATTTCAGGTATAAAAGTGCCACAACTTAAAGCTAGGCAGCGTAGCGTAAAACAAATCCTTGATGAGCTTCTGCAGGGCAGCGGATTAAATTATAAACTGCTCAATAATAGCATTATTATTTTTAAGGCGCCGGTTCCCCTCGCATCAGTCAGTAATTACAGGCAAGAAATTAATGGTGTAGTAAAGGATGAAAAGGGTAATGAAATGCCTGGTGTTTCTGTTAAGGTGAAAGGCAAAACCATTGCCGCCATAACAGATAGCAAAGGTGCGTTTAAGATCCAGGCTTCCGTAGATGATAACCTGATCTTTAGTTACATCGGTTATGCGACTGTAGAGCGACCTGTGCAAAGCGCTAAATCCATGGAGGTATTCCTGGAGCCGCAAAGCGGAACATTGGATGCCGTTGTGGTTATCGGGTATGGAACTACCACCAAAAGAACCAATACGGGTTCTGTAACCACGGTAGGCGCTAAACAGATTGGCAATCAGCCTGTAGGCGATCCGGTTGCTGCCCTGCAGGGCAGAGTTGCCGGTCTGGATATTTCTTCCGTAACCGGTTATCCTGGTTCAACCTACAATGTGCGCCTGAGAGGCCAAAATTCGATTACCGGAGGTACCGCACCCTTATATATTATAGATGGTGTACCTTTTGTTTCAGAAAGCCTGAGCCAGTTTGCTGGGGCAAATGGGAACCAAAGTCCGCTGGCCAGTATCAATCCTGCCGATATTGAGCAGATCGATATCTTAAAAGATGCAGATGCAACGGCAATTTATGGTTCAAGGGGAGCAAATGGCGTGATTTTAATTACTACTAAAAAAGGAAAATCAGGCAAGCCGGAATTCACGGCGAATATATACTCCGGAATTTCAACCGTGAGCAAACGGGTGAAGATGCTAGATGGTGCAGAATACCTGGCCATGAGGCGCGAGGCTTATGCTAAAGACGCGGTTACGCCCACAGAAGCGCAGGCGCCTGATCTTTTATTATGGGACCAGAATCTGGATCAGAACTGGCAGGACCTGCTAATTGGTAATTCAGCCAGTCTTTCAGAACTTCAGTTGGGGTTAAGTGGCGGTACGGAGCAAACCAAATACCTGATTAGCGGGACCTACCGTGACGAGAAAATAGTTTTGCCGGGTAATTTAGGTTTTAAAAGAGGGGCATTGAACATGTCGCTAAATCATAACTCAGTTGATCAAAAATTTCAGTTTACCAGTTCTTTCAAATATACGCTGGATGAAAATAACACCTTACAGAGTGATGTAACCAGCTTTTTTAACCTGGCACCAAATTTCCCTATTTATGATGCGCAAGGGAATTATTACTGGATCGGAAATGAGCAGAACCCGATGGCTTATTTTGAACGTACAAATGTGAGCAATACCAACAACATTTTTGGGAATACCACTGTGAGTTATCAGTTTTTGAAAGGCCTTACCGCTAAAGTAAGTGCCGGTTTTAACAGGATGGATATGAAACAGACGCAAACCCTTCCAAAATTAGGATTCAACCCGATTAATTACACAGGGAGCAGCGCGAACTACGGTAGCGGAAATTTAAGTTCATACATTGTAGAACCTCAGTTAAACTATAATATAAAACTGGGAAAAGGCAGTTTATCTGCTTTAGTGGGAGGAACATGGCAGCACAGCTTGACAGAAGAACAAGGTGTAACCGGAAGTGGTTATATCAGCGATTTGCAATTGGATAACATCAAAGCAGCTACACTGATTACGCCAAGAAGTTACAGTTATACCAAATACCGTTATACATCGGTTTTCGGAAGACTTACTTATAACTGGGACGAAAAATATATCGTAAACGGTACCTTCCGAAGGGATGGTTCTTCGAAGTTTGGTCCGAATAACCGCTTTGGAAATTTTGGTGCCATGGGTGCAGCCTGGCTGTTTAGCAATGAGACTTTCATCAAAGAAAATCTTCCTTTCCTGAGCTTTGGTAAACTAAGGGGAAGTTTTGGTACGGTAGGAAATGACCAGATTGGTGATTACCAGTTCCTGGATAGCTGGACGCCCACCACTTACCCATACGGTGGCATAGGGGGAATATCGCCTAGCCGTTTTCCAAACCCAAATTACAGTTGGGAAGTGAACAGGAAGCTGGAAGGCGGCTTAGATCTTGGTTTTTTTAACGAAAGGTTACTTCTTACTACAAATTTCTATCGCAACCGATCAGATAACCAGTTAATCGGAAGCACACTTTCCTCGCAATCCGGATTTACCAGCTACCAGGCCAATTTACCAGCCCTGGTAGAGAATAAAGGCTGGGAGTTTGAATTGAGTTCGATTAATATTAGAGAGAAAGATTTTTCATGGAATACTTCTCTTAACTTTACCCTGGCCAAAACCAAGCTGCTTGAATATCCAGACCTGAAAAATTCGGCAAATGCGGCCAGATACGTCATTGGCCAGCCCTTATCGATCGTAATGGGCTTTGATTTTCTGGGGATAAACCCGCAAAGCGGCGTACCTGAGTTCAGGGATCTTAACGGAGATAAAGCCATTACCGATCCGGCTGATCTGATCGTGATCGGAAATACGATGCCTGAATTCTATGGCGGCATACAGAACAGTTTTACCTATAAAAACTTCAGTTTTGATTTCTTCTTCCAGTTTGTAAAACAGGAGGGGCCACTGTTAAACTATGGTTATCTGAGTTATTCCAATGGTTCTGCACTTAGAAACAAAGACTTGAGCGCGCTTGAAAGATGGACAACGCCAGGTGTTCCGGCAGTGATCCCGGGTGCAAGTGCAACTGCCGGTAAACCGATCTACACGGCATACCAGAATAATTATCGCCTGTCAAATGCCGTTTGGGGCGATGCTTCATTCATCAGACTGAAGAATGTTTCTTTGAGATACAACTTTAAAGACTTGCTTAAAAGCTGGAAATTCAACAATATCACCATGTATGTTCAGGGGCAGAATCTCTTTACCATAACGTCGTACGATGGCTTCGACCCTGAAACAAAAGGGTACTCAATGCCTCCAGTAAGTATTTATACCGCAGGTTTGCAGGTTTCATTTTAACTTAAATTAATTCCAATGAAAATTATCTATTATATATTATCCCTTGCCTTAATCAGTACAGGATTGTCCTGCAAAAAATATGTCGAAATTGAAGATCCGAAAGATCAGCTGGCTACAGGAACCGTTTTTACCACCGATGCTACCGCAACTGCCGCAATGGTGGGTATTTACAGCGATATGAATGCTTCTAATTACCAGTTTGCCAATGTACTCACCAGCTTTACCTGTGCCATGGCTGCCGATGAGTTTGTATATGCATCTGTACTGGCCAATTTTGATGAATTTAAGAACAATGCCCTAACTTCCGGGAATACCTATGTGGGGATCATGTGGTCTTCGCCATATAACTTTATTTACCGGTCTAACGCCGTTATAGAAGGTGTTACCGCTTCCAGTACGCTTACACCAGCTGTGAAGAACCAGTTGTTGGGTGAGGCTAAGTTTATGCGTGCCTTCTGCCATTTCTATCTGGTCAATTTCTTTGGCGATGTACCACTGATCCTTAACACTGACGTATTGAGCAACAGCAATAAAGCCAGAAGCCCTAAGGCTGAGGTTTATGCGGCGATTGTTCAGGATTTAAAAGAGGCGAAAAGTTTATTGGTAGCCGCTTATCCCGTAGCAGGAGAGCGCACACGCCCGAATAAAACAGCAGCTACACTGCTGCTGTCAAGAGTCTATTTGTATACAGGGAATAATGCTTTGGCAGCGTCTGAAGCCAGTGAAGTAATTGCGAACACCACACAATATTCGATTTTAAAAAATGCAGACCCAAATGACGCTGCACACATGACCAAGGCGTTCCTAAAAAATTCAAACGAAGCCGTTTGGCAGCTTCAGGTAGTGAATACGCTTGGTGGGCGGAATACATGGGAAGGAAATACCCTTATTTCAACAGGTGTTCCACTTTACAGGCTTACCAAAGGTGCATATGGTCTGGAAACTGGTTTTGAAGCAGGCGATAAACGGTTTAGTAATTGGGTAGGTAGCTATAGTACCACTACGGCCCCTGTTGTAACACATTATTATCCTTTCAAATATAAAGTGAGGGTTGGGGCCACTAGTGCTGCGGTAACTGAATATTCGATGGTACTCCGCTTTGCCGAAGCTTACCTGATCCGGGCAGAAGCCAGGGTAGGCCTGAACAGGCTCGCCGAGGCTAAAGACGATCTTAATGTGCTTCGCGCACGTGCCGGATTAACGCCGCTAATGGTTGCAGCAAGCCCTGCAATTGCCATGGCCCAGGTTGAACAGGAAAGAAGGGTAGAACTGTTTTCGGAATGGGGCCACCGCTGGTTCGATCTTAAACGCTGGAAAAGTCTGTCGGGTGATCCTTTAAAATCCAGGGCAGATGATATTCTTCCACTAAGCAAGCCGTCCTGGAAACCAACTGCAGTACTTTTCCCTATCCCTGTGGAGGCCATGCGTACCAATCCGAATATGGTTCAGAACCCAGGTTACAATTAATTAATTCCTATGAAAAAAATCGTATTCAGTTATATGCTCCTCGTGCTTGCCGTTATGCAGTTGCGGGGGCAAAGTGTAACCATTAAGCCAGAAAAAATAAAGAGAGGGGATACCGTTACCATCAGTTACGACCCTACAGCTGCCTATGCTAAGATAAAACCTGACGCCGCCTCTCTAACCATCGTTTTTAGCTATTCTACTTTTTACGACCTGCCCTGGAAAATGCCCATGATAAAAAAAGGTAAAATATGGACAGCATCTTTCGTGGCCGGCAGGTTTGCAACATTTGCAGCCTTTTATATACAGAGCGGAGAACAGATTGATCAACCTGCTGCCGATCAGCATTATGCTTTGCGTGTATTTGACGGAGAAAATAGGGTAAAAAGTAGTTTTTTGCATGAATCGTATAGCTTGTCTGCCCAAATGCCTAAATCTCCAGATCTTCAGGCTAAAAAACTGATGCTTCTTGGTGAAGAGTTAAAGAATAACCCGGATAATTATGAAGCGAAGGTAGCACAGCTTAATACCAGGATGATGATGGCTAAAAGCCCTGAAGAAAAATTGAAGTTCAGGGCGCAAGCCAGGAAAATCATTGCTGCGAAATTTGAAGAAAACCCTACGGTGCCGGGCAATGTGAACCTAGTTACAATGGGCTATCTGATGATTGGCGAAAAGAGCAGGCTCGATTCGGTGCGCCAGGTAATTATGCAGCGCTTCCCCAATGCAGATATCTCCAGAGACCTGCGCGCTGCAATGATCGCCAAAGAGCAGGATACTGCCGTTAAAATTGCAAAACTGGAAGCGATGTTAAAGAAAAGCGATCAGCTTGGCGAAGAGGGATCTGAAAGCATCCATAAATTGCTTTTCGATCATTATGCGTCGGTCAGGGATTCTGCAAAGGCATTGTTTCATGCTTCAAAACTAAATTTAAAAGTTAATCCTTACACAGCCCAGGCACTTAAGGATATTGCAGCCAGGCTCACTGAAAATAAAATTGCTCCTGCTGCCGCTATTGAATATGCGAACCGGTCGTTAAAAATTTCCGGTACCTGGCCGGTTGGAATTATCCGTTATTTCCCGGAGTTCGGTTATATTCCTTCCTATGTTCCGGTCAGCACCAGAAAACAAGCCATAGCAGAAGCGACGTCTGCGCTGCTTTCTATTAAAGCACTCAATTATTTTGACTCACACCAAACCGATTCAGCAAAACTACTGGCAGACCAGGCGATAAAACTATCAGACGGAAGAGAAGGTTTGATCAACAGCGCCGAAGTTTTTGCCAGGCTAAATAAAAATCAGCAGGCTTTTGATATCCTCTGGAAACTGCTGATCAAAAATCCTACAGATTCAGCCGTACTTAAAAGCGCAAAAATCAATTTTTTAAAATATAACCCGTCAGAATCCGCTTTCAAATCGAAGGTTGCAGCGCTGGAAGCTTTGGAAATCGCCCGGCTAAAGACCAAAACCAGATTGTTAATGATGAATAAACCCGGACCAGAATTATCAGGCCTTGTAGACCTGGAAGGCCGGCCGGTTACCCCAGAAATGATGAAGGGAAAAATTGTGATTCTTGATTTTTGGGCAACCTGGTGTGTGCCATGTATGCAGGAAATGCCTTATTTTCATAAAGTTTTCGAAAAATATCGCAATAATAAGGATGTGATGTTCATGGTGGTTAACAGCGGTTCAAACAACAACCTCGAAGATGCGAAAAAATGGGCAAAACAGAACCCGCAATATCATTTCCCGATTTATTTCAACAACGATAAAAATATAGGCGAAAAAGTAGGCTTCACGGTAATTCCTACCATTGCCGTTCTCGATCAGCAAGGAAAAATGCAGTTCAGGACCATTGGGTTTGAGGGGGAAATTCTTCAGAAAAAACTTGATGTAGAAATCGCCATTTTGCTTGAAAAACAGCAGAATGGCAAATAGCGTTGCCGGTAGTGTGATATAATGATCACATCTTCCACCTGGTCTGGATTGAAACCGGACCAGGTGTGTTGATGGATGTAATGGTTTATTGTAACCGCTCCGAGCAACAAGACTGATTAATGCTGCACCTGCTGTATGGCTTACATCCGGCATCAAGTCAATTCAACCATATTTCTTTTGTTGAATCGTGTGGATACAGTTAAAAAAATCAATGCTTTGGTTTTTTTGTACAAAACTGAACCATTTCCGTACAAAACTGAACCCCTCCTTAAGCACAAGTAGCTAGTTTTGGAATCTCCAAATATGACAGCTACAAATTATGAGATCAACAGGCGGTGCCTTCCGCAAAGTTTCGGTCATCTTCTTCCGAAGGTGATAACGATACCAATATTTGCAAAGATGAAAAGCAGTTTAACAGGGAAAATTTATACCTTTTTACTGCTGCTTTTACTTTTGGCGGCCGGTATGCCTTGCTCCGCACAGGATGGATGCTACAGTCGCCTGGATCAGGATACCCTGACCATAGGCAATCAATTTATCGAGCGCAAATTTATTTGGAACAAAGGGAATATGATCACTTATAGCCTGAGCGATAAGAAAGGCGGGAAAGTTTGGTTTAACAAGCTGGGAAAACCCGATTTTTATATTCAAGCGGGTACTGCAACTCAAAATGGGCATTATGAAGTGTTAGTCACGAAAGAAGATGCCATTCACATCGCCACACAGGAAACCATTATTTCTTTCTCTACAGGCGCGCTTGATGTAAAGCGGGTTTACCGGATCAATGCGCAAAGCGCTTCAATCGCCTGCGAAACCTATTTGAAAGGACAGCTATCGGGTATATCAGGAGGACAACTGGCCAATGCTGCCGATCAGAAAAATATTGAATTTTCCGATGATATGAAGGTCAATAGTTCTGCCACAGTTTTAGATCAGTTAAAGCTGGAGGGTTTCCACTGGCAGGTTAAAGCGGTTGAATTTTTTGATGTAACGGATTGGAATAACAATCTGGTGCTGGAGAATAAGTTTATCCCCTATAGAAAAAAAGGTTACCGGGGTAACCTGCTTTTTGCACACAACCAGGAAAAAGATGCTGGTTTTTTTTTCTTAAAAGAGGCGCCAGGTTCGAGTGTGCAGCTCGCCTATGGCGGTCAGGATTTTACGACTGAATTTGGCCATTTTGCAGTAAACGGATTGGGCCTGAACGCAGCAGATATTTGTAAAAATGAATGGCGAAAAGCCTATACGGTGGTGTTGGGTGTTTATAGCGGACAGGAGCTGAACCAGTTGCAGGCTTTACGTAGTTATCAGAAAACCATCCGTAAAAATGAGCCAAATCGGGATGAAATGGTGATGATGAATACCTGGGGTGACAGGAGCCAGGATGCTAAAGTAAATGAAAGGTTTAGCCTTTTAGAATTGGAAGCTGCAGCCAAACTCGGTATTACCCATTTTCAGATCGATGACGGATGGCAACAGGGGAAAAGTCCAAATTCTGCCCTGGCCAAAGGATCTTTTACCAATATTTGGACTAACCCCAATTATTGGAAACCCGATACGATAAAGTACCCGAATGGACTCGGGCCAATCGTCAAAAGGGGGAAAGCGCTGGGTATTGAAATTTGCTTGTGGTTTAACCCAAGTATTCAGCATGACTATTCAGAGTGGGAGAAAGATGCTTTAGCAATGGCCGAATTGTACCGGATGTACGGAATCAGGACATTTAAAATTGACGGGCTCTCCATTCCCAACAAACAATCGGAAATTAATCTAACCAAAATGTTTAATAAGGTGTTGAGCGAAACAGAAAATCAGGCTGTTTTCAATCTCGATGCCACTGCGGGTCGCCGGGGTGGGTACCATCTTTTTACCGAATACGGCAATATTTTTTTGGAGAACCGTTATACCGACTGGCAAAACTACTATCCCTACTGGACACTCCGAAACTTATGGCAACTCGCTAAATATGTACCAGCAGAGAAGTTGCAGATCGAATTTTTAAATAAATGGCGAAATGCCGACAAGTATGGCCACGATCTTTTCGCCCCTTCCCGCTATACTTTCGAATATTTATTTGCCATTACCATGGCCGCCCAGCCCCTGGCCTGGTTTGAAGGCACGGGCCTACCCAAAGAAGCGTTGCAATTAGGAGAATCGATTGCGAAGTATAAAAAGGTGCAGCACGACTTCCACCAGGGAACCATTTTGCCGATTGGCGAAGAACCTTCGGGCAAATCATGGACAGGTTTTCAATCGATTCAAAAAGATAGGGGCTATTTTATCGTGTTCAGGGAAAATACCCCTGATGGAACAGGTACACTGGAAACCTGGTTGCCCGAAAATGTTAAAATACAATTGAAGCCGCTACTGGGTAATGGGAAGCCGATGATTCAAAAAACAGGTAGAAAAGGCACCCTAAAAATAGTCTTGCCTGCTATAAATGATTTTGTGATGTACAGGTATACCATTTTAAAATAAACCAATGAAAAACATATTAAACCTTTTCCTTTTAACGTTCCTGAGCATCCCCACAATCGCCCAAAAGACGGTTAGTCTTAATTCCCCCGACGGGCGGTTGCAGGTGGATGTAATCATTGCCGATAGTATCCGTTTTCAGCTGGAGCATGATGGTGAACGCGTACTGAATTCTGGCACCATAGCCATGAAACTAGGCAATGGGAAAACCTTCGGTATCAAATCTCACTTGAAACAAAGCAAAACCATTACCGCTAAACAGGAAATCCCTGCTTATTTTTATAAAAGAAACCGTATCAATGATGAATATGCAGAATTGACACTGGATTTCAGGGAAGATTTTAAACTCATTTTTCGAATCTATAATGAAGGCATGGCTTACCGATTTGTATCAACGGCTAAGCAGGATTTTATCGTGAATGAAGAACTGGCCGCTTTTCATTTTCCAAAAGATTACAAAGCCTATATTCCTTATGTAAAAACTAAAGAGAAAACCATTGAGGGCCAATATTTCAATTCGTTTGAAAATACCTATACCTACGGGCCTTTGACTAAAATGGATAAGCAGAAGCTTGCTTTTTCTCCATTGGTGGTAGAATTGGATCACGGTAAAAAAGTGTGTTTGGCCGAAGCTGATTTACAAAGCTATCCGGGTATGTTTCTTTTTAATCCTGCCGGAGGAAATGTTCTGGAAGCCAACTTTTCTACTTATCCAAAAGCTACCGGGCAGGGCGGACATAACCAGCTGCAGCAAATCATCACCTCGCGCCAGCCTTACCTGGCTAAAAGTAAGGCAAAAGCCAGATTTCCCTGGCGTATAGCTATTGTAACCACCAGTGATAAAGCCCTGGCCGATAATGATATGGTTTACAAGTTGGCCGAGCCTAACCGATTAAAGGATATTTCGTGGATAAAACCCGGTAAAGTAGCCTGGGAATGGTGGAATAACTGGGGCTTGAGTAGGGTAAACTTTGTTTCAGGCGTGAATACGGAAACCTATAAAGCTTATATAGACTTTGCCGCCAAAAATAAAATTGAATATGTGATCCTGGATGAAGGCTGGGCGGTAAACCTTAAGGCAAGTTTATTTGAGGTTGTGCCAGAAATTGATCTGAAAGAACTGGTTGCTTATGGCAAAGCTAAACAGGTAGACCTTATTTTATGGGCAGGCTACTATGCTTTTGCGCGCGATCTGGAAAAGGTTTGCAGGCATTATTCGCAGATGGGGATAAAAGGCTTTAAAATTGATTTCATGGACCGCGATGATCAGGACATTGTTGATTTTCATTACCGGGCAGCAGAAACAGCTGCTAAATATAAGTTAATGGTCGATTTTCATGGTACGTATAAACCCACCGGGCTCAACCGGACTTTTCCGAATGTCATTAATTACGAAGCCGTAAATGGCCTTGAACAGATGAAATGGACCGGGTCGGAAATGGACATGGTTACTTATGATGTGACCATGCCTTTTATCAGGATGATTGCCGGACCGGTAGATTATACGCAGGGGGCGATGCGTAACGCTACCAGGCGTAGCCATAGGGGAATAAATGATGAGCCCATGAGTCAGGGAACCCGTTGCAGGCAGCTGGCAGAATATGTGGTTTTTGAATCGCCCTTAAATATGCTGTGCGATAGCCCGGATAATTATGCGAAGGAGCAGGAATGCACCGATTTTATCAGCGGGATACCAACGGTTTGGGATGATACCATTGTGCTTAATGGTGAGATTGGACAATACATTACCACTGCCCGCAAAAAGGACAACACCTGGTATTTGGGTGCTTTAACCAATTGGAAGGCGCGCAAACTTGATCTCGACCTTAGCTTTCTTGGCAGTGGCGATTACGCCGCAGAGATTTACCGGGATGGGATTAATGCCGATAAAATTGCTACCGATTACAAAAAGGAGCGGATCAAGATCCATGCTGACCGAAAATTATCCATTAACCTGGCGCAAGGTGGTGGTTGCGCGATGAAAATCTTTAAAAAGTAAATACAATACGCTATGAAATCAATCAGAACTGTTTTTAATTTGCTCCTGCTGTTGTGTTGCTTGTTGTCTAAGCTTTCGGCACAGGAGACTTTGGTTAACGTATATGGCAGAGCGATCCAATCCCTCAACGGGAAATGGGAAGCGATTATAGATCAGTACGATCAGGGACGGAAAAATAAAATTTACCTCAATAAAAAACCAGTTGGAAAGACAGATTTTTATGAATATGCCTTTGATGGCGGCTTAAAGCTGAACGTGCCTTCAGACTGGAACAGTCAATTGCCAGAACTCAAATACTACGAAGGGACGGTTTGGTATGCCAGGCGTTTTGATGCGCCCAAAGCACATCAAGGACGGCTATTTATTTACTTTGCTGCGGTAAGTTATCGTTGTAAGGTTTATCTTAATGGAAAAGAAATTGCTGCGCATGAAGGTGGTTTTACACCTTTTCAGGTTGAAGTAACAGATCTGGTGCAGCAAGCAGATAATTTTTTAGCCCTGGAGGTAAACAATACCCGGACTGCGGATGCCATTCCGGCAAAATCATTCGATTGGTGGAATTATGGGGGGATTACACGTGATGTAATGCTGGTATCGACCCCAAAAATATTTATTCAGGATTATTTTGTTCAGCTCGATAAACACCAAAGTAACCAGATTAATGTGCGGGTTAAACTTATTGATCATCAGGATAATATTCCGGTAACCATTGAAATTCCAGAACTGAATATCAGGCAAAAAATTGTTACTGATAAACAGGGGATTGCGGGCACCTCGATCACCAACGTGAAAGCAATACAGCGCTGGTCGCCGGTATCCCCAAAACTTTACCAGGTGGTCCTATCTACCGCGGCAGATCGTGTAGAAGAAAGCATTGGTTTTAGAAACCTGGAGGTAAAAGGAACACAGATTTACCTGAATGAGCAGCCAATTTTTCTAAAGTCTATTAGTTTTCATGAAGAGATTCCACAGCGCAAAGGCAGGGCTTTCTCTGAAGCAGATGCCATGATGCTTTTATCTGAAGCGAAAGCCTTGGGCTGTAATATGATCCGTTTGGCACACTACCCGCAAAATGAGTATACGGTGCGTGCAGCCGAAAAAATGGGGTTTCTGTTGTGGGAGGAAACACCCATATGGCAAGGCATTGATTTTGAAAACCAGGAAACCAAACAGAAAGCCGGGAATATGATCAGGGAAATGGTGATGCGGGATAAAAACCGATGCGCCATCTCTTTCTGGGGCATGGCCAATGAAACGCAGCCATCTGCTGCCCGTAACGCATTCCTGAAATATTTGATCAAATGCGCGAAAGATATTGATAGCACCCGTTTAATTACGGCTGCCTTTGATCTGGTGCGCTTTAATGCAGATAAGCAACGCTTTGTGATGGACGACCCTTTTATTAACGAAATAGATGTGGTAGCCATCAATAAATATATGGGTTGGTACCATCCCTGGCCAGTTAAGCCAGAAAAGGCCATGTGGGAGGTGGCCAGCAATAAACCTTTGATAATTTCAGAATTTGGTGCGGAGGCTTTGTATGGTAAAACCGGTGATGGTGATGTAGCCGGTTCATGGAGCGAAGACTATCAGGCCCAGTTGTATAAGGATAACCTCGAAATGTTTAAAAACATTCCAAATCTCAATGGAATCTCGCCCTGGGTACTGTTCGATTTTCGGTCGCCATTTCGTTTTCATCCCACCTATCAGGATGGCTGGAACAGAAAAGGACTGGTTTCTGATCAGGGGTTTCGTAAAAAAGCCTGGTACGTCATTGCAGATTATTACAAAAACATCAAATAAAATTTATGAGGAGATATTTTTTAGCGCTGCTGTTAACAGGGCTATTATGGAACAAGCTTGCAAATGCGCAGAGCCTGAAAACCGTTGTTGATAAAGCCCTGGCTTTTGCCGAACAGCAAAGTTTATTGATGGCCAGTAAATATGAGCATCAACCAGGCGTATTACCTCGATCTTTCGAAGCGGGGAAAAGCACCGTATCTGATTCACGTTGGTGGTGTAGCGGATTTTTTCCGGGTTCGCTGTGGTATGTTTATGAGCATAGCCAAAATCCAGAACTATTATCGTTCGCCAAACTGTATACCGCCCGGGTAGAGCGCGAAAAATTCACTACCGATAACCACGACGTAGGTTTTATGCTATATTGCAGTTTTGGTAATGGCTTACGTTTAACCGGCGATTCAGCTTACAAGGCGGTTTTGCTCACAGGAGCGCAATCGCTGTCTACCCGTTATGATCCTAAAATAGGCCTGATCAGGTCTTGGGACCATAACAAAAACGTTTGGCAATATCCGGTCATTATTGATAATATCATGAATCTTGAATTGTTGTTGTGGGCCAGCAAGCAACCAGGGAATGCGCAGTTGAAAAAAATGGCACTTTCGCATGCCGATAAAACCATAAAGCATCATTTTAGACCCGATTTCAGCTCATACCATGTGGTTTCCTATAACCGGCAGACTGGCGTTCCGCATAAAAAGCAAACCCACCAGGGGTATGCTGATGACTCTGCATGGAGCCGTGGACAAGCCTGGGGCCTGTATGGCTATACTTATCTCTATCGCGAAACCAAGGAGGAACGCTACCTCGATCAGGCCATGCATATCGCCCATTTTCTAATCAATCATCCTAAAATGCCCAAAAATTTTATTCCGTATTGGGACTATGATGCGCCAGTACAGGCTGATACACGCAGGGATGCTTCAGCTGCCTGCATTATGGCCGCTGCACTGACTGAACTGAGTGATTTTGTAAATTCTGACACCAAAAAGAAATACATGGAGGTGGTAGAGAAGCAAATTCGGACACTCGCCTCTGATGAATACACTGCGAAGCTGGGTGAAAACGGAAATTTTATCCTGATGCACAGCACCGGTGCATTCCCGTTTAAATCGGAAGTAGATGTACCCTTAACTTATGCAGACTATTATTACCTGGAAGCGCTTAGTCGTTTGAAGAAAAGGTTGTAAGCCTGGTATTAGAGGATGTGGGATTGGCATCCTGATGAATAATTTGTTGCCTGAAGTTGATTAATAACATACCCTTAAAGATGTTCTGCAGACATTTTAAACTCGCCATCGTCACCCTGAATTTACTTCAGGGTCCATCTAGCAGAAAAGATGCTGAAACGAGTTCAGCATGACGATCGCGTTAAGAAAAAGAGACAAAAAAATGATCATATTGTGCAAATATTAATCGGACTAAGGTTTACTGGATAAAAATTAATATGAAGAACAGTAGCACGTAATGGAAATACTCCTGGAGAGTTCGTCCTTTCGAAAAGGCTTTTTCAGGCGACAGCTAGCCCCGACTTTTTGGGGAAGCAATCTTTATTGCAAGGATTGATTAGCATGATAGATTGCTTCGTCGTTCCTCCTCGCAATGACGACTTTTTCTCGGGGCGTCTGTAAATGGTAACGACAAGCTAAGTTGAACGTAACAAATCCGAAATGAATGGCAATTAATGATATATGCCCTAAACCATGGCGATCATAACACTTATTTTAGCTGCTTACTAGCAGCTATTGATATAATTCAAATAAAAATAAATTGATAGCTGGAAAATTTAAATGATGATTAGAAAACCTGCTTATGCATTTTAACCTTATAGATATCCGGAAAGCCGCTTATCTGCTGTTATTTTGTTGTGCATTTTTCCTGAAAAGTGCCGCTGCAATTGATATTTCAAGGTATAGGTTCCATGTAATGCCCGAAACATCGTATTACAGCGGCATTCAAAGTATCACCAAAGACAGTTTGGGACGGATGTGGTATACCGGGCCCGATGCCGTTTTTATGTATGATGGGAACAGTTTTTATCAGTTAAATGAACTGGCTTCGAAAAGTAATCCCAAGGTAAAATGGGCATATGGTTCTCTGGTGACGGATAAAAAAGGTGGGCTGTTTTTGGCCACCAATCACGGTTTATTAAAGTTTAATTATGGGCAGTTTAATTTTGATCTGGTTATCCCTGGAAAAATCCGTTCCATCTGTGTTCATAACGATGGCAATTTATACATGCTCTCTGGCGACAGCCTGTACATATCTGGTCGGGACAAAAAGGTTTTTCAAAAAATCAAGCTTCCTTCCAGTAGGTATTTTGATAGTGTGATCAGCCTGAAGGGAAATATTTATCTGTCTCAGGAAAATTTACTTTATAGGTTCGATACCAAAACAGCGCGCTTTGAGGTTTTTGCCAATCTGGGCCAAACCTCCTTTGTGGCGAATGATGCGGTGGCCTATAATGGCGATTATTATTTCCTTACCCAGCGGGGTGGCATTTTCGTGACTGATACCAAAGGTGTAATTAAAAAACATATACCGATTACCGGCCCGGGCTTCCAGACGACGATGGCCAAAAAAATCTTTATTGACCAAACGGGCATCATGTGGATAGCCACACAGTCTGGACTGTTGCTTTATGATCCACAGACGCAAATCAGCAAGCTGCTCAAAATGAATCCAAACGATGCGTTTTCATTACCCAATAACTCGATATGGACCATTTACGGCGACCCAGACCAGGGTGCCTGGATTGGCACATATGGAGGTAAAATCGCTTATTGTTCACTTTATGATGCCTATGTCCGCTATTTTACAGCCAGCCCCGGCGGACTTAACCACCCCATCATAAGTGGTTTTCAGGAAGATGATATGGGCAATGTTTGGATTGCTACAGAGGGTGGTGGGCTCAACTATTGGAACCGTAAGGATGACAGCTTTCGTCATTTCACCAAAGCCGAATCCAATTCCATCAATTCTAACATGGTCAAGCGGTTAAAGTTCGATCCTGATCGGAAAAACCTTTTTATTTCTTCATTTAACGGCGGGATTTCTGCCTATGAAATGGCTAGCAAGCGCTTTAGTAACCTCAATATCCTGTTTCCCGGAAACAGACAGCCTTTAACCGTATATGATTTTGTTCGTGATACCGGAGGTACGTGGTGGATGACCGATCCTGACAAAAACTTTTTCCACCGTAAGAAAAACCAGGCAACAGAAACGGAAATCGTTAAACTGATCGCTGCAAACGGACAGCCGCTCGATGTAGAGATTGAGTCCATTTCGCTTGATCAACAACAGCATCTTCGTTTGGTTACTCATCAGGGGCTGTATATTGCCGATCCCAACACGCTTAAAGTATTACATCATTACGTCATTAAAAACGGTCCTTACGCTGTAAATCACCTTGGCTGCTATTATGAAGCATCAAATGGCGATCTCTGGCTTGGTACTTCGGGAAGAGGTGTCAACCTTTTAAAGAAAGACGGGCACTACCTTAATTTTAATAGTACCAATGGTTTTCTGCCTAAAATCGTTTTCGGTATTCTTGAGGATGATGTTTCAGGCAACATTTGGTTAAGTACAAATGACGGGCTGTATTTTTTCGATCAGAAAGTTCAGAAGTTTGATAAAGCCAGATTTTATAAAGCAAATAGTTGTGGATCGTTCTATTTAAGGTCGGCCTATAAAACTAAAAAAGGAGAGATGTTGTTTGGAGGGACTAACGGATTTGTACTTTTTGATCCGCAATACCTCAACAAAAACATCCAGAAGCCGAGGGTGTTTTTCACCAGCTTATTAATTAACAATCAACTGGTAAGCAGTGTAACGCAAGATTCACCTTTAACCAGAGATATTTCTACATTAAGCAATCACGATGAGGGCAAGATTAAACTTTCCAGTGAGCAGTCGAATATCGAAATCCGTTTTTCTTCAAACAGCTATTTATCAGCAGATAAAAATCAATTTTCTTATCGCATGGTTGGCTTAAGCGATAAATGGCTGAAAATGAATCCTAATCAACACGCTGTTCAGTTTTTTAATTTACCGGGCGGTGATTATATTTTTGAAATCAAGGCCTCCAACAATGACGGGCTTTGGGGCAACGAAATTTCAAGGCTTTACTTTCATGTCAATCCGCCTTTCTTCCTATCCTGGTGGGCCTACTCCATTTACATTCTAATTGTACTGGGGCTCTTATTTTTTATCATGCGGTATTATACCAATAAAAAGGTTTTTAAAGAACGACTGGCATTAGAAGCACTCAAAGAACAGAATATGCGGGATTTGAATCAGGCGAGAACTGATTTTTTTACCAATATTTCCCATGACCTTAAAACCCCGCTTACCCTGGTGCTCGAACCCCTGAAGCAGTTAAAAGAAACCGTTCAAAAAAATGACCATGCGGCGGGCTATATGCAATTAATTGAGAAAAATGTGGCCCGCATACAGCGTTCAATCAGTCAGTTATTGCGTTTTAGGGAAATAGAAAGCCAGAAAGTAACCTTAAATCCACAGGTAGGCGATTTTATCGGTTTTGTGCACGATGTTTTTGGACTTTTTGAATTATATGCGAACAAAAAAGAAATAGAAACCAGCATTACTGCTCATGCAGACCATTTATTTGTTGCCTTTGATTATGATATTATCGAAAAAATTCTGACCAACCTTTTCTCCAATGCCTTAAAGTACACGTCTAATAAAGGTTATGTGGGGGTCAGGATTTATCAGTCTACTGCCGAGGAACAATCGAAGTTGGTTATTGAACCTGATCACCTGGAAATAGAATACATTTCTGTAGAAGTATTAAATACCAGTATAGGCTTTTCGGAAGAGCAGATTGCTACACTGTTTACTTCCTTTAACCGCTTATCGTCTTATCGGCCTACTTTTGAAGAAAGCTCAGGTCTTGGACTTGCCATAGTAAAGGAACTTGTAGACGCCATTGGAGGAAAAATATGGATGGTAAATAAAAGCAATAAAGTTTCTTTTACCATAATGCTCCCACTAAAAAAAGAAGCGGGATCAGGCGATATGCAGTCGAACGTATACGATTATACCATTTCAGAAATTGACGAAATCCTGTTAGAAGCTGAAGAACCCGATCTTGCACCAAAGCATGCCAGGAAATCAACCAGCATTTTATTAATTGATGATGACCCTAACCTTCGGAACTACCTGGAACGCCGGTTGTCTGAAAAATATAATGTCTACTTGGCCAGCGATGGTCAGGAAGGTATTATTAAAGCTGAAAAAATATATCCGCAACTGATTATTACCGATCTGATGATGCCGAATACCAATGGATTTGAGGTATCTAACCACTTGCGGCAAAACTTTAAAACCAGCCATATTCCCATCATCATGATTTCGGGTATGGGCGACGTAAACCAGAATAAAACCAGGGCACTTGAACATGGTGCAACAGTTTTTATTGATAAACCTTTTGAAGTGGAGTACCTGATTCAACAGATAGATACCATTTTAAAAAACCAGCAGGAAATGCGGGAAATGTACAGCAAGCGACTGGTAGTCGATCCCGCTAATGTAACCATCACTTCGATGGATGAGGAGTTACTGGTCAAAGCCATGAAGTTTATTGAACAGCATATGGCGAATCCAAATTATTCGGTAGACGATTTCGTGTCTGATATGAACACCGGAAGAACAATTCTGTATCAAAAGATCAATGATATTGTTGGCATGTCTATTAAAGAATTTATTCTAAACATCAGGCTTAAAAGAAGCGCCTACTTATTGGAACATGCAGATTTAACAGTAGCAGAAGTGGCTTATCAAACCGGCTTTAATAACGCGAAATATTTTAGTGTATGCTTTAAAAAACAATTTGAAACCAGTCCGTCTGAATATAAAAAGCGCTACAGTACATAAATTTAATCAAGCCGTTACCTTAATCCTTCTGTAAAGGAAGCGGTTGCGGCATTAAAACTTTCATCATTAACCAAATAAATCAATGAGCCACTTGAAATTCTTTCTCATCATCTTATTTAGCTCTGCCCTTTTGTGTACAATTTCCGGACAGCAAATTTTTGCACAGCATCAGCTTAAGGGGATGCATCCGCAACAGCAGATTGATTTCGTTAAGAAGCAAATCAAATCCAAAAAAGAACCTTATTTATCAGCCTATAAAGCCTTATTGGGTAAGGCAGATTCTGCGTTGTTGGTAAAACAACATGCAGTAGAAGACTTCAGTATTCCGGGTTTTTACGTTGATAAAGAAACCCATCGACGAACTTCGCGGGCGCTCCAGGTAGATGGTTTTTCAGCGTACAGTTGTGCCCTGGCTTATCAGTTGAGTGGCAAAACAAAATATGCAGACAAAGCCATTTATTTTCTGAATGCCTGGGCATCTGTAAATAAAAAATATTCACAGCTGGATGGTTCACTTGTAATGTCTTATTCTGGTACTGCTTTAATGATCAGTGCAGATTTGCTAAAGGGTTATAAAAAGTGGCAGCCCAAAGCGGTAACGCAGTTTAACTGGTGGACAAAAAATGTATTTCGTGTGGCTGCGAACAGCATCCGGTACCGGAATAATAACTCTGGTGATTGGTCTCGTTTGGCCTCTATACTGGCCGATATCTATCTGGAAGACCAGGAAGATATGCAGCAAAATATTACCTTGATTAAAAAGGACCTTTTTGATAAGATTGCAGCAGATGGACGCCTGGTGGAGGAAGTAAAGCGGCAGGGAAAGGGTATTTGGTATACCTATTTCTCTTTGGCACCGCTTACCGCATCCAGTTGGATTATCTATAACCAGACAGGTGAAAACCTTTTTGCTGCATCGCGGGATGGGGCATCATTTAAAAAGGCGCTGGATTATTTATTTTACTACAATCAACACCCCCAAGAATGGAAATTTTTCAAAAATCCGGATACGGGCAATGTGCATACCGTAACAGGTTTTTGGCCAGCCAATTTATTGGAGGCGATGAATGGCATTTATCCCACGCCACAATTTGAGGAGTATCTCTCGCCCTATCGTCCCATCATGTATACCACACATGATTATGCCTGGACATTCCCAACCCTGATGCCTTTACGATTAAACGGATACCAATAAATTATTCACCATGAAAAAATATATAGTCAAATTATTATTGCCGGTCTGTGCTGTATGCATCAGCTTATCCGGAGTAGCCCAACAAAGAAAAAATCCTAAGCCGCCAGCGCTTCATTCAGATGGTTACAAACTGGTATGGGCAGAAGAATTTAATAAAGACGGTGCACCCGATCCGGCTAACTGGAGGTATGAACTCGGATTTGAACGAAATGAAGAATATCAATGGTACCAATGGGAAAATGCCAGGTGTGAAAAGGGAAAGCTAATTCTGGAGGCCAAAAGGGAAAAAAAAACAAACCCTAATTTTAAGGAGGGAAGCAGCGACTGGAAAAAAAATAGGAGAGAAGCTGATTATACTTCTGCCAGCATCAAAACCCAAGGATTGCACAGCTGGCTTTACGGCAGGTTTGTGATGCGCGGTAAAATAGATATCCGAGATGGCATTTGGCCAGCCTGGTGGACATTGGGAACAAAAGGATCCTGGCCGGCAACAGGAGAAATCGATATCATGGAATATTACCGGAAAAAACTGCTCGCCAATATCGCATTCATGGGTGCAGATCGAAAAGACGCTTGGTTTAGCACTGAGAAAAATATCGATTCCCTTGGCGGTCAGGCATGGGCCGATCAATTTCACATCTGGCGAATGGATTGGGATGAAAACAGCATCGCACTTTATGTGGATAACCAGCTTTTAAATAAGGTATCGTTAAACCGGTTGGTCAACCAGGATGGGACCAATATTATCCTTTTAAACAACCGCATTATATGCTGCTCGATTTGGCAATAGGCGGTAAACAGGGTGGAGATCCTTCCAAAACTACCTTTCCAGCCAGGTTTGAAGTAGATTATATAAGGGTTTATCAAAAATAATCAATTAAGAAATGAAAGATATGAATTTAAAACGACTGCTTTTGGTTTTACTATGGAGCTGCTATACTGGGCTAAGTGCCTTTTCAGCTCAAAAACCGGTAAAAAGAGATTCCACTCTGGCAACCGAAAACATTTTTAAAACGATGCAACGGGTTGCTGACTGGCAGCTGAATACCTGGAAGAACAAGGGGTTTAATCATCGAAAAGCAGATTGGACCAATGGTGCCTGCTATACCGGTATTTTTGCTTTTGGCAACTTGCGGGGCAATGAACGGTATCTGCAAACGCTGGTTGATATTGGAGATGAGTTGAACTGGAATACCGGACATTTGCGCTTTTATGCAGATGACTATTGTGTAGGACAAACTTATGCACAACTCTACAGTAAGTTCAAAAAGAAAAAGATGATTGCTCCTTTTATGCTACAGGCCGATAGTATCATTAGCCAGCCGCATGATGAAGCCCTAAACTGGAAAAACAATATCCAGAAAAGAGAATGGGCCTGGTGTGATGCCCTTTTTATGGGACCTCCATCCCTGGCTTATCTGAGCACGGCTACCCGAGATGAGAAGTATTTGAATACGGCCATTAAATTGTGGTGGAAGACCACCGGATTTCTGTATGATCCCGAAGAGAAATTATTTTTCAGAGATGAGAGTTTCTTTGCCAAACGGGAGAAAAACGGGCAAAAAATATTCTGGTCAAGAGGTAATGGATGGGTGTTGGCCGGCCTGGTAAGGGTGTTGGAGAATATGCCGAAAAACCACCCGGATAGAAAGAAACTGATTTTGCTTTATCAGGATATGGTAGCCAGGGTGGCGGGATTACAGCAGCAAGATGGCAGCTGGCATGCTTCGCTATTAGATCCTGCAAGTTTTCCGGTTAAGGAGATGAGCGGAACCGGCTTTTTTTGCTATGCCATTGCCTGGGGCTTAAATCACGGTATTTTAGAAAAGAAACAACACCTTCCTGTGGTAGAAAAATCATGGCAAGCCATGGTTTCCGCTGTGCATGAAAATGGTATGCTGGGTTATGTGCAGCCCATTGGCGCAAGTCCTGATGCCGTAAATGCCAATAGTACCGAGGTATATGGCGTGGGTGCATTTTTGCTGGCGGGAACACAATTGTATGAATACCTTAAGAAACTAAAATAGACGAAGTATGAAGATTAATATGAAACTACAGTTCTCGACTTTAATTAAGTTAAGCATATATTCCCTTTTGCTGGTTTGCCTGGCCGCAAATGTTTTTGCTCAAAGCCGGCCAGATACCTTACGTTTATTTATTATAGGGAACAGTTTTTCTCAAAACGCATCCGCCTTTTTACCACAGCTGGCAAAAGAAAGAGGGAAAATGCTCATTATTGGACGTGCTGAACTTGGTGGACATTCTCTTGCGCAGCATTGGGGTTATGTAGAAAAAGCAGAAGCCAATGCTGATGATCCCAAGGGAAAACCTTATGGCGGAAAATCATTAAAAATGTTGTTGGGGCAAGGGAAATGGGACATTGTTACCATTCAACAGTATTCTTACCTTTCAGCAGATTCTTCAAGCTACTATCCATATGCCAGCAAACTAGTTGACTATGTTAAAGCATTGCAACCCCAGGCGCGTTTAGTGGTTCATCAAACCTGGGCATACCGTACCGATGCAAAGAAGTTTGGACGTATAGCAGAAGGTAAAGTTGCAGCGAGTCAGCAGGAAATGTGGCAGAAATCACGTGCGGCTTACCATCTTCTCGCAAAGCGGATTAATGCCCCGATTTTAGCAGTTGGTGATGCTTTCCAAATTGTAGCCGAAGACAGGAAATATGGTTTTAAGCCTGATCTTTCATTTAATTACGAGCATCCCACAGCCCCAAATCTGCCAGATCAGACCCATTCAATTAATATTGGTTACTACTGGAATAAAAAAGAACTTGTATTCGATCCTAACCATGCCAATGATGCGGGGAAATACCTGGGCGGGTTAATCTGGTACGGTATCTTGTTTAATGATTCGGTTAAGGATATCAGATTCAAGCCTGAAAATGTCTCTGAAGAATTTGCCCAATATCTTCGTAAAGTGGCTGCCCAAACCATCCGTAAACAATAACCGGCAAAAATAGTTGCAAATGCTAAACCGAAGTCTACTTGACTATTTTGATTTTAAAACACAGACTTTCTAAAAATAAGCTGCAAATATTATCCATTCGTACAAAAACAAACCATTTCCGTACAAAAGTGAACCCTCTGAAATAGATAAGCACATAGATTTGTGTTAACCAAATAATAAACCTAAATATTATGACAACCTATTTCTTAACTATTCCCTTTATTGCAAATGAGGAAAACTCAAAAACTGGATTACGAGCTGTAACATCCGGAATGCCTTTCTCTTTGATTGATATTTCCCGGCATCAGCCTTAGCCTGAAAGCTTGAATCATGACGCTTTTTTAATGTTTTCTAATCTCCATTTTTAATTCAGCCGATAAAATCTGCACCCTTTTAGTGGAATTAATGAGGACGCCCTGCGTGGTGCCCTGGAGATCTGTTATGCGCAAAAAGCGGAAATAGCTAAAAATTATAATTCTAACCATATTCCAGATAGATGATAAAAAATATAAACCTAAGGTCAAAAGGCTGGCTTCTTGTGGCTGCTGTATTTTGGTGTAAGTCGCAGGCATCGCCGGCCAGGCCCATAAAAATTGCCAGCGGCTTTGTTGCCGAGCGCCACAAATCGCTGTTTCAGGAAATAACCGGAACCGTTAAAGATGATAAAAACCAACCCATACCCGGTGCAACCATCCGAATAAAAGGCACCACTACCGGCGTACAAACCGATCTGGATGGAAAATATAAAATCAATGTTAATCCCGGTCAGGTGCTTGTATTTTCAACCATTGGTTTTGAAAGCAAAGAAGTTACCATAGGGGCTGCTGGTGTAATCAACATCACGCTGATCTCTGCAAGCAGTTCTCTAAGTGAAGTCGTGGTAAACGGTTATTCTACACAAAGACGTTCAGCCGTTACTGCTGCCATCAGTACCGTTTCCGGTCAGGATTTATTAAAAGCACCGGTAACCAATGTGAATAATGCATTGGCCGGTCGCGTGCCCGGTTTGGTGGTGCAGCAAACTTCCGGACGTCCGGGAATTAACGGTGCAGCTTTGTATATCCGCGGGCAGGTATCTCCTTCAGCTACCGCGCTCATTATTGTGGATGGTGTGGAACGGACTTCTTTCGGTGATATCGATCCCAATGAGATTGAAAGCATCAACGTACTAAAAGATGCCTCGTCAACCGCGCTCTATGGCTTGAAAGGTGCGAATGGCGTATTTGTCGTAACCACCAAGAGAGGAGTGGAGGGACCGGCAAGGGTAACATTTTCCGGTAATCTGGGCATCATCAGCGCAACATCCCGTCCCGAAATTCTGGGTGCCTATGAGAGTGCCATGCTGTTAAGCGAAGGGCAGCGGAACGTTGGTGAATCCCGAACCTTTACCGATGAGGATTTAGCGATTTTTAAAGCTGGAAATGGCAACCCGTTACTTTATCCGGATGTGATGTGGTACGATGAACTGGTTAAAGATCATTGGATGCAGAACCAGCAGAACCTGACCATATCAGGCGGAAGTGAAAAGGTAAAATATTTTACCTCATTTAGCCATATGCGCGAGGAAGGAAATTTTAAGGAATTTAAAACACCATTAGATTATTCTACCTCCCCAAGCTACAGCCGTTACAATTTCAGGGCCAGGGTAGGCATCGATCTGACCAAAACCACCAATTTCGAAGTTAACCTTGCCGGCAGGAATGAGCACCGTTACAGCCCGGCAGGCATGAGTGAATATAACGACCCGGCGGGGGTGGTCAGCAACGGTATT